>VOFI01004041.1_pt1 | contig 11562 bp, 22 predicted proteins | sample 5384131 | NCBI WGS metagenome assembly VOFI01 (sample SAMN12384728, study PRJNA508395) | human gut metagenome | isolation source: healthy gut H | host: Homo sapiens
CAGGATGCCGGCGCGTACGCGCTGTGATTCCGTCCACAAGGATTCCTTCTTATATAACAGGTAAATGCTTCTCGAAAGAAGCTGTTTGCGTGAATCACCGTTTTCAAAGACCGGCGCATGATATATCTTCCCGCAGGCTTTGGCATGGGCGATCTGAACGGATTCTTCGTCCAAAGCCTCCCAACGTGCTTTAACGCGCATATCCTGAACCGCCTCATAAGCGAGTTTCTGCACATGGAAACGGTCTGTGACGCGGCGTGCGGCGGGAAAACAGAGGCGGGCGATCTGCTCCATGTTCGGAGCCATATCCATGGTTATCTCCCTGACCTGAAAGCGTCTGCGGCGGGAAAGACGGAGCAGTACGGAGGTCACGGTCTTTACATCTGTTCCTTTCACAACGGCGATAAGACTGCCCGAACGGCCTTTTCTCTCCTTGTTTATCAACACGGTATATAATTCTCCGCGGGAAAGGCAGACTTCATCCAGTCCCACATAAGCACCGATGTTCTTCTCGAAAAGAAGCCATTCTTCGGCATGAGGAAGCTGCTCCCAACAGAGATAACCGCTCAGGTGATTCCGGTATTGCCGCTCGAGCAGTTCCCCGTCGACCCCGAACAGCGTTCCCAACAGCCTGCAGCCCACCGGCAGCTTATCAATATAATTCTTTTAAAAAAGACGCAAATTCATGCGTCATACGGCTACCACCGGCAATCAGTTTCCAGTCACGGCTCACGTAACGGTTCTCATCCTTGACAACCCACCTGCGTCGGCGCACGTTCAGAAAAAGAAAACCCTTGCTCTCAACTTTCATTCCTGCGTATTCTTTAGGAACTTCATTCTTTTCTTCTAAATAAATCACTATTTCCGATGCGCTTTCCTTTACGTCCGAGATGATGAAATAATCCAATGTCCCTTCAGGAAGAAGGAGACGGTAGCCGTTGTTGTCCATAAGATTTCTGAGTTAGTTTTATGCAAAGATAGGATTTTTACAAATATTACCCCTCAGGTTTTTACATTGACCCTTCGTTACTAAATCGTTACCTATTCCCTACCGGACAAAAACGGTAACGATTTGTCCCGAAAATGACCGCAGAAAGTCCGAATTTGTCCACCGTCTATCTATCTCATATTTAATAAGTTATTAGTAGTTTTGCAACTTAAAAATGTGAGGTTATGAAGAGTACATTTAAAGTCCTTTTCTATTTAAAGAAAGGTTCTGAAAAGAAGAAGGCGAGGTTATGATTATGGCAAGAATTACCATTGACGGTAAGTTGTGCCAGTTCAGTACAAAACAAAGCATCCTGCCCGAAAACTGGAATATAGCAGCAGGTAAAGCCAAAGGTAAGGATGCAGGCAGAATAAATGCCTTATTGGGGATATAAAACATCCTTGAATAATATCTACCACGAACAGCAACGGCGTGATAACTATGTGACAGCCGAAAAGGTGAAGAATGAATTTTTTTGGGACAGTGAAAAACACGAAACCATTTTAGACCTTTTCAAAAAGCACAATGACGATGTGAAACAGTTGGTCGGCATATCTAAGACGATTGCCACCTATCGTAAATACGAAGTGACCCGCCGCCACCTTGCCGAGTTTATCCAAAGCAAAATACAATATATCGGATATTGCTATTAATGAAATCACTCCGATGTTTATTACAGACTTCGAGTTGTATTTGCGTACCGCCTGTAAATGTGGTTATAATACGACTGCCAAGTTTATGCAGTTCTTCAAACGCATTATCCTGATAGCCCGTAATAACGGCATCCTGATTGGCGACCCGTTTGCCAATTATAAAAATCCGTTTGGAGAAAGTGGATAGAGGGTATTTGACAGAGGACGAAATAAAAATCATCCTTAAAAAAGAAGATGGTTTCGAACGGTTGGAAAACGTCAGGGACTTGTTTATCTTTTCCTGTTTTACTGGTTTGGCTTACATAGATGTTGCCAACCTTACGCAAGATAATATCCGTAAATCCTTTGACGGTAATTTATGGATAATCACCAAACGCCAAAAAGACCAACACGGACGTAAATGTTCCCCTGCTGGATATTCCCAAAATGATATTGAAGAAGTATAAAGGCAAGTTGCCGAACGGTAAAATACTTCCGGTAATCAGCAATCAAAAACTTAACGCCTATTTGAAAGAAATAGCGGATGTTTGCGGAATTAAAAAAAGAATTTGACATTTCACCTTGCAAGGCATACTTTTGCCACGACAACCACGCTTGCCAAAGGTGTACCCGTTGAAACAGTTAGTAAGATGTTGGGACACACCAACATAGAAACCACACAGATATACGCCCGTATTACCAATAATAAAATCAGTAACGATATGCAGGGGCTTGATAAGAAGTTTGTCGGCATTGAAAAAAAATCTACAAAGTATCAATGAAATAGTTAGTATAGGGGACTTGTCACAAGTTGTGATGGCCCCCCTTTATGCTTTTTAATTACTCACCATTTAATAATAACATTATGGACTTACAAATCATTCAGAGCAAGATTTATGAAATCAGAGGTTGCCGGGTTATGCTCGATAGCGACCTTGCGGCACTTTATCAGGTGGAAACAAAAGCGTTGAAACAGGCTGTCAAACGTAATATTGAACGTTTCCCCAAAGTGATTTTATGTTTGAACTGACAAAGGAAGAAGTAGAATGTTTAAGGTCACAAATTGTGACCTTAAAGAATAATCCTGATGAAACGGAAGAAGAAACCAGTTCAAAACGTGGCAAACATACTAAATATTTGCCCTATGTTTTCACGCAGGAGGGGTAGCCGCCCTGTCCGGTGTGTTACGCAGCCCTATTGCCATACAGGTGAATATTTCCATCATGCGGGCATTTGTAGCCTTACGTCAAATGATAACAGGTTATCAAGAATTACTAAAGCGTATTGAAGAACTGGAAGAAAGCACGGATGCACAATTCAACGAGATATACCAAGCCCTTACCCAGTTATTAAGCAAGCCCGAACCGAAGCCACGAAAACCGATAGGATATAGAACCTATGATGAATAACGGTTTAAGGTATTCTGTTGTCTAAGGGGTGTCACCAGTGATACCCCTTTTTTCAGTTCCCTAAAGTAATGTATATCAATCACAAATTTTAGCAAAGTTACAGCCCGGTGGGGACAAATACCAAATCCGAGCCGTTCCGGTTTTCTAAAAAATCTCCACCTACGGGTCGTATTTTTTGAAAAGATATGGTTGAAGTCCCCGCCAAACTGTGGGTGTCCGGCAAAATTTCTTATTGTTTAATTTAAAATTCAGTAGTCATGAAAACAACAGAATTTACCATGCCGGAAATCACTATCTCTTATAAAGACAATGTAAAAGCATCCAAAAGGGTGAAAATACTCTCATCCGAAACGTCCTACTCTTTTCTTGAAACCGTTCTATATCGAATGTATGGAACACCACGAAGAAAGTTATGTAATGTTCCTCAACCGGGCTAACAAGGCTTTAGGCGTTTCCCTTATCTCTAAAGGTGGCATGGCTGAAACTGTTATGGACGTGAAAATCATCCTGCAAACCGCCCTGAAAGTCCACGCTTCGGGGATAATCCTCTCACATAACCACCCATCGGGCAACCTGCGTCCGAGCGAACCGGACAAACAAATCACCTCAAAAATAAAAAAAGCCTGCAAGGTCTTGGATTTACACCTGTTCGACCATATCATCCTGACAGAAGAAAGCTATTACAGTTTTGCAGACGAGGGGCTTTTATAAGCCCTTTTTTTGACTGACTCTCTCTTTAAACCCAATACAAAAAGCCTGATGGCTTTTACTTCTATCCTCTCAAACAAGAGAAAAATTTTCCCCTAAAACTGATTGGAACATTGTCAAAGGTATATCCGTGCCTGTTACTGTTCAAATTATTTTTTAGAAATCTCCACACCTGCGGGTAGTATTTCATAAATAATAATTTGCCCTGTACCATTCCCGAACCTTTGAAAAGACAATGCTCCCATTCAGTTAAAGGAAAAATTTATGTGGTGGGCGACAAGCGATGTAAACAATTAAAATACAAAAGTCATGGAAGCAGTAACATTATCAGAAGCAAGAGTTTATGTAGGTACGTATGCCAAGTATAACAACGGTTCACTTTTTCGGCAAGTGGTTAGACCTTTCCGACTATTCGGACAAGGACGAATTTTTGGAAGCGTGCCGGGAACTGCATAAGGACGAGCAAGAGCCGGAATTTATGTTTCAGGACATCGAGAACATACCCGAAGCCCTGATTTCTGAAAGCTGGCTTTCCGATAAGTTCTTTGAGCTACGGGATGCCATCGAAAAATTAAGCGAAACCGAGCAGGAAGCGTTTTCGTATGGTGCGACCACCACAACAGCGATATAAGCGAAGAGGATGCGGACGACCTTGTTTCTTCCTTTGAGGACGAATATAGGGAGAATATAAAAGACGAGGAAGATTACGCCTATGAAATCGTAGAGGAATGTTACGACCTGCCGGAGTTCGCAAAGACCTACTTTGATTATTCCGCTTTTGCCCGTGACCTGTTTATGACTGATTACTGGATGGATAACGGTTTTGTTTTCCATTGCGCCTGATTACTAACCGGGTGGAGCAATCCACCCATAACACCAAGACAATGAAAGTATATAATAAGATAACGACTTTTTTACGATGGTTTATACTTGCTTTCAATCATCTATCAGGCAGCCACCAGCACCGCCGGAATGTGGATAGCCCTAATCATAGGCTTTTTTATTATCCGGTTCTTTTTCCGGCTGTTTATCTCTGCCGTTTACCTGTTTTGTATGGTGTTTATTTTCATTGTACTGTTTTTTATTTCTAATTATCTGATAACTCATAACAAGATGGAAACTTTAAAACAACAAAAATAGGGTAAGAAATGCTTTTAGGTACATTTAGGGGATAATTTTACTATTAGTATAATTATTGCTATTTGAACGAATATTTTTCAAGCCTTACAAAAATATTTGAAGAATCTCGCCTACTGCATGGGGAAATAGCTGAAAACTCAAAAGTAAAATTTATAAAACTACTTTCTTTTTCATGAGTTGAAACGAAAAAGAAAGTAGCAAAGAAACCGTTGTATATCCATATATTTTAAATAATGCTATTTTGTCATCAGTAGTATTTTACTGTCATAAATTGTTATAATGTTTCGTTAGTTCTAAAAATTACTTATTCATATCATTTATTTCTCGATTAATTCCCAATAACGTTTTTCAAAGTGTCGTTTAAGGCGTTCAGGTTTGTTGGAAGTAATAAAGTCAAATTGTTCTTTTGCTTTGGCAACATTGTTTTATCTCTAATCAAATCCATTAACTCTTGTACTTACAAGCTGGTTTGTTATGTGATAGTTCACGGATAACATTTATGTCAGTATCTATAATCTTAAATAGGGTTCTTATACCTGTTTGTGATAAGTTAGCAATCATAGTTTTGTTATATGATTGCGCATCTGTTGCTATTCCGTAAGTGTTCCCCTATGAAAGAAAGAACAATAGCTTTTACATAGGTATATATATAGCAGATATGGGTATCATCTATTCCCAAAGAAGCTAAATCTTTAGCATATCCCGGTTCATTGTAAAAAATTATTCCATTCATTATGTGCATCAATTAGAATTGGGCATGTTTCTTAAATATGATTTCTTTAAACGTTTCAGGTATATAACTTACCCCATCAACCAACTTGAGGAAAGCTAATGCCTCGCTGGCTGCGTCTTTTCCCTTTATATTCTTAATGAAGCAAATTTTGCAGCAATGCTACTTTTGATTTCATCAGAAACTAACTCCCATAGGCAAGGAGCTATTAGTTTTATATATTATATTTAAGGTTAGGGTTACAATCTTGTTTTATAAAGTTTGAAAAAAAAGATTATGTAGTATCGGACCATGTATTTTAGCAGACTGGCTCTCTATAATTGCAGTAATATCATCCCCACTTTCCAGTTTTTTCAATAGTGAGACTTTCAACTAAATCTTTAATTTGTAATCCCGGTGCAGGTAAATCAAATGTCAATACGTATTTTACGCAATTTTTAATAAAATTAAACGTTTCTAGTTTATCAAGTTCACCTAATGGATAATGTGCGGTTGAAAAATTATTTCGTAATTCACGACATTGTTCTAAAAAAATGTGCTTCTGCAGGTATTATTCCTAATGCAAATGCACCTGAAATTAATTGATGGTCTTTGACTTCTCTTAAATCTTCTATTGTTTTTAGTGGCTTACCATCCCAGTTAATAGCTGTCGAGAAATAATCAACCCCATAAACTATAATCTTTCTTTGTAAATCAAAGATAGCAAGGTTCAGATATAATTGATTGCAGCATCATTTAATCCAGCTTCAATAGCCGTTTTTGCTTTATCAAGGCTTACTTCATCTCTACAATCAGGGCGAATAGCAAGTTTTACATTTTCCCATCCTACAACGAGATTATCAACTTTCTCTAAATTTTCAAATCTTGCAGGTAATGCTAATTGTTTCATATATATATGCATTTATAATTAATATTAGATGGTGACTTTTACATAAATAGCCAATAATTGTGCAAAATTAAAAATAAAGAAGCATCGGAGAAAATTCTTTCCCGATGCTTCTTAACATATTCTATAAAACTTTTCTATTCTACTTCTTTGTTATTATCATTATTAAATGAAAACGTAAGTTGTACCATCTGCCCGAAGCTATCCTGAAAATATACATCCACGAGTTTGCTGGTCGGTCGATGCGGAAGTATAGTAAAGCCGGAATGTTTCGCCCGGAAGCGGGTACAGGTCATTCGGCAGTAAAACCGTCCCATCGGACATTTTCAGCGTTCCCGCCCCGTCCGGCTGAAAATAACGGATGAAATACTTTGTTTCCTCAAACCGTCCGTCCCGGTGAAGCTGGCAGCGTATTTCCGCCGTTTTCACCCACCTTTAATTTCTTCGGTACAGGCATCGTTTCAATACGGAACGGGTAAGACTGCTGTATATCCACATCGTCATTACACGCACCCACAAATAAGATGGCGGCCATTACATAGCAGCCCATTAAAATACGGCTTAAAATCTTTCTCATATACATTATATATAATAGGTTAGTTTATCACATGATTATCTTTAGACCGATACCGAACTGTGAATGGAACTTTCCAACGGAAGAACCGAACAGGCATCTTTCCCCGTGCGTTAATCAGGAATACCACCCGGTCAGTAATGTAACTCTCCAGTTCCAGCGTCAGCGCACCGCCATAGACAAAACCGTCCTTATCGGTCAGGGTCGAACCATCGGGTAGCAGCTTGTCACCCCAGTTGCTTGTTTCATACCCGGCAAGGGCAGACAAGCCCAGAAGCGAAAGGAAAAGGTTTTCTTCCGGTCTGAAAGAAAGTTCAGGTAGTAACCGCCCTCACCTGTAAACTGGCTGACTGGTATCTGCAAATCTTTATAGGGGTAATGTTTTTCGAGGTATTCCCCGCCGATAACCCACCTGTTCCCGTTTTTGGTATAGGTGGAAAGAGCCGCCCCGAAATAATAGGCAAAATCGCTTTTACTATTCCAGTGAACACCGTCCGCCATGCCGCCCGTAACCTGCAAACCTTTCATTCCCGGCAGACATCTTTGTGCATGTGCCTGGTTAAAGTCAGGCACAGCACAAAGAGGGATATAATACAGCATATCCTTTTTTCATGTTCATTTGATTTTAAGTTCGTTAATCACTTTGGCTGCCACGACATCCGAATTTTCCACCCGTATAGTTTGGTGTCTGCCACCGTTCTTTTCCACCAGTTCAATGACTAACATCTTATCATCAGGGATAGTGAACTGTGGAACGGTGTACACGGTGCGGACGGTACTTTTGCCACCGATAACCAGTATCTCGTTATAGCTCCGTACCGGGTCAATAACGGTTTCCTGAATAGCCGTTCTTTTGGCTACTTTTTTTTATCCACAATCTTGAAACGGATGAAATCGGTATCAAACGGCACGTTTGAACTGTTCCTTACCTGTGTTGTGGAAGTAGAACAGCCCGTTATGTGAATAAATACCTTTCACCAAGAACTGTACCCCGAAACCGCTTGCATCCCAAATGCTTTATTTCCCGGTCATTGTTCTAGTAGATGGACTGCATAATCAGCTTCACCAAGAGCGGGCTTTCGTTACCCAGTTCACGGAAATAGATATTCATCCGGGTATGGCTGAAGTCCGTCGTGTCCTCATTCTCCAAGAAGTCCTTCATTTCGATGTTCAGCATTTCCGGTTCGTGTGCGTTTTTCGCATTAGAGGAATAAAGCTGCCATCCTCACAGATAACGGAAAAATTCGTTTCACCGGGAAAGCCTTCTGTCGTAGCCTTGACCCTGACAACATTTTTCCGCCCCGTCCGCTTTTCCGGCAATGATGTAGTTACTGCCTAAGTCCACGTACTTGACGGCAGACGGGAAAATGATATGTACTGTTTTGGCGAATGTCACCTGCACGCCGTAAGGTGTCACCATTTGACGGTAAGGGAGTTTCTTTTGTAATGCCTTGATACAAATCGTTACTTTGTGCTTTCACGGAAACCACGCCCAAAAGCAGGGCGAACATGATAATTAACTTTTTCATTTTGATTGAAATTTTTATGGTTGATAAATAAATTACTGTTGTTTGGCGTAAAGCATTACCTGATAGTTCGCTTTCAGGTATACTTTTACCGTTCTGAACTTCTTGGCAAGGTATTGCGACCCGCCTTGCATCAAGCCCCTTGTAATATCCATTGCGACCTGCTGCCCGGCACTTTGCGCAAAGGAAATGCTCGTTCCCAGTCCCGCCCCGATATTCGCCATCGCTTCCTTTGCCGCTTCCTGTTCCAGTGACGGGGAACGGAAAGCCCCTTGCCCGTCACTGTCGTACGGCAAGTTCCACCGGAATGATGTTACCCGCATATTCGAGCGAGGACACCAGTATGTCGAGCCGTTCCCCTTGTACTTTGGCACTTCCCGATACAAGGCTGTTTTTCAGGGGACAATCACGTTCCCCGCTTGCAACGGTTTCTAACAGCCGGAGTTTGACGGTCTGCCCGTCCGTAAGTGTTTGGTCGTTATGCACACACCCGGATAGTATTCTTTCCCATCGAATAGCTGCCGACCGCCGTATTAAACCCGTAATTGCGTAGCTTGCTGTATTCGGCAATAAATTCGGCGTTGCTCATAGGTTGCTGCAATCCTGAAACCGTCCTGTCCGATACCGATTTTACAGGTGTGGCGTTTCCACTTCCCTGAACGGTTGCGGACGGTGCGACCTGTGCAATCTGTCCCGGTTGTGAACTTTGCCCGTTCTGTCCGTTCATATACTTTGCCGCCAGTTCGTATGACTTTTCCATAAGAGCCACCTGTTCATCCATGCTGCCCGCCCCGTTTTCTTTCGCATCGAGCCGGGCTGTGAGTTCTTCCACCTGACGTTTCAGTTCCTCTTTTTCCTTGTCCTCTTTCGGCGTTTCGTAGAAACTGCCTAACTGTCGGTTCATGTCCCGGTAGCTGCTGCCGAAGACTGGATAGAGGAACGACTATTGTTCGGCGCACCCGCCCCGAAGTCTATTACATTGGTTTTCGGCTTTTCCGCCGGGCATCATCTATCAGGGTCAAACCGTCCCCCTTTTCGTTTTCCTCTCCGAGTGAAAAGGCAAAATCCTGCAAGGAGCGCATCTTGTCCGCCTGCTTGTTCTCCATCTGTTCCTGTTCGTAGGCGGTCTTTTTATCGCTGATTATCCCGTCCCCTTTGGGTTGCGGAATATCGGCGTTAAATCCGCCCACGTTTTCCACCTTTGCTTCGTCCTTATCGGACGGTGCAAAAATCAGGACATAGACCCTAAGAATACCAGTCCCATAAGCGGGTAAACCAGCATCTTCTTCCGTTGCTGTATCTGTTGCGGGGTAAGTTCCTTTTTCGTTTTTTTCCCTCTTTCTTCCTGTCCGTTTCCGGTGCAGGAACTTCATTCCTTACTTCTTTTTCTTCCATTGTCTGACTGATTAAAAATGTTCGTACTGTCTTTACCTTGTAGCTGTAACTGCCTGATATGCTCTATCGTATGGTTTCGCCGTCCTCTTTGCCTATCCGGTAAAAATGGATGATACCGTAAAGTATATGGATAGCCCGCCGGAAGAACAGGAGCATAAGCAGGATTACCGCCACCCTTATTTCCGGTGTCATGCGCCCGCAGCAGGTGGCGGAGTTTTTCATCCGCCCAGTCCTGCACATGGATAATTGCCCCTTGATTCACCGGAGAGAGAATTTTCCGTATCATGGTTTACCGCTTTATGGTGTTCAAGTCCTTGTTTTCCGTTATCTCGAAACTTTCCATGATAAAGCCGTGCGGGTTGTTGTCACTCCTTACGGCGTTCAGCAACCGGCAACGGGTGACAAGGCTTCTTTCCGTCACGCTGCTTTCACGGATAATCATTTGGCGGGCATAGGTAGCCACCGCATATGGGTACACATCGAAATTGCAAGAAACACTGTCTATATGTATGGTCTGGCTGATGTTACCGGAGATTATACGGTTGTAATATCCCTTTTCCGAAAGGTCACGATAATAGTTGAATGCGCTCTTGTCGGCAAGGAACAGCGACCGTTTGATATTGCTTTCGATAGCGTTCTTATCCGGTGAGAGCGTGAAAAATAGTTCGTGAAAACGCTTCACGTGTTCCCTTGCTTCGACCGGACGGTTTTGCGAGAGGTCTTGCGAAAGCGCAAGCATCAACGATTTACCGCCATCCAAGACGTAAATCTTCTGCCGTTGCGCTTCGGCAAACGTATAGGAGTTCCAAACGGCATACCCCGTTATCAGGGGTACACATGACGACAAACACAATCCCGAAAAGACGTATCTGTTTGAAACTGGTTTCAATATTCTTTAAACTTTTAAATTCCATCTTAATTTTAATTATTGATTACTTTTGATTAGTTTACCGCCAACCCTGCCACCAGCGTTCCCGGTGGCTGCTCCGGCTACCGCACCGACACCGCTACCTGTTTTGTTAGCTGCACTCGGTTTATATTCCGGCTCATGTTGCCCATTCGCCCGCCTGAATAATCCAGTTCGATACGGTGGGAATGGTGAAGTAACCGATGATACCGATTATCATAAAAATGATGTACACGCTGTTACTTCCGTCCGGTATGAAATTGGGGTCTGATAGTTCCTGAATATCCTTTTGGAGCATAAGCACCTGTATTCGGGCAAGAATGGAACTGAACAGGTCTGAAACAGGGAAGCCACAGGTAAACGGAAATGTACCTTGTTATCCATTGGGTCAGTGTCGCCTGAAAGCCATCATACACGCTGATGGCAAAGGCTATCGGCCCCAGTATAGCAAGGACAATCAAGAAAAGGTTCGGATAGTGTCTATCACAAGGGCTGCCGATTGAAAGAGCAGTTCCAACAATTCCCTGAACCAGTCCCGGACGGATTGCTTGATATTGTGGGCTGCCCTATCCATGTACATACCGCCCATTGTGGCAATATCTTTTGGCTTGAACCATCCCAGTTCATCTATCTGCTTGTCAAACGCTTCATCCGAAACAAGGTAAGC
>VOFI01004307.1_pt1 | contig 11558 bp, 23 predicted proteins | sample 5384131 | NCBI WGS metagenome assembly VOFI01 (sample SAMN12384728, study PRJNA508395) | human gut metagenome | isolation source: healthy gut H | host: Homo sapiens
GCGGACTTACTCCATTGATAGAGGTGCAGATCTTAACTTTATCGAAAGAACCGACAGAGCTGAATCCATTTTGTCAACCAGTCATCCAAACAGCCGGTGAAGAGCTGTATTTGACTGCAGGCGCATGATCAAACGTTAGATGATCAATATGAGATGTATTCGTCTAAGGAAAGAGGCAGACCAATCTTTCAAGATTTTTGATATTGGACAGCCATGGTGGGACTTTATTGCAAACTATTTTAATAGAAACCAAGGAGTGTTACCATCTTATTATTGGAGAAACAAAAGAAACAAGCGATAATGTCCTCATAACGGATGAATTACGTCATGATTTAAATCGTATTTATGATCTTTTATTCGTTCGGTGTGACATCGGAAGAGATTTCTGCCTATCATAAGATTCCTCTCAAAGAACTTTACCAGGACAGTCCGACCATGGAGTTCTTAAATCTGGTTAGATCAGAGCAGAGCTTGATAAGCATTTGAACTACTAGTTAAAGAGCCTCGGGGCTCTTTAACTTTGTCTGATAGAGCTGGAAGCAGTAGGAAAAATGTTAGACAGAATTTTATTAAAAAAATGGATACAAATCCTAGATGAAATAGAGTATACTAGTTTATGAAAGAACAAGATTTTTAAGTACCTAATTCAGGAGGGCAGTTTATGTCTCAAGAAACTTTCATCATGGCGATTGACCATGGGAACCACTAGTTCGGGGCCATCATTTTTAAAAAAAAGGCGAGCAAGTTAGCTCTAGCCAAAAGGAATTCACTCAGATTTTTCCGCAGGCTGGTTCGGTGAAGCACAATGCCAATGAGATTTGGAACCTGTTCAGTCGGTGATCGCTGAAGTCTTTATTGAAAGTGGCATCAAGCCCAATCAAATCGAGGCAATCGGTATTACCAGTCAACGGAAACGACAGTTGTTTGGGATAAGAATACGGGTCTTCCGATTTACAATGCTATTGTCTGGCAATCACGGCAAACGGCTCCACTGGCTGAAGAGCTGAAAAACCAAGGCTATGTTGATACCTTCCACCAAAAGACAGGTTTAGTCATCGATGCCTACTTCTCAGCAACTAAAGTTCGTTGGATCTTGGACCATGTTGAAGGGGCGCAAGAGCGTGCGGAGAAAGGGCGAATTACTTTTTGGAACCATTGATACTTGGCTGGTCTGGGAAGCTGACGGATGGAGCGCCCACGTGACAGACTATTCCAATGCAAACCCGTACCATGCTCTACAATATCAAGAGACCTAAAATGGGACGATGAGATCTTGGAAATCCTCAATATTCCTAAGGCTATGCTTCCAGAAGTGCGTTCAAACTCTGAAATCTATGGGAAAACAGCTCCTTTCCATTTCTACGGTGGACAAGTGCCGATTGCAGGGATGGCGGGGGACCAGCAAGGCTGCTTCTCTTTGGTCAATTAGCCTTTGAACCTGGTATGGTCAAAAATACTTATGGAACTGGATCTTTCATCATCATGAATACGGGTGAGGAGATGCAGTTATCAGAAAATAACTTGCTGACGACGATTGGATATGGAATTAACGGGAAAGTATACTATGCCCTTAGAAGGATCTATCTTTATCGCGGGTAGTGCCATTCAATGGCTTCGTGATGGGCTTCGTATGGTCGAAAACTCACCTGAATCTGAGGCCTATGCTCTGAAGTCTCAGAACAACGATGAAATCTATGTGGTCCCAGCCTTTACGGGTCTTGGAGCACCATATTGGAATCAAGAGGCGCGTGGTTCTGTCTTCGGCTTACCCGGGGAACGACCAAGGAAGACTTTATCAAAGCAACCCTTCAATCCATTGCCTATCAAGTACGCGCGATATCATCGACACCATGCAGGTAGATGCCAAGACTCCTATCCCTGTCCTAAAAGTAGACGGAGGAGCAATGAAAAATGATTATTTAATGCAGTTTCAGGCAGATATTTTGGGAATTTCGATTGCCCGCGCCAAAAACTTGGAAACAACGGCTTTAGGAGCAGCCTTCCTAGCAGGTCTGACCGTAGGCTATTGGAAGGACTTGGAAGAATTAAAATCTCTTCATGGAGCAGCCCAAATCTTTGAACCCAAGATGGTGAATCTCGTAAAGAGGATCTGTACAAGGTTGGAAGAAAGCAGTCAAAGCCACTCAAGTATTTGCAGAGTTGATGACTAAAGGGATCAATCAAACGAATAGTTTATGAAAGTGGGGAAATCGGTAATTCGTTAGAATTCGATTTCGTCGTCCCACCTCCGCACAGTTGAGTAGGGCTGTAAAAAGCGATGAAATCAGCGCAGTAGAGCCCACTTAACCACTGCGTCTTGCTTGACAATCAAAATAATTGAGAGGCTAGGACTTTTGTCCCAGCCCTCATGTAGCTTTTACAGAATAGAACAGTTATCCGTTTTAGGTAAAAGACATATTTTATTTCACGCTTTAGTTCATTTATCACTAAATAAAAATATCATATAAATAAACTATTTTTTTCAAAAAAGCAGGCTAGAGTTTGAAATGCTTTTTTCACAAAAGAGTATACTGTTAGCATAGTTTTGTCGGAATTTATGATAGACCCCATCAAAACTAGTTGTCAACCCTTGCTGTTCTATATGAACGTTTGCTGGTATCGTTGATACCAAGGAGGAATCATATGTCTAAAAGTAGCTATTGTCACAGGTGCTGGTCAAGGAATCGGTTTTGCAATCGCAAAACGTTTGGTGCAAAAGATGGCTTTAAGGTTGAGTATTGGACTACAATGCTGAAACAGCTGAAAAGCAGTTGCTGAGTTGTCCGCAGAAAATGCTTTTGCAGTCGTTGCTGATGTATCCAAACAAGCAGAAGTGGCTGCAGCTTTCCAAAAAGTTGTTGACCATTTTGGAGATTTGAATGTTGTCGTAAACAATGCAGGTGTTGCGCCAACTACACCACTTGATACAATTACAGAAGAACAATTTACACGTACATTTGCTATTAATGTTGGTGGTGTGATTTGGGGTGCACAAGCGGCTCAAGCTCAGTTCAAAGCACTCGGTCATGGCGGAAAATCATCAATGCAACTTCACAAGCAGGTGTTGTAGGTAACCCTAACTTGACCATCTATGGTGGTACTAAATTCGCAGTGCGTGGTATCACTCAAACCTTTGGCGCGTGACTTGGCTGATTCAGGTATCACTGTCAATGCCTATGCACCAGGTATCGTTAAAACCCAATGATGTTTGACATTGCTCATGAAGTTGGTAAGAACGCGGGCAAAGACGACGAATGGGGTATGCAAACTTTTGCTAAAGATATTACTTCTCAAACGTTTGTCAGAACCTGAAGATGTGGCAGCAGCAGTCTAGCTTCCCTTGCTGGACCTGATTCAAACTACATCACAGGCCAAACCATTATCGTAGATGGTGGAATGCAGTTCCATTAAGATAAAAAACAGAGGTTGGGATCAACATCCTAACCTCTTATTTTTGTGCGTTCACAATAAAGGAAATAGAGATCATAAAAAAACCACTCCCGAAAGGGAAGTGGTTCTGTGTTGGTTCTTATTTGAGACCGTATTTTTTGTTGAAACGATCCACGCGTCCGTCTGCTTGAGTGAATTTTTGACGGCCAGTGTAGAATGGGTGTGAATCTGATGAAATTTCTACACGGATAAGTGGATAAGTTTCACCTTCAAATTCAACTGTTTCGCTAGAGTACTTAGTTGAACCGCTGAGGAACTTGTAACCAGTAGTAGTGTCCATGAAGACAACAGGGCGATATTCTGGATGGATATCTTTTTTCATTTTGCAATATTTCCTTTCTGCCATGGTCTCTTTCCGAGCCATAGATTGTTACTAAGCTAGTTTACCAAATTTCCAGGATCTTGACAAGTATTTTCACTAATTTTATTTAAATTAATGATCAAAAATCACCCTGGCTAAGCCAAGGTGAATCTAATCTTATTATTGTTCAGATTGATTTGGATCTTTTGGTGCTTCAACTGGTTGATCAGCTTGTCCTTCAGTGTGTTCGTGTGATTCTTTTTTGATTTCATTTACAGCAGTTTTTACAGTAGAAGTTGTCACGCGTCCAACAGTTTGGGCAAATCCTTTACCAGATTCAGCAAGTTCTTCGAATGTTCCTTTAGTGATTTTACCACCTGACATCGCCAAGAGACCAGTCACAACAATAGCGATACTTGCAATTAAAGTGAGGATCAAACCAAAAGCCGATTGAAACGCCATAGCCATTGAAATTAGCAGTGTACTTGTTCACACCAAATACAAATCAATGCAACGACAGTTGCGATAAACCAGAGACGATGATGATAATTGCCAAAAGTTTTTTTAATGGGTATTGACATTATTCAAGCACGCAAGAACAAGCGCAACGACTGCTAAGATAAGGATGACCATCCATCTCCGTTAAGACCATTCAGCTGTATGAACCAAAACCACATTCAGGCTTGCCCATGGCAAGAAAGAGCTAAGAATCGCTACTGCAGCAGAGATAATGATAAACAAACGATTTTTTTCCATAATAAGTCTCCCTTTAAAATTTTACTAGCTTTATTTTACCACAAGAAATGACAAATGAAAACCCCAGAAATGGAATAAAAAGGCTGAGAAACCGTTCTCAGCCTTCGTTCGTACGAGCCACTTCTTGTAGCTCTTGGTAGATTTGGTCGTTTTCTTCAAGGGAATAGGAGTTGGCACCACTGGCTAGTGGATGACCACCGCCGTCATGGCGTTTAGCAATTTCATTAATCACTTTTCGTTTGCTACGCATCGGACACAGAAAGTGACCGTCGGCCTGCTCGACAAAGATAGCCCAAACAGCCACGGTATCGATGCGTCCAGGAGCTCCGACGATTGCAGCAGTCTCTGAATCACGTAGATCGAATTTCTTCAAGAGCTCTTGTGTCAAGGTCACACGCGCAGCACCATGTTCATCGATCTCAAGATGGTCATAGACATAGCCTTGAAGCTTAGCTGTTCTTAAGGTTGATCGTATCCATCTGACGAGCAAGTGCTGTAAAATCGAAGGGAATGCTTCGAAGATAGGCAGCGATCTCAAAGGTCCGAGTCGAAGTAGCAGGATAAAGGAAGCGACCTGTATCGCCGACAATCCCAGCATAGAGAGGACGCGCAGCTTACAGGAAGTTCAAGCTCCATTTCCTTTGCAAAAAGTGCAATTAACTCACTGGTAGAGCTAGAATCAGTATCGACCCAGAGCAGATCCCCATAAGCATCGTCATTTGGGTGGTGGTCGATCTTGATCAGGAAATCACCATTCGTATAGCGCTTGTCATCGATGCGGGGAGTATTAGCTGTATCACAGACAATCACCAAAGCTCCAGTCATAGTCCTCATCGCTGACAGTATCCATCTCAGCAAGCCAAGTCAAGGTCGGTTCATCATAGCCAGTTGCCAAGACCCGCTTTTGAGGGAAGTGCGCACGCAGGAGATCCCGCAAGCCCACCTTGGCTACCAATCGCATCTGGATCCGGATTCTGATGACGGTGGATAATAATCGTGTCATAAGTTCTTGAATTTTTCAAGAATTTCATTCATTATGTTCATACATTACCTCATTTTTCTCTGTCAATTTTAACATAAGAAAGGCCCATCCAGCAAGCATTTATCACTAATTAGGAGCTATGGAAGCGGTTTTACAGAAGATCAATATGTTTTGGTAGAATGGATGAATAGATTTAGTATGGGAGGGACTAGGATGATTGAAATTAAAAGTAATGCTGAGACGGCACAAGAGTTAGCGGCTTCTTTAAAAAGTAGTGGAGATGCACTTTCGGGAGTTGCATCGGCTTCGAAAAGATGAACAAACCAAACTATCTGGTAATGATGCGGCCCATCAAGCCATTGATACTGCTAAAACCAAAGCAGAAGAAATTGCAACGGCGATTGAATCAATCGGGACCAACCTGCAAAGCGTTTCAACTGGATTTACAGCAGTGGATGAAGCTACTCTTTGCGAGCATTCAATAGCTTGAGAGAGAGTTGGAAGATGAATCACGATCAACAACTATCGGAATTAAGAAGACAAGAAGACCAACTTTTCCAAAAGAAAGAGAAATTGTAAGAGAAAAAAGAAATCTGGAAGATGAGTTGAACCGCTTTGAGGGGCTATAGCTCTGATGCGCACCGTTATTTATGGGATGCATTTGAATCCTATCCTTCCTCTAGAAATTTTTGACCAACTTCAAGAGGGATTTCTTCATGAATCGCGAAAAATTTCAAATAGTTATTTAGAAGAGCTGGATGAATTAGCTATTCAAAAAGAAAAAGTCGAAGATGATTTAAATGATATCTATCATGAACGGAAAAAATTAATGATTGAAAAGGAGTGTGACGATGGGAATTGAAGTTTATCGCGGTAGTTTGGATAGCCAAGCTAGTAGCACAGGTACTATGATTGAGCAACAATTGAAAGCTTATGAATCACTAGAAACATCATTAACTCAAATAGAAAAATTCTGCCTCGCGCTTGTCTGGCCAAGCTTACGACTCTTTTAGAAGCTTTGTGACAAGTGTTGTCCAGCCATTGAAGGAGGCCGGTGTAGCTTTAGCAGAAGCTACGCAGAAAGCGTGAAGAAGCTTCCAGCATCCTATCGCTCGGAGGTGGCTGACGAGGACTTACAGGAAGAAAAGTTGGTTTCTGATATTGAACAGTGTGATCGGATGATTGCTATCTTTCATGCAGAGATCAATGAAATCGCTGCTAGTAAATCGACTAGTGCTGGAGATTTTCAACGGTTGCAGAGATTACAGAGGATTCAAGGCTTAAACGTATTAGAAAAAATATTTTAAAGCTACTAAAAAATAAAACTACAAGAAAAAAAATTAAATAAACTCAGAGCGTTTAATGCATCATCGCCAAAGTATCTTCTGGGAAATTGATGTCTTAGCCCAAGCTATTCAAATAGCTGTCAATCAAATTAACGTAGCGTGGAATCCAAATACTGGAATGTATTCTATTCCAAAGGATTTATCCCTGGTCTGATCTCAAATGAAACGATTAAGAATAAAGAGTTTGAAAATGAATATTTGCCAAAGAAACCAAAGGATGTAACAAAGGTTCGAATATAACCAATTTCTTACGGGATTACGTGAACAATCAGTGAACCTTAAAGAAATAGATGGCTGGGATAAGGATGCCATCAAAGGTTATGTTAAAGGCGTTTCAAAAAGAACTGCTGATGCCAAGACAGGCAGTGAGTTAAATGCAAGGGAGATGCTTTGTATGCAGAAACCAAAGGAGATTGATCAGATATCTATACAGAAATGTATGCTAGTAGTAAACTCGATTCAGAAGCGAAAAGTTGAACTGGTTCTTAAGCAATTAGGTGCAGAAACGGATGGTAATCCGTTTTATGCATTTTGACAAGCAAAACGCATAAGATTTCAGAGAATCTACCACCATGGTGATTTCAACATGTATTTCAGACGTGATGTTTAAAAGCATTCGGTGATAAACATCTTAATTCATTGAGCGGTGAAAACTTACTGATAAAGAACGTAAAGAAGAACTTAAGAAAATTAGTCAAAAAGAAATAGCATTGCGACAGCAAGTTCATTTTTTCCGTTATTATCTGGACGCCAAGCAATTTATTATATTCGCAATCATTACGAAAGGCGCAAATGATTACGAAAACTGTTAGCATATGGTAAAGAAAATAATATTGAATTTGATTACACAACTGGCTCTAAACTTCATAATCGCTTTAACTAAAAAGATGGCTTTTAAAACGTCCCTATAATATGAAGGTTCAAGTCCCTCAGGGCAATTCAGCTAAAGGAAAAAAGATTTAAACAATGCACGGATGGTGGAATTTATTGTGAATTTGGATACCGGCGAGTTTGACAGTCAATGGGATGCCTATGACAATCATAAACTAGCAGATGGTCGCTATGATTCCAATCCAAATAATTATTTTAAAGATGAATTAAGAGAAATTGCTAACACGGAATCATTTAATTTTGGCCCTTCAAAAGGTAATAATACGGATGTTTCAGGAATTTATAAAGGAAAACATGGAATGCTTGATGGATGGTACTCCAGAGCCAGCTACTCGAACTGAAAAAAAACTATTTCGCTATGAAAATGATTTGGGTAAAACAGATGAAAAAACTGCTCATGTAGGTCAATTTGCGGATACGTAAAAGGAGGAGGACATGAAGACTATGAAGCATGGCAACGTAATACAAAAGGAATGTCAGAAAAAGAAAAAATGGAAGAGTATAATAAATATAAAAATTGTGCTAGTGGCAGTAAGCCTAAATAATCTGGGTATAATAAGTATACTCGTAGCCCTGAGTACATCCAAAGAGCATAAGTGATACTCATTCAATATTAATAAATAAACGTTATATTGAGACTCAAAGTATTTCAGATAATGATAAAAAATTATCAATCAGTGCAGGTTTTGATTTAAAGAAAAAAGATTTTTTTTATTACCATGGAGCTGCAATAAAAAATAATAAATTGTATGGTGGTAGTCAGGAATATAGTATGGAGTATTATAAAAGAGCTTTAGATATTGAGCTCACTTCAGCACTTTTAAATCACCAAATTAATATTAAAGATATAAAGATTCCAACTATCAAATCACTCGTTCAACTGATTCATTCATCAATAAAAAATTATTAGAAGAAAAAACATCCGCCTGAATTTGAAGGTAGATATTCTATCAAGGATAGTCAGTTTTCCAAAGTCCGTATCACCTACAACAAAGAATTTCTACCAACAAAAAAATTGAGTGGTACTATAAGGGTGAAGAAGGACTAAAATGGTACACTTGGCGCAATATATTCGTATCCCTTCAAAAAAAATAAGTCTGATTTTGATAAAAAGCTGGATGAAGAAATTGAAAATATTAAAAAGAAATTCAAAGAGGAAAAAATGAGGGAGATTAACCTAGTTTTGAGATAAAAGCTGAGCTTATATATGTCTCAGCTTTTTTGAATAGTTTAACACTTCACTTTTGGATGTATATTTTGCTAGAATGTGATGGATATGATGAAAGAAATTAAACAGAGAGGATTCAGTTCGAAAGTCTTTCTAGTTGCTTTGTCTCTAGTAGTTGTTGCTGGTGTTTTCATTGCATTCCGCAGAGGCAAGATTCAAGAAAATTCAAAATCGATATTAGAACAACAGCGGTTTATTGTTGTGGATGATTCGGGCGATGAAAATTTATATCGATCTTATTTTGAGAATGGCTATGACTTGAGGAGCAATAATTCTTATAGTAAAACTCAAGTAGTAGTAAAAATGGGAAAAAATATGGCAGTTATTCGGACGAAAAAAACCATCCGATAGGTATCATAGAGACTTATACCGAAATATTACTTCCGCAATTTTGAACTTAAAAGTTTCAAAAGAAGAGATCGAAAAATCAAACTTTTGTTATTGAGCGAGATCCGAAATCGTTGATTACTAAATCTCTAGTGAAGGAAGGGGAGACACCTGATTTTGAAGCCAAAGTTTTAAATGAAAAGAATCAATTTCCAAAGTTCGGATCACCTATAATCAAGATTATTTACCGATCAAACTTGAATGGTATTTTAAAGGGAAAGATGGGTTGAAGTGGTACACCTGGAGCCGTTTTTCATATCCCATATAAGACTGAATCTGAATTTAATAAAAAACTAGATGAAGAAATCCAGCGTATTAAAGATATTGAAGAGGAGTACGAGTTGGAGAAGAAAAACGGATAATAATTGAACGATTAAAGCAATTCAAGAGGAAAACGAGGGTGATTAGGTTGAATCGGTCCAAATTCTTGAAATGTGCCTTGACTTTCACCTTATCGGGAAAGGTTTCGTGCAAAATGTTTGAAAAAGTGGTATAATACGGGAAATAGCTTTTGGGAGGAAATTATGACTGTAGCGAAGATTGTTTTTTGCTAGTATGACTGGAAATACTGAAGAAATTGCGGATATCGTAGCGGACAAATTCCGTGATCTTGGTGTCGAAGTAGATGTGGATGAGTGTACAACTGTGGATGCGGAGGACTTCCTTTGAAGCGGATATCGCAGTGGTAGCGACTTATACATACGGCGATGGAGAGCTTCCAGATGAGATCCAAGATTTCTACGAAGATTTGGCTGGCCTTGATCTCAAAGGCAAACTTTACGGTGTGGTAGGATCAGGTGATACCTTCTACGATGAATTCTGTAAAGCAGTTGATGATTTCGACCGTTGCTTCGCTGCGACTGGTGCTGAAAAAGGCTCTGAGTGTGTCAAAGTTGATTTGTCTGCAGAAGACGAAGACATTGAAAAATTAGAAGCCTTTGCAGAAGAACTTGTAGCAAAAGCAAATTAATGACAAAGAGGCTGGATCGATGGATTACAGCCTCGATTTATATCAAAATAAAGAGGAGACACATGGATTTAGATCAGATTCGTAAGGACATTGACCAGATCGATCAAGAGCTTGTAGCCTTGCTGGAAAGACGGATGGTCTGTGTCGGTCAGATTGTAGAATATAAGGAGCAACAGGGCTTACCTGTGCTCGATCAAGGAAAGGGAAAGAGAGGTGCTTGAGAAAGTCGGCTCTCTCGTGACGGATGAGCAGTATCGGGCGACTATTCAAGCCCAGTTTCAAGATATGATGAAGCGCTCGAGAAACTTCCAAGAGGAGGTGAGGGCGCGTGACTAGTCTATCGATCAAGCAAAAAGCACAACAGTATGTGGTCCTAACAGGGATGGCTCTTTTCATTGGTCTCTTGGTCGGTGCTATTGACATGATTTTTGGTCAAGGATCTTCTCCTGATCGGGGATTTCCGAAGCCAGCATTGGCCTTTGATTCTTTTTCTGGCCTTAGCGGGGCTTGTCATCGTTTATCTCTATAAACGTTTTGGTGGCAAGGCTTCAAAGGGATGGGCCTGATCTTTGATGTCGGACACGCGCGTGAGGAGAGAATCCCCTTGGTTTTGGTTCCTTTGATTATGCTGACGACCTGGATGAGCCATCTCTTTGGTGGTTCGGTCGGTCGGGAAGGTGTAGCAGTCCAGATCGGAGCGACCCTTTCGCACCGTTTTGCCCGTCATATCAAGATTCCAGATGCTTCGCGTATTTTTCTCATGACCGGGATGGCAGCTGGTTTTGCGGGGGCTCTTTCAGACGCCACTCGCAGCAACCTTCTTTGCCCTTGAAGTCTTGACAGTTGGGAGTTGCAGTTGATGGCTCTCTATTCTGCGCTCATCGCCTCAATCGTGGCTAGCTTCACCTCTCATGCCCTTGGTTTAGAGAAATTTGCTGTGCCACTAAGAGAAACGCTGAGCTGGACACCAGAGACCTTGATCAAAGTTGCCCTTCTTGGCCTGGCTTTTGGCCTTGCTGGGAAACTCTTTGCAATTAGCCTTTCCTGGTTGAAGAAAACGGTCGCTCAAGTCTTGCCCAATCCTTATATCCGGATTGCCCTTATAGGGGCTGGACTTAGCTTGGTCCTCTTGACCCTCCAGCTGACCAAGGTCGGAACATATAGTGGACTTGGAACCAATCTGATTGATGTGGCTTTTCATCAGGGCAGTGCGCAGAGTTATGACTGGATCTTGAAGCTCCTCTTTA
>VOFI01001716.1_pt1 | contig 11501 bp, 21 predicted proteins | sample 5384131 | NCBI WGS metagenome assembly VOFI01 (sample SAMN12384728, study PRJNA508395) | human gut metagenome | isolation source: healthy gut H | host: Homo sapiens
CAGGCGTGATGGGCGATGGACTGTCCGTCCTTGGGGTTCTGTACCCCTTCGATAACGATTTTTCGCCTGCTTTTCAAACCCTTCCGTCACGTAATAATACTTGCCGTCTAAGCTGAACATTTCTTTAACTTCGGTATTTTTCAGCGTGTTGTCCGGTTTGCAGTAATGAATACGAACTGCTTGTCCTGATTTCGGTAGTGGCAGACTGTGGAATCATGATGACATCATGCAGCGGGTTGGGGAATACACATTGGTGGCTTCCACTACGCAGCACGTTGTGCTTGTTGGGGAAGAGGGCACGCATGGTTACCGAACCGGTAGTCTGGTCAATGACTCCGCTGATTGTCTCCACGCGGCCACTGTCGGCATACATGGTTCCGTCGATGAGCTGCAACTGTACATTCGGCATCTTTTTCCAGAATTTCCTTTGGTGCTACCGCCTTCCCGGAATCTGTGACAAGGAGTTGGCGTTCGGTCATGGAGAAGTAGGCGTACATTTCTTGGTAGTCGAAAGCGGGCTGGCCGGACTAACCAAATACCTTACCCACGCGATACCCACCACCACGAAATCACTGGGGCTGGATTACACTGGTGTATGACAAGTTGTTCTTGGCATTGACCAATTGGGCATTGGCTTGTACCAGTTGTGCCTTTGTCTGTGCCAGCTGGTTTTTCGGCCATTTTCAAATCGTAGTCGCTGATGATGTTTTCTTGTTCAAGTTCACGTTTATTTGTTTACAGTCAGTTCTTGTGTTTACGGCAGCTTTGGCTGTTTCAACAGCAGCAGCAGCCGAATTTACACGGCTGCCTGATACTGTACGAGGGTCGATACTGAACACTTGCGGGGTTACACGATGCAATTTTGTGATGTGAACCCACTCACCGCATCTTGTTTGCATCCACCCTTGATAGTAGCAGGGTAGCTGTTTTGTCAAGTTGGCAGTGGTGGTCGCTCAATCACTGCAAATTCGGGGCTTTACCCGTTCCTTTGTCGCCTTCACCGCAGCTACGGGCAGTGCCAGGCAACATGCCAATCTAATCTTCTTCGCCTGCTTTTTTTCTCTGTATAATTTTATATTCTTCTTTTTTCGATTCTTGAAAGGCGTTTTTTGTGTGTAATTCATGATTTACTAGAAATAAGGCAGGGAGAAAAAGAAAACTGAATACTCCTATTCAGTTTTCGTCTACTAAAAAATAACTAACTGTAGAGCGCACCGCACTAGCTTCCTCATTTCCATGAGTGAACAGAAAGGACATTTTTGATTAAAATACATAAAAACATACATGGTAGCAGAATAACTTTCTTTTTTGCAGCATGTGTTAGGAGCAACCATGTATACTAAAAATGAAACCGCTTTTTCCTTGAGTTGTTGGGGGTGTTGCCATGGCACTGCAGCCCATGCGGTAATGGGCCAGCGTGAAGGAGAATATGATGTCCTCCGCGTTTTATTTCCGACCTCCCCCACTTGCGCTCATACGGCAAGAAACTCGTACAAACTTTCCATTGAGTTCGATGAATTTATCAAGCTTGACAAATGAGGAAGATTGTAATATCACTCCGCAGGTGCAGCAGCGAAGTCAGTCTGGCCTGGAAGGAAGAAGGTGGTCATCACTCTGCAGGATACATTGAACCCAATACTACTTATACATTCGATTTTGGTGATGCCATCAGGATAATAATGAGGGGAATCCTTGGAGAATTTCTTCTATTCTTTCTCTACGAACCGTCTCGACTCTATGGCTGTGGCCGGTACAGTACTGAATGCGGCCAATCTTGAACCGGTGAAAGGAATGCTGGTCGGTCTGCATGCCAATCTGGCCGACTCGCTTTAAACTTCCTTTTTGAGCGGGTGGGGCGTACGGACAGTCGTGGACGCTACTCTATCCGTGGAGTGGCTCCCGGCAAGTATCGCATTTATGCCTTGCAGGATGCCGACCAAATTTTGCTATTCCAGCCGACGGAAGTGATAGCTTTTAATGACTCTATCATCATTCCTTCCATGTGGAAGAGCACTGCGCCAGGATACGACCTGGATAGACTCGCTGACAGTAGATACGATTGTAGAACGTCAATATACCCCTACCTTCGGATGATGTTCTGCGTGCTTTCAAGGAGCTTTCCTTCTCGCAACGTTTTTTGAAGGCCGAACGGTTGACTCCGGAGAAGTTTTCGCTCTATTTCACTGCTCCGGCAGACACGTTGCCTTTATTGAAAGGGATTGAACTTTAATGAGGAAGATGCGTTTGTTATAGAACAGCCTACCGGCCGAACGATACGATTCATTGATTGGATAAAGGATTCTCTGCTCTATAAGCAAGGATTCCCCTGAAAAATGAGTATCACCTATTTGTATACGGATGGCCTGAAACGATTGGTACCCCGTACCGATACTTTGAAAATGTGCTATGAAGTTGACATACGACAAGCAGCAGAAGCAGAAGCAGGAAGCGAAGGAAAAGGAACAGAAGAGCGTGAGAAGAAAAAGAAGAAGTTGAAGGGAAGGTGAGGTGGAAGAGCCCGAGCCGACGGAATTCCTGGCTGTAGATGTGTATGCCCCTTCTGCAATCGATGTATATGATTATCTTACTCTTGTCGTTTACGGAGCCCGGTGGCAAGCATAGATACCACCGCTTTCCATCTGAAAAACTGAAAGTGGACTCGTTGTGGGCAGGATATCCCGTTCCGACTTTATGCGCGACTCTTTTGGACTTGAAGCGTTATAATCTGTTTGCCGAATGGGCACCCGGCAGCTATACATTTGAAGTGGATTCTGCTGCCATACGCGGGTTGTACGGGTTGTTCTCCGACAAGATAAAGAAGGACTTCAAGCCAAGCAAGCTGGAAGAGTACGGGCAGATATTCTTTAATAGTGCATGGAGCGGACTCTCTGGCTTTTAGTGGAACTACTGGACGGTCAGGACAAAGTGCTGCACACAGTACCAGTGGTGGATGGGAAAGCCGATTTCTATTTCTCAATCCGGGCAAATATGGAGCGCGGCTGATAAATGATACGAATGGAATGGCGTCTGGGATACGGGAAACTACGCCGAGAAGCGCCAGCCTGAAATGGTTTACTATTATCCAATGGTTCTGGAGCTTAAAGCGAACTTTGATTTGACCCAGGAATGGGATATTAAGGCCAAGTCCCTGGATAGGCAGAAGCCGGACGAACTAAAAAAACAAAAACCAGATGAAGACAAGAAAAAGCAAAACAGGAACAAAAATAACCGCAGTGGCAATAGCAGCCGCAACAGTGGTAGAGGCCATAGCTATTAGGCGGAAGCAATTGTTCATTCTATTGATGGTGGGAGCGGTCTGTTTGGGAACCTCCCAGTCTGTTCAGGCCCAATGTACTGCAAAGAATGAAGCTTTCCAGTCGGGCGAGCATGTCATGTACGATTTATATTTCAATTGGAAGTTCATTTGGAAGAAGGTGGGTCTGGCAAGCCTCACTACCAATGCCACGACTTACCATTCCGAGCCCTGCATTTCGCTTTAACTTGCTTTGTGTAGGCAGTAAAAAGACCGATTTTTTCTTCAAGATGCGTGATACGTTGACTTGTTATGTCAGCGATAGGTTGGAGCCGCTCTACTTCCGTAAAGCGGCGGAGGAGGGAAGCCGCCATACGGTGGACGAGGCTTGGTTCTCCTACTCGGACGGACTGGCGAATGTAAAGCAGAGACGCACCTGGCACAATCCCGTGCGTGAGGCTCAGGAGATGGAATACAGTGATAGTCGCTGTATCTTCGATATGTTGAGCATTTTGGCGCAGGCGCGCTCTTATGACCCTAAAAGACTACAAAGGTAGGGGCAGAAGATACTCTTTCCCATGGCCACGGGACGCAGGGTGGAAGAGCAGACGTTGATTTACCGCGGCAAGGAGGAGGTCAAGGCGAATAACGACACCGTTTACCGCTGCTTGGTATTCTCTTTCGTAGAGTACAAGAAAGGTAAGGAGAAGGAGGTCATCACCTTCTTCGTATCCGATGATAAGAACCACCTTCCCATTCGCTTGGACATGTATTTGAATTTCGGTTCGGCCAAGGCATTCTTCAAGAGTGTCCGGGGCAACCGCTATCCGATGACGTCTGTGGTAAGGAAAAAGTGATGTTATCCCCTTTTCTAAATACACTGGATTCGAAAGTGGCAATCAGTTTTCCCTCCTGGTTGGTGACGTCGATCTGGTAATATCGGTGGTGCGGCCGATGTAGCGTTCGCGTGCTTCGGCATACAGTACATCGCCCGGTCCGCTGCTGCGCAGGAAGGTGATATTGGACGAAAGAGAGAAGGCCAATGTTCCGTGGGAGTTGGCTGCTGCTGCCAGTGCCAGGTCGGCAAGGGTGAAGATGGCCCCTCCTTGCGTACGGCCTCCTGCATTGAGATGCTCTGCCGTGATAACCAGGCGTGCCTTGCTGTATCCTTTCTTTATTTCTATCAGTTCTACACCTGCATTCGTGGCGAAGCGGTCGTTCTTAAAAAACTCTTGTGCGGTCATGGGGAGTAATGATTAATGTTTAGTGATTAATGATTAATGGGTGGAAAATATGTGCTTCCGGACGCAAAAAGTAACGATTTTAGCCATTAATTGAATTATTTAGGCGGGTCAAATCTGTACACTTGCTCTACTTTTGCAGCAGGAAAAATCATAAACTCTTAATAAATAAATCCCTTATTATGAAAACAGTCCTCACTACATTGGGAATCTCCCTCCTTGTATTGGCAGGTTGCGCAGGGCAAAAGCAGGCTGAAAGCAACTTTATCCAAGAAAACATTGATAATGCTGTGGCTCAGGAGACAATTCAGACAGACATTATCGAAAAATCCGGTAAAATCCTTAATCCCCGTACCATTGATAAGGATGGGAAGATTGTCTATGTACCTATCGACGATTGGTGTTCCGGCTTCTTCCCCGGTAATATCTGGCATATGTACGAGTTGACCGGTGACCAGAAGTGGCTGCCGCTGGCAGAGAAGTATACCGAGGATTTGGATTCGGTACAATACCTTACCTGGCACCATGATGTGGGCTTTTATGATTGGCAGCAGCTACCTGAACGGATACCGTTTTTGCGGGTAAGGAGGAGTAACAAGCCGGTCATCATCATACAGACAGCCAAATCATTGTCTACCCGTTTCCGCCCTGCAGCAGGCGTACTTCAGTCATGGGATGCAGCACAAGGGGTGGCAGGCTGAACGTGGCTGGAAATGTCCCGTTATCATTGATAATATGATGAACCTCGAACTGCTGTTCGAAGCTTCAGGCTGTCTCGGGCTCCACTTTCTATAACATAGAAGCCCGGAAGCATGTGCCGATACGACTATGGCTAACCATTTCGTGAGGGACAACAGCTGCTATCATGTGGTGGATTATCACCCCGAAACCGGTGAAGTCCGTAAGAGACAGACTGCACAAGCTATGCCGACGAGTCTGCTTGGGCAACGTGGACAAGCGTGGGCCTTGTAACGGCTATAACCATGCTATCGCTATACACAATCGATGCCAAATACCTGGAGCAGGCTGAAAAGGTCTACAACTTTATCTTCAACAACAAGAATCTTCCTGGAAGACTTGGTTCCCTTACTGGGATTTCGATGCCCCCAATATCCTCGAATGAACCTCGCGATGCTTCGGCAGCTGCCTGCACTTTTGGCGTCCGCCCTTTACGAGCTGAGTAATTTATCTGCCGGGTAAAAGGGGGATACAAGGAAACCGCCGACCGGATTATGGAAAGCCTCGCTTCTCCTTCCTACCGTGCCAAGGTGGGTACCAACGCAACTTCATCCTGATGCACTCTGTGGGCAGTATTCCTCACACGGTGCGGAGATTGATGTACCCGCTGAAATTATGCCGACTATTACTTCCTGGAAGGATTGATGCGTAAAAGAGACTTGGAAAAAATGAAAACTCAATTAAATATTTTGTTAGGTGGTTTTAGGTTTGTTCGCCTTGCAGGCTGCTGTAAACCCCGCAGGCGGGAACAATCCGTCCAGCCGAATGTCATTTACGTTTTTTCCCGACCAATACCGTAACCAGGCGATGGAGTTCTGGGGCCAGGAAGGTTTTCGCGAAGAGAAAGTGAACTTTCGGAATGACCCGGTGCATACCCCGCGCTTGAATGATTTTGCCCGGGAGTCGGTGGTATTGACATCTGCCATGAGCAACTGCCCGTTGAGCAGTCCCCACCGTGGTTCTCTGTTGACGGGAATGTATCCTAATAAGAGTGGTATTCCATTGAATTGCAATTCGGAGCCGTCCCATCAGCTCCCTGCGTGAGGGATGTTGTGTGTGTGAGTGATGTTTTCTGCAATGCCGGATATGACTGTGCCCCTACTTTGGCAAACTGCATGCCGACTTTCCTACCCCCAACGACCCCGAACGTCCCGACAGTATGTGGAAGACCGTACCTGCATGGGATGCCTATACGCCGAAAAGAACGTCGTCATGGGTTCAATTACTGGTATTCTTACGGTATCCTTTGACGAACACAAGAATCCGCAATTACTGGGATACGGAAGGCCGTCGCCACGACCCGCGCGAGTGGTCACCGTTACACGAATCGGGCAAGGTGGTGTCTTATCTGAAGAACGAGGGGAATGTACGCGACGAAGAAACCTTTCTTCATTATGGTAGGCATGAATTCCTCCCCATAGGTAGCCCGTTCTTTGGACGACTGTATGGAGGAAAGATTTCAATCTCTATAAAAACCAGCCTCTGGACAGCTTGCTCGTCCGTCCGAATGCCGTCCAAGATGCTCAAGGCAGAGAGTGCACGCTACTACTTTGCTTTGTGACGGTGTCGACCGTGCTCGGTCAGATTACTCGATGCCTTGAAGGAACTCGGACTGGACAAAGAATACCATTGTCGTGTTTTCCGGCCTCTCATGCAGCCATACGGAAGACCCGAAGAATTCCCTCCGAGAGTCCATGAACGTTCCTTTCCTGGTTTTTCCCGATAAGATTAAGCCCGCGTGGACGACTTAGGATGCTTTCCTCGCCGGACATCATGCCTACCTTGTTGGGTCTTGCCGGTCTTGCCGACTCCATTCCGGCCGAGGTGCAGGGACAGCAACTATGCACCGCTTTTTTCTTCGATGAAAAGGCGGATATTGTACGTCCCACCGGCGCTCTCTACATCCAGAACCTGGACGGGAGAAGGATGCGGAAGGTATGGTCCGTTCCTACTTCCCGTCGCGCGGCTTTAAATCGGCGCGCTACACGCTGGCGCTCTACATTGACCGCGAAAACCATAAGCTGGTCAAAAGTTTGTTGTTTGACGATGAAAAAGGACCCGTGTATCAGAGCTTTGAATAACCTTTCTTTGGAAGAAAACCAAGAAGTCGTAAAGACAGCTTTGAGATGGGCAAGAGATTGATATCCTTGGTATAAGGAGAAAGGTATCTTGAGGATATGATACCTTATTGATTGGAAATGGTTATAGATAATCCTCCATAAAATTGCTTGAAACGTTTTTGCGACCCCGCTTCTAAGACTGATAGTGAACGCATTTGTCGGAGCGGGTTGTTTGATTCAGAATGGAATAAATTACCAATACGTATTAAGTAAATGATATGTAAAGTATGACTATGGGCTTGTTTGTTGTTTTTGCCGATGGTCCTTTGGGCGTCCGAAAGTGGCTGTCGTACTTTCAGTGGGGGCATGAGGGACGGCGGCACATATCGGTTAACTCTGAAAGTAATTGAAGAAGCGGGGTATCCCTATAGATTATGTGGTGGGCACTAGTATGGGGGCCATTGTGGGCGGATTTGTATTCTATCGGATATACCCCGCAGCAATTGGACAGTATGGTGAATGCCCAGAACTGGAAATTCTTGCTCTCGGATGCCCCCAATCCCTAAGGATGTGTTGCTGGATGACCGGTTGAGTCGGAGCGCTATGTACTCTCCATTCCGTTTTCTTTGAAATCTGCCGCTGTTTCGGATGCGGGTATCATAAAAGGGAAGAACCTGGCACGTTTGTTCTCCACATTGACAGAAGGTTACCAGGATTCTGTGGATTTTAGCCGTCTTCCTATTCCGTTTGCCTGCGTGTCGGAAAATCTGGTGAATGGCAGCAGTAGTGTTCCATGAGGGAATACTGGCCACTTCCATGCGTTCCATGTCCATTCCCGGTGTGTTTTGCTCGGTAGACCTGGATGGAATGGTGTTCGGTGGACGATTGAGATGGTGAGCAACCTCCGCGTACAGATATGTGGCGCTTGCCATGGGGGGCCCATTATTCGGGGTGGATGCAGAGTCCGCTGCTTAAGGCTTCCGAGCTGAAATCGGTGAAAGACATCTTCGAGCAAATCATTAATCTGCAAGGAGAGAAGAAATACCGTGAGAATCTGCGTAATACCGACGTGTTGATAAAGGTGGATGTCACCGGCTATTCGGCTGCAAGTTTCACCAAAGAGGCCATCGACACTCTGATGGTGCGGGGAGAACGTGCTGCCATGGACAGTTGGGACGGACTGCTTGCCCTGAAACGGAAGCTGGGACTTGCAGAAGATTATCAGCCTCGCCGCCCGGGACCTTTCCGCTTGCCCGGCGCGGCTGTTGATAGGGAGATTCCCGTTGATTCCCAAATAGCCGCCCCTGCTGTACGGGAGAACAAGCTGAATGTCGGTTTTCGTTTTGATACGGAAGAACTGGCGGCGTTGCAGGCAAATACGGACTTCTATTTCGGCCGGCAGCGGTAGTCGCTGGCCAGCCTCACCGCCCGTCTGGGCAAGCGTACACTGGCACGACTTGGATATAGTTATCAATGGGACGGTGGATGGCAGGCAGGACTTGCCTATCAGTTCGACTATAAAGATATGAATATTTATAATGAAGGCAAACGGGCGCTGGATTTGACTTTTACACATCAGCTGGTCCGTATGGGGGGCGGCGAAGGACTGGAACAATATCCAGGTCAGTTTGGGCATTGACTTTGATTACTACCACTATCATGATTTGCTGTCGCTCGACCCGTTGGCTTCGGCACTGTTTGAGAATTCGTCCTTATTCAGTTACTTTGCCGGACTTGTGTTCAACAACTTGAATGAGAGGAGCGCCCCTACAAAAGGCATGTCGTGGGCGGTATCCTACCATCTCTATACGGATAACCTCTTCCAGTATAAGGACAACAATCCTATTTCTGTTTTCGATGCCCGTTGGCAGGGATGTTTCTCTCCGTCGAGTAAGCTCACTGTCACTCCTTCGTTTTATGGACGCGTATTGTCCGGAAGCGATAATTATCCTTTGCCATCATCATATGGTGGGGGGAACCATACCGGGGGCGCTATATGCCACAGCAGATACCGTTTACGGGCATCAACCGTGCGGAACTGTCACAAGCCGCATTGCTGGTTGCAGGGGCTGAACCTCAGACAGCGTATCTTGAAAAACCAGTATATATCAGTGATGGGCAGTTATGGGCGAAACTCCGGGAAGTTTCATCAGATTCTTGACTCTTCCGAATCGGTTGATATGGCAGGGGTAGGCATCGGCTATATGTACAAGAGTTTTCTGGGACCAGTGGAGATACAATTGAATTGGTCCAACCAGACGAAGAAAGTAGGGTGGTATGCCGGGTTCGGATTCGTATTCTAACAGGGATGTATCAAAATACACAATCACCATAGGATTATACAGATTTTATATTTTCAGTTAAAAGAACAGAAGAACAAGAGAGAGAAATATGTTCTTTTGTTCTTCTGTCTAAAACTTACCCCAATCTGTAAGTGATTCTGTGGTGAGTTATGATACCTTTCGTTATTTATTCAGCTTCCATTCGCTTCCGTCCTTACCGTCCTTAATCTCGAAACCGAGCGCGGTGAGTTCATTGCGGATTTTGTCGGATGTAGCCCAATCTTTGTTGGCTTTTGCCTTTGAACGCTCTTCCAATAGCATGTCCACTACCTTGCCGAAGGCAGCTTCACGCTCTTCGTTGGAGGTGTTGTCTTCTTGTAATCCTAAGATGTCGAAGCAGAAGAGGTGGAAGGTTTCCTTCAATTCTTTCAGGTCTTCGGCTGTGATGGAATCGTTTCCAGCTAGGGATATTGTTTACCATCTTGGCGCCGTCGAAGAGGTGGGCGATGACAATCGGTGAGTTCAAGTCATCATTCATGGCTTCGTAACACTTGGCACGCAGGGATTTCACGTCTATGGTGGAGGTTGCAGCAGGGGTAATCTTGTCCAGTCCATGTACAGCATCCATCAGTCTTGCCAATCCCTTTTTCGGCGGCTTGCAGAGCTTCGTTGCTGAAGTCTACCGTACTGCGGTAGTGGGCTTGCAGGGTGAAGAAGCGGATGGTCATTGGGCTGTAGGCTTGCTCCAGCATGGGGTGTGTGCCTTTGAAGAGCTCTTCCAATGTGATGAAGTTACCGTAAGACTTACCCATTTTCTGTCCGTTCACGGTCAGCATGTTGTTGTGCATCCAATAATGTACCATATCTTCCCCTTGGGAAGCTACGGATTGTGCAATCTCGCATTCGTGATGCGGGGAAGATAAGGTCCATGCCGCCACCATGAATGTCGAAGTGCTCGCCCAAGTATTTCTTTCCCATGGCTGTACATTCGGCGTGCCAGCCGGGGAAGCCGTCGCTCCACGGGGAAGGCCAACGCATGATGTGTTCCGGTTGCGCACATTTCCATAAGGCAAGGTCTGCGGGGTTGTGCTTCTCGCTCTGTCCGTCCAGTTCGCGGGTGGTGTTGAGAACATCATCCAGGTTGCGTCCGGAGAGCTTGCCGTAGTGATGGTCCTTATTGTATTTTTTCTACATCGAAATAAACGGAACCTTCACTTTCGTAGGCATATCCGTTCTTCAATATCTCCTTTACAAAGTTCTATCTGTTCGATGATGGGCCGCTGGCATGTGGCTCGATACTGGGAGACAGCACATTCAATGCATCCATCGCCTTATGATAGCGGTTGATGTAGTACTGTGCCACTTCCATTGGTTCCAGTTGTTCCAGACGGGCTTTTTCGCAATCTTGTCTTCACCTTCGTCGGCATCGTGCTCCAGATGGCCCACGTCGGTAATGTTGCGGACATAGCGCACCTTGTAGCCGATGTGCGTCAGGTAGCGGAACAGCAGGTCGAAAGTGATGGCAGGGCGTGCATGTCCCAAGTGCGGGTCACCGTACACGGTCGGTCCGCAGACATACATGCCTACATGCGGTGCATGCAGCGGTACGAACAGCTCTTTTTCTATTTAAAGTGTTGTAAATGGTCAGTTGATGTTCCATAACAGTTGATTATTAGTTCTTTTTAGGAGTACAAAGGTATAATAAATCTGTGAAAATCTATAATGATATTCTGTTTTATAAGAGTAAATGCAACGGATTTCACCTTCGTTTATTACTTTTTGTATCCATGAAGTCAGATAAACGTGTATTGCTTGGCATGAGTGGTGGCACGGATAGTTCCGTGGCCGCCATGAGGTTGCAGGAAGCCGGTTATGAGGTGACTGGCGTGACTTTCCGTTTCTATGAGGCAGGAGATGAGACCGGGTA
>VOFI01000660.1_pt1 | contig 11470 bp, 19 predicted proteins | sample 5384131 | NCBI WGS metagenome assembly VOFI01 (sample SAMN12384728, study PRJNA508395) | human gut metagenome | isolation source: healthy gut H | host: Homo sapiens
CTCAAGCAGATCAAAATCAGCCTGCTCTTCGTTGTCCTCGTCTGTATCTTTGATCAGAAAGAAGACAAGCTTCTCAATCTTGCTGATAAATGGAGCAAGAATCAGGATCGTAGCGATACGGAATACCGAGTTCAATAAAGCAATGTTGACAGGACTCATGACCATGTCCATAAATGTAAAGTGGACAGCGGCATTTACTGAGTAAAATACGATTGACCAGAAGATCATTCCGAATAAATCATTCAGCAGATAAATCAGTGCTGTACGCTTTCCGTTCTTGTTCGTACCGATAGAAGAAAGCAGTACAGGACAGGCAGCTCCGACACCGATTACCCATTGTAATAGGCAGTGCGGCAGCAAATGTAATAGAGCCTGTGATTGATAATGCCTGAAGGATACCGACAGAAGCAGATGCACTCTGAAGCACTGCAGTAAATGCGATACCAACAAGGATACCCATAAATGGATTCTTAAACATTGTCAGAAGACTGACAAAATGTGGGTTCTCTTTCAGAGGTGAAACTGCACCACTCATTGTCTGCATTCCGAACATCAGGATCGCAAAACCAAGCATAATGTCACCGATATCGGAATAAGGTTTCTTCTTTACGAATGTACGGAAGATGATACCGATGATCGCAACGATCGCAGAGATTGTTGCGGTGGGGAAGCTGCGCAATGCCACTGGAGCCATCAATGTAAGAAAGACATAAAATCCAGCCGGTGATACTTGTACCGATGTTAGCTCCCATAATAATACCGATCGCCTGAGCAACTTTCATCATACCGGAGTTGACGAAGCCGACAACCATGACAGTCGTTGCTGATGAAGACTGAATGATCGCTGTTACTACTGTACCCAGCAGCAATCCTTTGATTGGGGAGTTTGTGAGCTTGTATAAGATAAGTTCCAGTTTGTTACCGGCAACCTTCTTAAGATTTATCAGACTTGCCATGAATGACCCGACCACGCAGAACATCCATGATGTGGTAAATATGCTTGAGAGAACCTATCAGTCCATGAAGGATTATCCTAGATGGGAAGAGGATGAGGACGAAGTGAAAGAGTCTGCTTCTAAGGCTAAAAAGCAGTACCAACACAGGAGTCACAGCCGACCAGAAAACCGGATGTTTCTGTATATGAGGCATATGACGAGTTTCAGGAAAAACATGAGATACCGGAGAATGACGAGTCTTTCTTTTATGCTGTTTTCAACGCTGCTGCGGAAGCATTTTTTCGGTATTGCCGATGCGGCGGATTATTCGAAAATGGCGGTTTGAACCCATCTGCAGTTCAAATAAAAAAGGTATATGATAAAAGGTTGAGTGATACATCGCCACATATAAGCCGCATAGAACCTGGTCATACGAAAGGCGAAGGGGGAACGGAAATGCTCCTATCTGCCTCGCCAAAAAGAGAAATGTGAAACGGGGGCGAAGCAATGAACCGTCCAAGCGGCTTGAAAGCAAATCGACCGTTGCTTTTTCTTCCTGCCGCGAAAACAGCCGAGAGTGACCACCAAATGCAGGATATGTACAGGCTGAACAAAACTGCATGAATTGACTTCACTCAAATATGACACAGCCCTGATCATGGAGAAAAATCTGCAAATATACCCTCTGTTTCGGATACTGCCGGACGGATATGCAACACCGTCTCCCGATTATTGATCGCAGATGAATTTGACAACCCCGAAAAAACTTCGTGCAAAGTCGTCCGTGTGGGCTTACTTTTATTCGGATATTCGTACATAATGTATTGTGTTGAGTATTATCCATGCGGAGGTGCGGTATGAACGGGATCAAGGGCTATATCTCCATTCGGGAGGGGGCGTCCTACCGTTGGGGCGTATCGGAGCGGCGGGTCAATCAGTATTGCACCGAGGGCGGATCCCCGGTGCGTCCCGATTGCCCTCGCCTTCGCCACCTTTGAAAATGTGCTATCTCATCCAGAACGGTGCTGACCGCTTCTCCTTCATCTTCTTCCGGGGCTTCGGCACGGGAGCCATGCACGTCCTCTGCGGCCTGATCGTAGGCGGCGGGAAGATGGTCCGTTTTCCGCTTATCGCGGAGGAAATAACCGAATAATCACTCCTTGAGAGCTGCTTTTTGGCGGCTCTCAAATTTTTTTGAAAAAATTTGCGTTTTGGGTGAGAGTTTTTTCGATTTTTTGTACCTATATAAGTGAAGGGTTTTTTAAGCCGCATTTCAATAAATCCAGAGAGAAGGTTCAAACGAAATGTACGATACCGCAAAACGAGTCGCACTCGTCAAGCAGCGGGTGCGGGAAAACACCCGCCGGAGGCAGTGGCGCGGCATATATGGGCTGGCGCCGCGTGTATGCTGCTGTTCACGGTGCTGATGCAGGCGGCGGACGCACTCATCGCTCGGGACAGACCGCCGCATGGGGCGTGTTCGGCGCGATGCTGCTGCGGGAGGACGCGGGCGGCTATGTGCTGGTGGCTGTCGTCTCCTTTGCCGCGGCGGCGGCGATCACCGCGCTGTGCTTCCGGCTCAGAAACAGAGAAAACCAGAAAAAAGACGGGGCGGACAAGCTCACCCGACACGAAACAGGAGGAGAAAAGCCAATGAAGAAACGAATTCGCAGCATCCTGCTCCTATGCTGCATGGTGCTGACGCTGCTGCCGACAGCGGCCTTTGCTGCAGGTGAGCTACCGGATGTCAAGCTTTCCGTCCCAACGACGTTTGACAAGACAGTGGACCTTACGAAGCAGAACAAAGAATTGAAAATCAAGGACAGCAAGACCTATCTGATTAAGGGCTCCGCAGATCCAAACTGGTATTTTCAATACCGGATCAAAATCGATGGCAAGAACAATACACCGCACATCTTTCTGGACGGCGTCCGCCTTAAGCGCCAAAGGACGCCCCTGCCATCGAGCTTTACGGCGGCGCCTCTGCCTGTCTGTACTTTATCGGCAACGACAGCGAGCTGATCGGTGCGGAGAACTTCGCCGCGCTGCAGAAAAACAAAACCGATGGTTATCTCCGGGTTCTGGTGCAGACGGGGACAAAGCTCACGTGTAAGGGCGGCACTTATGGTGCTGGCATCGGAGGCTCAAAGGTCGGAATCAAGAAATTCTCGCAGGGACACGGCGTGAACCTTCATTTCGGCTCTCTGGCGACGGATATCTATGGCGGTGAGATTCCTGCGACCAGCAGCAGGTCAGCTGGGCCGGAATCGGCAGTGGCGATCAAGACGGACTGAACGAGCGGGAGGATGCGTATCATATCGAGATTTCCGGTGGAACGGTCAACGCTTGGAGTAACTATGCCGGCGCGGGCATCGGCGGCGGAAGAAACGGTTCGGGCCGTGACATTTCCATCACCGGCGGCAATGTGAATGCGCAGGGCTGGTGGGGCGCGGGCATCGGCGGGGGCATGAACGGCGACAGCGGGAACATTCTGATCAAGGACACAACGCTGACTGCGCTGGCCTTTCCGCTTTATCCGAGCTCCGATTATACAGAGCTGTCTGCATCCGCGGTCGGAAGAGGCTCAAACCGGACGCACTACATGTCAGCGATGAAAAATCAGGAAGATCTGTTGTATGAAGAGAACATCAAAATCGGAGCCTCGGACGGGAAGACCGTGCAGCTGAGCGCGACAGGGTGGCAGTGGCGCCGCAGTCAGGGGACAGTATGAATGGGGCTGGTAGGAACCACGACGGAGCTTCTCATCCCCAACGAAAACGGGCGCGTGGACCTGCAGCGGCTGAGCCTGCCGTATGCCTGCAATTACGGCCGTGTGATCGGCAAGCTGGAGCTGCGCTGCATGGAAAGCACATGTAGCCATGAATTTGGCTGGGCGAACAGGGATGGCTGCCACATCTGGGTATGCAAGAACTGCGGTGCACGAGACCCCGCCGCGGAGATGTCCAAGCAAAACGGAAAGCACATCCCCGGCGACTGGAGCAATCAGGAGCAGTTCTGCACTGTGTGCGGTCATGTGCTTGAGAGGGACACGAAAGCCCCGGTTATGGAAACTCTGACGGACGGCGAAAGCTACACCGTCGAGGATACCCTCGATGGAAAGCCCGGTGCGTACACCTTCACCGTGAGCGACCCGGCTGCATCGGGAGAGACGTCCTCCGGCGTCAAGTCCGTGACCATCAACGGTGTGCCGCAAGAGGCCCCACCTATCGTCTCCCCGCGCCGGATGGCGGCAACAATGACGCGGGAGCGGAATATACCGTGGTCGCGACTGACAACGCGGGAAACGAGACTACGGCGACAGTCAGAACATACAGGCACCATGAGCACAGCTACAGCGACTGGCGCAAGGACGGCACGAACCACTGGCACGAATGCACGGATGCTGACTGCCCGAATAGGAAGAAGAGCATCAAGGACAAGGCCGCACACGTCTATGACGATGACACGGATACGACCTGCGATGTTTGCGGCTACGAGCGCACCGTCACGCCGCCTGCACCTGCCGAGTATACCATAACCGTGACCAGCGGCGGCAACGGCACGGCTTCCACCTCTCATGCAAAAGCCGTGGCTGGTACGGAGATCACCCTGACCGCCACGCCAAACACCGGCTATCACTTCAAGGAGTGGGAGGTCATGAGCGGCGGCGTGACTATCAAAGACGATAAGTTCCTCATGCCGGGCAGCAATGTGGAGGTCAAAGCCATCTTCGAGGATATGAGCAAGGAGCAGTTTACCCTCGCTCCCGGCGGCACCTATTACTTTGACCTCTCAGGCGAGAGCATTCCCGGCACAGCGAATGACGCACTGCCGGACAGTACAATGCACTATGTTCCCTTTACCTACGCCGGGACAGTGGACGCCTACAAGCTCACATCAGAGATGGCAACCACCGAGGAGTATGCAGCGCAGAACAAATTTGCCCACAGCCTGTTTATGGCGGACTTTGCCGTAACGCATACGGTAAGCTGGGATAAGCTGCATGCCGAAGGGCTGATTTTTGGCAAAGGCTACGCTGCCGGCAGCGTGGAATATACGATGCGTGCGCCGTCCGGAGGAAAGTGCCGCTACAAGCAATTATTCACTCGGCACGCCCCAAAGCAACGAATGGGACAGGATACTGGACAAGAACGGCGGATATATCAAAAAACTGGGGAAAGATGGAGTCCTGGGGACAAGATACTTCACCCTATACGCTATCGAACCGTGTGGTTCGCGGCATTTCATTCGCCCCGTAAATTTGCCGACGCCAATACTACGCTTGACTTCCCGTACTTCGGTTTCCGCCCCGTCCCGAAGTCCTGAACCCGGACACTCTGGGCACTGACGGCCTGAAAGCCGTCACCCTCGACCCCGGCGGAGGCAAATTAGGCGGAAGCCCGGATACTATCCAGATTATTGTGAAAACAGGCGAGAGCTTTACCGCGCCTGCGTCCGACGGTCTGACCCGCCCGGACGGAAATACAGGCAGCTACTTTAAGTGGCGTGACAGCAATGGCAAGCTCTACGCACCGGGCGACAATGTTCCGGCAGACGTAACCAGACTGACGGCACAGTTTGATTCTGACACCTATACCGTAACCATCATTACAGAGGGCGGCGGCACGGCTTCAGCCTCTTATGCAAAAGCCGTGTTCGGCATCGAGATCATCCTGACCGCCACGCCCGATACAGGCTACCACTTCAAGATGTGGCAGGTCGAATCTCCGGCAGGGCTTGTAATCACCAACGGCAGGTTTACCATGCCGGACAACAATGTGGAGGTCAAAGCTATCTTCAAGGATATAAGCAAGGAGCAGTTTACCCTCGCTCCCGGAAAAGACCTATTACTTTGACCTCTCAGGCGAGAGCATTCCCGGCACGGCGAATGACGCACTACCGGACAGTACAATGCACTATGTTCCCTTTACCTACGCCGGGACAGTGGACGCCTACAAGCTCACATCAGAGATGGCAACCACCGAGGAGTATGCACAGCAGAACGAATATGCCCACAGCCTGTTCGTGGCGGACTATGCCGTAACGCATGCGGTAAGCTGGGATAAGCTGCATGCCGAAGGGCTGATTTTTGGCAAAGGCTACGCTGCCGGCAGCGTGGAATATACGATGCGTGCGCCGTCCGGAGGAAGTGCCGCTACAAGCAATTATTCACTCGGCACGCCCCAAAGCAACGAATGGGACAGGATACTGGACAAGAACGGCGGATATATCAAAAACTGGGGAAAGATGGAGTCCTGGGGACAAGATACTTCACCCTATACGCTATCGAACCGTGTGGTTCGCGGGTACCATTCGCCCCGTAAATTTGCCGACGCCAATACTACGCTTGACTTCCCGTACTTCGGTTTCCGCCCCGTCCCCGAAGTCCTGAACCCGGACACTCTGGGCACTGACGGCCTGAAAGCCGTCACCCTCGACCTGGGCGGAGGCAAATTAGGCGGAAGCCCGGATACTATCCAGATTATTGTGAAAACAGGCGAGAGCTTTACCGCGCCTGCGTCCGACGGTCTGACCCGCCCGGACGGAAATACAGGCAGCTACTTTAAGTGGCTTGGCAGCGATGGGAACCTGTACGCACCCGGCGATAACGTTCCGGCGGTCGTAACCAGGCTGACTGCGCAGTTTGATTCCAGCAGCCATAGCGTGACCATCACCTTTAACGGCAACGGCGGCACGGGCACTATGGATTCCGTGACCGTCAAGGCCGGGGCAATTACACCCTGCCCGCCTGCGGTTTTACTGAACCGGAAGGCAAGCAATTCAAGGGCTGGTCAACCAGTGCCGACGGTTCGGTTATTTCCGGCACGACCTATGAAGTAAGCTCGGATACTACCTTCTATGCAATCTGGGAGAGTAAAGAGTATTCCATCATCGTAACGGACGGCAAAGCGACAATCGGTGCAGGAAGCGAAATCAGTAAAGCGGCGCAAGGTACAACCAATACTCTGACCGCAAATGCGGCTCCCTGACGGTAAGGTGTTTGATAAGTGGGTAGTAGAAAGCGGCAGCGCTTACTCTTGAAGATGCGAACAGTGAAACCACTACTTTCATAATGCCTGACAGTGAAGTCAGCGTGAAAGCGACCTACAAGAACGCACCGGTCACCACATATAGCCTCACAACACAGGTAAACGGCGGTCACGGAACGATTTCCGCAAGCAAAAACCGGACTGACGGCAGGCTCCACCGAAACGATTATCTTTAACCCTGAAGTTGGCTATGAAATCGACATTGTTACTGTGAACGGCGTTGCAACAGACGTACTTTCCAATATCCTGAATGTTACGATGAACGAAAACAAAACCGTTGTTGTAACATACAAAGCAATTCCTCATACCCATACCTACGATCAGGAAATTCAGAAGCCGGAAACCCTCAAGTCGGCTGCCGACTGCACCAACGATGCAGTATATTTCAAGAGCTGCTCCTGCGGTGCAATCAGCACGACAGAAACCTTTACGGCAGCCGGTACACAGCTCGGCACGCATGGGCAAGCGATTGGAGCAAGGACACAGACAATCATTGGAAAGAATGCTCTCGCTGCCACGAAAAGAAGGACGAGGCGGCTCACGATTACGGCAGCGATAACATCTGCGACACCTGCGGATATTACAAAACTGTACCGCACACGCACAATCTGACCCTCGTTCCCGCAAAGGCTCCCTACTTGCACGGAGAAAGGCAACACGGCATATTACACCTGCGACGGCTGTGACAAGTGGTTTGAGGATGCAACCGGTGCATCCGAAATTACCGACAAGACAAGCGTAATCCTTGCGGCAACAGGTCATAGCGCTTCCGACTGGAAGTCCGATAATACCGATCACTGGAAAGAGTGCACCGTTGTCGGCTGCGGCGTGATCATCGAGGACAGCAAGGCGGCACATACCGCCGGTGAATGGATCATCGACACCCCGGCAACAGCTACCACAAGCGGCTCAAAGCATAAGGAGTGCACCGTCTGCGGTTATATGATGGCAACCGAAACCATCCCGGCAACCGGCGGCGGTGCGCATACTCACAGCTACGGCCCGACTGGAAGAACGATGCCGACAACCACTGGCATGAGTGCTCCTGCGGCGATAAGAAAGATACAGCAGCGCATACCGCCGGCGAATGGATCATCGACACCCCGGCAACTGCTACCACAAGCGGCTCAAAGCATAAGGAATGCACCGTCTGCAGTTATACGATGACAACCGAAACTATCCCGGCAACCGGCGGCGGTGAGCATACTCACAGCTACGGCATCGAGTGGAAGAACGATGCCGACAACCACTGGCATGAGTGCTCCTGCGGCGATAAGGCCGATAAGGCGGCACACGACTTCAAGTGGGTTGTTGACAAGGAAGCGACCGCAACCCAAAAAGGGCTCCAAGCATGAGGAGTGCAAGGTTTGCGGCTACAAGAAGGCGGCAGTTGAGATTCTGGCTACCGGCTCCACAACAAAACCGACCGATCCTACGCAAACCAACTCGAACACCGGTGCAGAAGGCCCAAAAACCGGTGACAACAGCAATATGATCCTCTGGATTGCACTGCTGTTTATCAGCGGCGGTGCAGTGATCGGCATCACCGTTTACAGCAAAAAGAAGAAAGAAAACGCTGAATAAATCAGCTGCGAACCTTTGAGCAAAGGGTGGTGACGGACATTGCCGTCATCGCCCTTTCGCTTGGAATGGAGAAGAACCACATGATGCAGGATTATCAATCGAACCGCCCGTCAGGCAGCAACCGCCGGGACGATTCCCGAACGAGTCAGATCGAACGGGAGAGAGAATCAGAAAAAGGAAAAAAAACAGACGCAGCACCGTATGGTGCTTTGCGGTGCGATCGCCGCACTGGCGGTAATCATCGTTGGCATTATACTGCTGGCAAAAGGCTGCTCCGGCGGCACGGACGCACTTGCAGGCACATGGGAGTTCGACGGAACGACCACCTATTCCTTTGACGGCAGCGGAAGCGGCGCAATGGAGCTGCCCTCCATATCCTACGATTTCACCTATACCATCGACGGCAACAAGCTCATGATCGATTACGCCAACGAGTCGGTGCGGGATTCCGAATATGAATTTACCGTTGACGGAAATACCCTTACCTTGATCGGTGACGAGGGCACGGTCGGCGGGACATACGAGCTGAAAAGAAGCTCAAAGAAATAAGGGCTTCCGCAAAAAACAACAGGAGTGACGCTATGGCAGAATCCAAGAGCAGACTGTTACACATATTGAAATACCTTTGGCAAAACACGGATGCCGGGCATTATACAACAACGGCGGACATCCTCACCTATCTGAAGACTGATATTCCGGCTTCCTGGGAAGATCGGATGAAAATCTGGCAGACTTTTCTTTTGTGATATAATGAAGAAATCAGAAAAGTCAGATTAAATCAATGCACATGGAGGAGACCGAACATGACAGATGAAAGATTAAAGCAGCAGTTAGAGTTTGTACTGGAGATTGATAAGGAAAAAATATTTTCCGTCAGACGCATCTTTCAGGACACGGAAGAAATGAAAATGATGCAGAGCATGCATGGCATATGGCAATCATGGCATATCTGTTAAGAGAATATTCAAATGAAGAGATAGATATTGCAAGGGTGATGCTGATGTACCTGATCCATGATATTGTGGAGATTGACGCAGGTGATACTTATGCGTATGATGCTGAAAATCTGAAGACGCAGAAAGCAAGAGAAGATACTGCAAAGGAAAGAATCTTCTCACTTCTTCCATCGGAACAGAAAGAAGAGATGATTGCATTATTTGATGAGTTTGAAGCGTATGAAAGTGCGGAATCAAAATTTGCACATGCAATGGATAATCTTCAGCCTCTGCTTTTAAATAACAGTAATGGTGGTGCGGACTGGCGAGAGCATCAAGTGACGGCAGAGCAGGTATACGGCAGACAGAGTAAGACACAGAAGGGATCAGTGAGATTATATGAAGTGATCAATCAACTGCTCCGGGAGAATATAGAAAAGGGAAATATTCTTGTATAATCCCCCCATGATTTCCACATACTAACTCCAAAACTAATATATAGCAAAAAGCGTGGAAAGATTCATGCCGAGGTATGGAATTGAGGAAAATATTTGTGAAAGCGACAGGGATAGTCAGGCGGATCGACGATCTTGGACGGGTTGTCGTGCCAAAAGAAATCAGAAAGACACTGAGGATCAGGAAGGCGATCCGCTTGAAATTTTACAGACAGAGAAGGAAAGATTATTTTAAAAAAGTATTCCCCGGTGGGAGAACTGGGGGGCGAATGCAGCTATTTTAGCAGAGAGTATTGCAAGAACACTGGGTTGTACCGTCTGCATTACCGATCTGGATCAGGTGGTTGCAGCGTCGGGGGCAGGGAGCAGAGAGCTGAAAGGGCAGTATATCAGTGAAGAACTGGAGCATATGATACAGGAGCGAAAGCAACGTACTGCGAAAATAGGAGAGAAGCACTATGTTCAGGCGGTACAGGGGATGGGAGAGTTCTGTCTGGAGACAATCTGCCCCATCATCAGTGGAGGCGATGTGACAGGGGCTGTGCTGCTTCTGGAAAAAGAAGAAAAGAAAAATCCTGAGCTGGATGAGAAAATGGCTCAGGGGGCAGCAGATTTTCTGGGAAGGCAGATGGGATAAGATGATCCGATGTCATAATTTCGGGGATCAGCTCATAAACTATAGCAGTTGGAGAGAGTACTGTAGTTTATGAGAAACCCGGGAGGAGACAGATGGACAGGAAAAATGAGAATCAGTTTCAGTTGAAAAAGACGGCGTCAGATATGGTGAAATCGTTGCTTATTGCGTATGTTGTTACCGGCATCTTTTTACTTATCCTGACGCTTCTGCTTTATAAGATGGGGCTGAGTGAACAGAAGGTAAATATTGGAGTGATCCTGATCTACGTAATCGCAACGTTTTCAGGAGGATTTGTAATGGGGGAAACTTTCCATGACGCATAAATTCCTGTGGGGACTTCTGACAGGAGTGCTGTACTGGGGGGCTGCTGATGCTGATCTCTTTTGGAATCTATCATTCACTGCAGGCTGAAATGGGAAGCCTTCTTACAACACTTCTTTTATGTGCAGGTGGAGGAATGCTGGGAGGAATGGTTTCCTGATTGCTGAGTGATTCTGTAAAAGCTAAATTGAAAATGTTTCTGATTCTGTAAAAGAGAAAAAACTCTTTAAAAAGCACCGCCTTATGCTATAATAGCAAAAAGCAATATGTTCGATAGAGGAGGAATAGAAATGAAGCATATTAAGACGCTGAATACTCAGACACTGAATCATACAGTAAAAAAGGCGGATGCGGTGAGTGCCAGACATCCTGTCAGTCAGCATGCAAGACATCCTGTACAGTAGGAAACCAGACTTGCGAGAACAGAAAATAATGCGGCATTGACCCGGAATCTTGAAGGGAGGGGCAGCGATGAGAGTCGCTGCCTTATGCTTGTCTTAAGGGAAAGTTATAAAATACAGAAAGTGAGGTATTGGTGTGATACATCAGTATC
>VOFI01004338.1_pt1 | contig 11470 bp, 16 predicted proteins | sample 5384131 | NCBI WGS metagenome assembly VOFI01 (sample SAMN12384728, study PRJNA508395) | human gut metagenome | isolation source: healthy gut H | host: Homo sapiens
CAGCGGTAATCATTCCCGGCCCCATTAATCTGGTATAATTGTTGAATATTATAACGCATTTCGAAAGAATACGCAGACTGGGAGTTGTGCAGTATCTTAATCACCGGTTCGGCAAAATTCTTGGAATAAATTCCGAATACCGTTTCCTTGGATGACAATTTCCCCGCCAGATCTCCGGCAATATCCGTGTAATCCAACAGGGGAAAGACCGGGAGCTTGTATCACTTGCTGCGCGTAATACAAGGCACTATCGAGTGTTCCTTCCGTCAAGTAAACCCTTGCCAAAGTCGCTTGCACCGCCTGTAAGTTAAAATGGATATTCTGGTCTTTCAGGAAATTAGCGTTCGAAGAGGCTGAGGCATACAGTTCCTCGTCATCCAATAATTGCTCTGCCGATCTCAAATCAGAAATAATCCGCTTGTACACGTCTTTAGATTTTCAGAATGTCTGGGGCAAACAAAGGAGAACCGGGTTGAATAAGGAATCCCGTCAGCACTTTCGTTCTCCGTGATTTGCTCGCTGAAAATACGCAACAGATCAAACTGCATAAAGGCGCGCAGACCTAAGGCTTCTCCTTTATAGATATTGTAAAATTGCATATCCGCAGGAGAGAATTTTTCCAAGTGTTCCAACACGTTATTCGCATAGGCGATATTGGAATACATATCACACCAGATATTATAAAAAAGATCTTCCGCTTTCGTATTCGTATAGTCATATTTTATAAGTGGCTCAACCTCTTCGTTATTTGTAGAGGTATAATATTGAGCCATCAGATCCAAAGCGGAATAACTCAGATTCTGCCCGTACAAGTTCGTTGACCCCATCTTGGCATAGACCCCGTAAAGGGCATTCTCAAATCCCTTTGCATCTTTCAGTAAATCACCTTCCAGTACCTCACCTTTAGGTTTGCACGTCAAAAAGCTGTCACAGGAACTTCCCCCCAAGGATTAAGGCTAAAAAGTACCATTATATTTTTAAATCCTATCTTCATAATCTTTCCTTTTAAAATGTTGTACTAAGCGTGAATTCAAACCCGTTACTATATAGATAAGTGGTTCCCTCGTTCTATTTTCACGTTTGACCAACGCACGATGTCCGTCAAGTTCACTCCTACACGTAAATTCCGTACCCCAATTTTGGAACAGATGTTCGGTCTGAATTCGTAACCGAAATTCACGGTTCCCAACGTGAACACATTTTCTTTTTCCACGAAACGGTCTGAAAGGTATGTTTCGGGTTCGTCCCCCATCCTTCAGAATCAGCGATATCCTTGTAGAAAGCTATATCACCCGGATTTTTCCAACGACTGCTGAAAACTCGTTTATCTGCATTCTTTTCGGGTCCGCACCCTCCACTTTCGTGGCACGAGTCGTCGTTATACAAGTAAGCACCACATTCATAACGACCTAACAGATAGAAAGCTGAATCCCTTGTAAAACAAATTGGTTGAAACCGTTCCCGGAATCTCGGTTCTGTATCCCCGATCACTTTGAATTTATCATCCGCAGGAGTACTCGAAAGGTTCTCTCACCGTTCAATTTAATAAACACTTCCTGTCCTGTTGCCGGATCAATTCCTGCGGATTTAACCACCTTTCAATGCCGAGGTGGATTCACCCTTCCTCATACTGTGCCAACGGAGTTTTTGAATCCACCTTATTGGCATCTTCATTAGCTTTCTTCTAGGGCACTGTTTATTTTCAAGATCCGGTTCCGGTTCATACTTCCGGTAGCCGCAACCTGCCAGTAGAAATCATTTCTCTGCACGAGCATACCATCTACCTGAAATTCCAGTCCCTTGTTTTCCATCTCCCGATATTTTCTTTGGCAGAAGTAGTCCCGGTAGAGGGAGCACGAGAGGCATCCAATACCAGATCGGTAGTCTTTTTCAAGTAAACGTCAAACGTAAAATTCAACCGACGATCGAAAAGACTGATGTCCGTCCCGAGGTTATACGATAACTCCCGTTCCCAACCTAAATCTTCATTACCGATACCTTGCGGAACAGCTCCTATCCCGTTTAAATATTCCAGATCACCGGAAAATTGATACATGGTCATCGCTTGGAAAGGAGAGAAATTTACCTACCCGTGTATCCCAAGCTACCCCAGATTTTCAAAATATCAATTTATTTGAAGTAATGAAACTTTCATTGTGTATGTTCCACCCCAATCCGGCTGACCAGAAATTACCATAACGGTTGTTTGCCCCAATTTTGACGATCCGGTCACCCGATATACCACGTCTGCATAATAACGATTGTTATACATATAGTTTCCATTCACGAAAAATCCCAATTCCGTGCTGACGGCCTGTGTTCCGGTCGGTTTTGATCCGAATAACCAGCGGCCTGTCCCATGAAATTCAACGCATCATCATAAAGCCCCTCCTGTCATGGTGGAGGACTCGCTGGTTTTCCTTCCGGATTTCCACACCCGCATTCACACTATACAAACTGTTATTATCGGTCATCAGGTTAAATGCCCTGTCAAGGTTCCGGCGTATGACACGCCACTACCATTTTTCTGGGTCAAAGAACCTTTTTTAGAAAGTTCAGTCTCGTCTTTAAAATCTTTGAGAATCGGGAGATTTAAACACCTCGTTATTAGAATTTGTTACCGTGATATTAAAGTTTCCCCGACAAACGGAACAATTTTGTTGATTTCCAACGAAAATCCGTGGTATTCGAGATGGATTTATCCTTTGAAATATCATAATTACCCAAGCTAGCCTCGTACAAGGATTGTCCAAGTTCCAAGAAAGCTTTTTATTATATTCCCCGTACTGGTCATAAATCCGGTCATAAGGATTCATTTCCACGTATTTAGAGAAAAAGCACCGTAAGGTGATTGCTTTGTAATTCACCTCGCTATAAGTGGTAACGATTCGCCATCGTCAACTTGTTCTGTCACGTGATATTCAATTTGAACCCCAAGTTATAACGACGACGGTAGTCCTCTTTCATAACCCCCTGCACGTTATTGAAACGTCCGGATAACTCGTAACGGACATTGGAAGCTCCGCCATACAAAACGTAGGGAGTGATCGTGAGAAAAAGCCGTGCGTGCCGGCTGCGACAACCAATCTGTATCTACTCCCCTCGCTGCACTTCTTGATAACGCTCGTTATATAATTTATCTAACGCATATTGCTCTCCTTCATTCGTGATATTTCCCCAAAGCATCTTTTTTACTTCCGACGTGCGTACAAGCCTGCTAAACGCTCGTATTCCAATTTCTGGGCCGCATTCAGCATGTCATAATCTTTCAAGATAAGGGAATTGCACGTTACCGTAAAATTATAAGCTACCCGCATACTACCTTCCGTCAGTTTCTTTCTTTCCACCACAATAACTCCACTGGCAGCACGAGACCCGTAAAGAGCCGTTGCCGACGCATCTTTTAATACCGTGATATTTTCGATCTCGTTAATATCCAAATCGTACAAATCCTGCATACTGATTTCAACTCCATCCAGCACGATCGTCGGTTGATTCACTTGGTCGTCCGTCAGAGAAAGAACTCATACCGCGCAACGGAACGATTCCGGGTTAGACCCCAACTCACTTCTTTCTACCAGATTCAAACCGGGCGTTAAGGCTGCCAATGCGGCAACCACGTTCGTACCGGAGATGGTTTTCAACTGCTCGGCAGTCACGCTCTTCACGGCTCCCGTGTAACTGGACTTTTGATTTCGTGAAATAACCCGTCACCACCACCTCATCTACCTCGCTCACCTCTTTCCTCCATACGTATAGTCATTTCCTTATTCAATTCTACCGGAACAATGGCCGTTTTTATACCCTACAAAAAGTAAACGTCAAAGTCACGTATATCTGCCGGAACCACGATCTCGAACTTACCACCCCGTCGGAAGCCGCTCCCGTCACTAGAATCTCCCCACGTTTGCCACAACGGTCACTCCCGGGAGAGGTTCCCCGTGGGCATCCACGACAACTCCTTTTATTTTATTCGTTTTACCACACTATCCCGCACGGCAACCGGACGGCGGGACGGATGATCACGTAATTCTGTTCCAAGTCGAAATCCATGTTCGTCCCCTCCAACACTTTACGAAATAATTCATTCAAAAGTATATTTACGAACATCAAGAGTTTTTTACGATTCACATCCAATTCGTTATTACTGAACATGATCAACAAACCGGTCTGTGATTCGACCTGTTCAAATACAGTTTCCAAAGTCTGGTGCTGCTTTTTCGATCTTCACGCTTTGTGCCACACCCGTTGCTGATAGCTGAAACACAAAACCGATCATAAGTAAGTAATGTTAATCTCATGATACATAAACTTTTTTTACATGGTATTTTCCCGTAACGATACCAAGTGTTTCTTTTTTTCATACTTTTGTATTTGAAATTAGTACTCTCATGCTCTTGAAAAAAAAGCATGAATCTTATTTAAACAAAGGGGGAGTATGACCGTACTTCCTGCTTTTTATTTTTCTTTTCTATTATTATATTCTTCTGATTTATAACAAATTACATTTGTAGTCCGTTCTATTAAACGAATAAATTCATTAAAATCCACATCTTTCCGAATGGCTCCGGTGAAACGGTAGTTTTTACAATCTTCATTCGAAAAAACAAAATGCACATTATACCAACGTTCTAATTTCACCGTCAATAAATCCAGCGGCATATTATGGAAACGGAACATTCCGTCAATCCATGATGTATATAGTTTCACGTTTACAGGCTTCACTTCAACCTCTTCGTTTGTCGTATCTAATTCAAACTGCTCTCCCGGATGCAAAAGATACGTCTCATCATGATGTTTCACTTCCACGCCACCTTGTTCCAAGGTCACCTGTTCAAGAATCTTCTTCATAACTGCAAACATTGAAAGAGGTTCCCAATACTTTCACGCTGGAGCGACAAGTACGCACGATAAAAAGGCCATTCTTTACTTTTTAGTAACATCGAAATAAGCCTCTCCTTTCAATTCAACTACTCGTTCACCTTTTTCAAAGTTCATCGGGAATGTCAATTCACTCCCCGAGTTAATCCACACTTTCGTTCCATCACTCAAGACCACCCGGTATTCTCCCCCTTCCGGAACTCTCACGGTACCTTTGCCCGCTGTTACCCCTTGAATTACCAACGTATTCAAAGAGTCCTTACCTATCGTGGCTCCCCCGCTGTTCGTGATATCACGTCCCAGATTTTCGCTTAACTCATACTTCTCTCCACCTTCTAAAAACCCAGACGGCTTTCAAACTTCCTCCGGGGTTATTTGCGCTAACTTCTCCGGCTCGGTCTCTACGGGTGACTGCAACAACAGGATTCCTCCAGTAGTCAGCATAATTGCAACCGCAGCTGCCGACGCTCCAACGAATTGCCAGATGACGTTTTTTCCAACCCGGTCGGGAAGAAAGTTTTTTTTGTTCCACATTTTGCCAAGCATCTTTCATCTGAATGGCCTTAAATACTCGATCCGCCTGTACCACGGAACCACACTCTACCAACTGGCGAAATTCTTCCTGCAATTCCACGTTCTCCAAAAGCCACTGATTCAAAAATCCCCGCTCTTTTGCAGTCAATCCCTCTTTACGAGATTTCAAAGCCAATTGTACTATATTTTCTGGTAACATGATGATTTATTCTCCATTGGTTCTATACTTATGACAGGAGAAAAGAAAAAATAGATGACAAAATTCGAAAGAAAAATCAAAAAAAATTACACGAAGAGTAACAATATCGAATATGTTTTTTTCGCTTAACTCGGCTCGTAAAGCCGCTAATGCTCTTGCCAAAGAGTTTTTACCGTGGTCACGGAAATTTCAAATTCTTCTGCGACTTCTTTATGCCGTTTCCCGTCCAGCACGATTCTTTTTAAAAACTTCCCGCGTCCGATCGGGTAAACGATCTACCGCTTTATATAATTGATCAATACGGGTATTCCATTCCGACTCATCTAAATATTCATTCTCTGCCATATCCATGCTCGAGTTGATGGGTTCCGTAAGAACCACTTTTTTCCCTTCCAACAAATTCAAACAATAGTTACGCACGGATTGATACAAATAAGGACGCAGACTATTTTTATAGCGTGAAAACGCTTTCCCTCCCAAAACTTAATAAAACTTCTTGTACGGCATCCTCAGCCTCCTCTTGTTGCGCAAGAAAATTCATGGCATAAAAATACCAATGGTTTATAAAAATGGTGGAACAATAGTTCTAACCCTCGTCGATCTCCTTTTTTCAAGAGTTGCAATATTTTATCAAACTCGTCCATCCATTACACCTAACTTCATTTATGTAAACTTTATTTTTAATAATATATACCCTTCAACAAACGATCAATTATTGAAATACAAATTTACATTATTTTTTGACACTTGTAAAAGATGCTATTTTTTTTTTAATGGCTAATTATTAATACGTTTGAAATTTTTCTTAACGAATAAGAAAGTAATCCTCTGAACATCATTAATTGATCGTTTATTTTATATTTCACACCACTTGACTACTACATTCTTATTCTCCAAAAGATAAAACAATTTCCCAGTACTAATATCTATTAATACTCTTCGTATATATATATGGGAAAAACACACTAAAATGTTTCAAATTCACTCTTTTATTGACGTAAATCTTCTATTGTTACATTTGTTGGTAAAATTTATTGGCATTCCCTCCATTCATGAATATATCGCGCACGATGGTCGAACTGATAAAAGTATGTTCGGGAGAATTAAAAAGGAAAACAGTTTCACGGAAGAATCCATCGCTTTGTTTGCCTGACCGACAGCACGTTCGTACTCGAAATCAGCAGCAGTACGTAAACCTCGAATAATGAAATTAGCACCCATTTGCTCGCAAAAATCTACTGTCAGACCAGAATAACTCATGACAATAACATTATCTACATCTTCGAAAAACTTTACGAATAATGGCAATCCGGGGTATCCACGTCCAAAATTCTTTTTTTACCGCATTAATTCCCACGGCAATAACGATTTTATCAAACATTTTTTAATCCACGTTTCACGATTTCTTCGTGTCCGATCGTGAACGGATCAAAAGATCCCGGGAATATTGCGATTCTTTCCATGACGTACTTATTTAAATTTCACCAGAGTTACGGATAAAACATCCGATCTCAAGTTACAAATTAAAATCATATTTTCGAGGATTCAAAAAAATTGTTAGTTTTTCTTTGATATTTCAAGAATATCATTAGGAAATTTCTTTTCTTTTCAATAGATTTGATCCAGAATTTAAAAGAACACATAACAATTAATTCTTATAAAACATGGCACGAAAAATTACTAATTCGAGATCTTACACTAGAGACGGTCAACAATCTTCATTTGCGACCCGAATGAACCAAAAATCAAGTGGACTGCGTATTACCTTTTTACAAGGATGCTCAAGTTCTACGCAATGGAAGTATGGGGGAGGAGCTGTTCCCGATTCCGTAATGCGTTATTTGAACGAAAATCCATGGGATCGTTTGAAAAAATCAAAGCCGTTATCGGTGATGTATCCAAATTGACCGCCCTCTCCAGAGGTCGTAACTTATTCGGTTACGCTCCTTACACAGATGAAATTATCGAAGGTTTCTGTAAAAACGCTATCGAATCAGGTTTAGGAATCATGCGTATTTTCGATGCCTTGAACGATGTGAACAACGTGAAATCTACCATCAAATACGTGAAAAAATATGGTGGTATGGCAGATTGCGCTGTTTGCTATATCACGATTGACCCGAAATATCCGAAATTAAGTTTGATAGACAAGTTGAAAGGTGAAAAAGAATCCGAACCCGTGTTCACAAACGCCTACTTCTTTAGATAAAGCCAAACAAATGGCAGCATTAGGGGAGCCGATATGGTTCACAATCAAGGATATGAGTGGTTTGATTAACCCGGCACGAATTGCAGAATGATCCCTTTATTCAAGCAAAATCTTTCCATTCCGGTAGATTTCCATACTCACTGTACCCGGGTTACGGATTGGGTGCCGGTCCTATGGCTATCATCAAAGGCGTTGACATCGTTGATACCAATATCTGGAATTTCGCGGGCGGTCCTGCTGCTCGGCTATTGATTGATTTATTTTCTGTAAGAAATTAGGTATCATCGAACTTGGATGTAAACATGGAAGCTGTTGCCAAGATCAACAAAAGAGTTGTACACGATTCGTAAAGAATTGGAGGCATACGATGCTGTTAAACAATTCCCAAATCCGTTCAACCCGCTTACAGATACACTTCCGGCTAACATTGACAAATTATTCGATGATGCTATCGCTGCTGCCAAGAGTAACAACGAAGAGGCCTTGTTGGAAGCTTGTCATGCAATCGAACTTATTTCAACTTCCCGAAACCGAACGAACTCGTGAAGAAAGCCGAGGTTCCCGGTGGTATAGTACACCAATATGGTAGCCCAATTAAACAATTGAACTCCATGGAGATTTGGAAGATGCCATGAAATTAATCCCGACGGTTCGTTTAGCAGCCGGTCTTCCTCCTTTGTAACTCCTACCAGCCAAATTGTAGGCGCTCAAGCAGTGAACTGTGCCTTGGACATCAAGAATGGTAAACCGATGTATTCTAACGTATCTAATCAATTCGTGGCTTTGGTGAAGGGTGAATATGGAAAGACTCCGGTGCCTGTTGATCCAGAATTCCGTCTGAAAATTGCCGGTACCCGTGAAGAGATCCCGTATGATACATCAAAATATCAAATGCAAGAAAATCCTGTTTTGACCGAATTCGGTGGGGTGAAATTGGCCGAGAACGAGAAAGAAGTCCTCTTGATGGAACTTTTCCCCTGCTGTCGCCAAAAACTTCTTGACAAAAACAGAAAGAAGCCCGTTATATGGCCACGCATAAAGAGGAACAAACACAACAAACCGCTGAAGTTCAAAAAAGAACCGATTACCGGAAAAGTGGTTGAAGCCCGATGCCGGGTAACATCTTCAAGATCCTCGTTAAACCGGGTGATGTTGTAAGTAAAGGACAAAACGTACTTGTATTGGAAGCCATGAAGATGGAAAACAACATTACAAGTGATTACGCCGGAAAAGTAAAACGTATCCTGACTCAAGAAGGAAAATCCGTTACTGCCGGGGCTAAATTGATCGAGATCGAAATCTGATTGGATTAGAATATAATAAAGGAGGAGTGGTAAAAGTCAATGAACTTTTACCACTTTTTTTTATTCTAGCAACATACCATAAAAAAAATTTACTCCTGCCATCATGACAGGAGTAATATAATTAAAATTCAAACCATTTTCTCTCGGATCAGCGAGGATTAATATTTAGGAAACCGATCTCTTCCCCATTCTCTGCGATGTACTCGTCCAATGTCTCACAACCTGTATCCTCGTCTTCTTCGTACTCCAAGGAGAGATTGTTTACCCGGCAAACTGATGACAGCTTTTGAAATCAGCATATCGTTCCTCAATCTCCTCTTTAAATAACGCAACCCGCTCGGTTTCGGCATCTCTTCAATTCCTCTTCATGTTCATCCAGTATATGATATATTTCATGTAAATAGGGAGTATCCCCCAATCTTCATATAGCTGAATCAGGTCGTCATCCTCCCCATATTCTTCTTTTTAGCCTTTCTAACACCTCATTATTCATGTCTCTTAATTTATTGTATTCGACGGCTAAATTAAGAAAAAATATTAACATTACATCGGCCAGGCAGAATTTGGTTCAACTGCAGTCTCAATCCACATATACGACTCTCGATACCAAAGAATCGAATCTGTAAAAAAGGCTGAAAATTTCACATGAAGTATAGTAAACAATTAAAAATAAGCACTTCAATACCACACTTGCAAATTCTCGTTAAAAGCCGAAGAACGTATGAAATATTTCTGTAACTTTGAATGCGGCATAATTCTCCACGAGAAAGCCGATGTGCAATCTTTTATTAGTTTAGTTTTAAACACACATAAATTTGAATATCATGATGAAGAATTTATTACTCATTCTTTTTTTTTCCCCATGCTGGTATTAGCCCAGGAAGAAGATCAAAGCAAATACATGGTCGGAGCCGTTCCGGAAGTAAACGGAAAAGTAGTTTTCTCACAGGAAATCAACGCCCCAAATCTTTCTAAAGATCAAATTTTTGATGCCATCCTAGCATGGGCGAATACCCGTTTCAAAACAGATAAAAGGGAAATTGGGGAATGGTTGCCTATTCGAACAAGGAAGAGGGACAAATTGCTTGCTATGGAAACGAATACATTGTTTTTGCTGATAAGACTTTTTCTCTGGACCGGGCAAAAATAAACTACCGGATGAATTTTGTTTGCACTCCCGGTAAATGCAACGTGGAAGTAACCAACATCACCTACCTTTACCCGGAAGACAGCCGGGGAACGTTTAGCTGCCGAAGAATGGATTACGGACAACAGGCGATGAATAAAGATCAGACCAAACTGATCAACCGGATTGCAAAATTCAGAATCAAAACCATTGATCTGGTTGAAAGTTTGAACGAAGGGCGCAAAAAAAGTTTAGGCACACAAATGCCCCCAGCCACAACGACAACCACAACGACCCGGCAAGGTTGCTCCCAACCGTTGCCCACCATATCTGCCGCCCCGGAGATGCTTTAAAACTACAAGCGATTCCCGACAAGATTCGGGGAAATATTAAAATGTTATCCGAAAGGACTGGATGTTAATCACGGCTGGAAACGACCAGCAGTTTAACCCGATGACGGCAAGCTGGGGAGGTCTCGGAAACCTGTACAACAAACCGGTGACATTCTGTTTTTCAATCCCGCGCTACACTTATGACATCATGGATAAAGGGATACCCTATATACATTAACTTTCTACACGAAACTTACCGGGAAGCTCTGATTATTGCGGGCATAATTCCGGTAAAGACAAGGATAAGGTAAAAGAGGCTGGGTTAACCCCGATCACCACTCCTTCCGGTAAAGGCATTCTCGGAAGCTTGGATGATTATCGAGTGCCGCAAAATGGTTTCTCAAACCATCAACATTGACGGTATTTCTGACGGAACTAAGAAAACAATGGGCCGGTAAAAGCCATGCACAAAAAAAATGTTTATCGGAGGAGATTTTGAATGTATGGGTAAAATAAATCCATAACTGAATTACTCTTACTTTTATAATAGCTTTGGAAAATCGATAGCTAATCTATCGTGATTTTCTTTAAATCACTGAACAGTATCTTATCATCGGAATTAAAAGTGACAAGATTCCAGAGTGGATATTCACGGGAAATTGACCTCAAACCGGGAAAGATTTATCCTCCCTGATAATAAAAAATTCGAACAAGAAACGGAATAGTCTATCCCGAATTTCAATCTTCTCGCCTAAATGACGAGGTTGTTTGTTGAAAAAAAATCGACAAATACTTTTACCCGGGCCAATCCTCTATAAACAGAGGAGGAGCTGGTGACTCTTCCCGAAGACAGGGGAGTAATCCCAACTCTCCCTCTGTTTATAG
>VOFI01000157.1_pt1 | contig 11434 bp, 12 predicted proteins | sample 5384131 | NCBI WGS metagenome assembly VOFI01 (sample SAMN12384728, study PRJNA508395) | human gut metagenome | isolation source: healthy gut H | host: Homo sapiens
TCGATGTCTTTCTCCATCTCTTTTCTGAGAAGATACTGAAAAATGATTTAGAACTAGTATCATTCCAAGACCAACTCAATGAACTAGGGCTGATTGATATATAATATTGTTCTGAAGTAACAGTTTCTCTTTTAGTAAGTATACCTACTTCCTGATTAATTTCAACCCAATCACTAGCTCCTCCATAGGATGCTGTAACTCTTGTGCTTCTTTCTGCACCATTATTAACTGATACTGTTAATGTTACAGAAGTTCCAGAACTTGAAGATAGAGAGAATCCAGAAATATTAGATAAACTCAGTGAAGGAGTTCCAGAATCACTTGCTGAAGATGTTGAACCCGAACTCCAAGTATGTGTACCAGATCTTGATGCACTAGCTCTTACTGTTGTAGCACCACCCTCCCTAGGGAAATTTGTTTTATCGGCACTAACAGAGACATTCCAAGAATTCCAAGACGTATTTTCAATCCTATTTTCTGCTTGACTAACATTAGCGCTACTTGCTGAACTAGATTTACCATTCATCGTGATAGTTAATGAAACAACAGCCACAGTAGTTTGTCCGGATCGGGTTGTACCTTTAGATCCAGTATTAGCCAAACCACTCGAGGAATTTACGGTTGCTGTTCCTGAAGTTCTATTAAATGTTGGAGTTCCGCCGGATGTGAGTGTTGTTGTTTTTCCGGATACCCAATATACCGTTTGTTCATAGGAGTAGCTAGGTGTCGAATTACCTCCAGCGGCTGGAATAACTGTAGGATAACTGAAAGCTGTGATTCTTGGATTGCTATAACCATCCCCACTCGGTTTGATAGAGTCTGCATTTTGTTTATGAGTTGCAGTAGCTGTTTTCTTAGGATCAGAACCAAAAGATTCAGACTGAGTCCATGTTATAGTACCACTTGGTTGTGTTGATCCGGTATTTGCTCCATAACTGATAGTATCATTCGCGGCGGTCCATGTTCCAGAACCTGAATTGGAACTAGTATACCCCACATTTGTCTGTGATCCCTCTACATAGATACGGTTTCCTGCATTACTGTAACTGTATTGTCTCTTATATGAGGTAACTGTAAATTTCTGTGATCCTCCCGCCGCGGATATAGTAGCTGTCGTAGGAGTTACAGAGAAAGTATATTCCCAATCAAGACGCTCTATATGGTCCTGGGGAACAAGCTGATCGGTTGCATAGGTATAACCTTTCTTTATATACAAACCGGCCGCTTCGATTTGGCTTCTTTGTAGGACACATTGTAGTATCTCCAGTGAAAGAGCCTGCCTTTAATGTATTACAGAAAGCCTTTTGTTGCTATTAATAAGTCTGCCATAATTAAATTGGTTTAATGATTCAATAAAAAAAATAAAACAAAGAAAATCTCTATCTTTTTCTTGATAAATTTTTTCTTTGTTCAGATATAAGGATTTCCGCCGTTTTCTTCCGCGTTTTGTTATGGTAAATCTAGTTCAGCAAGTAGCGCTAATGTTAGTCAAGCGGAAAACTCCTATTCTGATTCTTGGGGTTCTTGGTCTGTATCTTGTAGTGCTAATCCTACGACAATTAGTGCTTCTGGAGGTACATCAACACTATCAGGTACAGCATCGAGAACAGGTACTAGAACTTGGAGCTCGGGGAGTACGCAGTCTTTAAATTCGGGAAATCAAACTGTAACTAATTTTTCTATTGTATCATCTGTTACTGGATTTTCAATCTCTGGATCTACAGTCACTGCTTCAAGTAACTCATCAACATCCTCTAGAAGTGTTCGAGTTAGAGGTACATATGGTGGTGTAAATTCTAATGAAGTAACTATTACTCAATCTGGTGCAACAGAAAGAACTTATTATGAATATAGTATCAGTCTTAATCCTACATCAGCATCTTTCAGTGCTACAGGTGAAAGTAAAAGTTTTACTGTTACATCTCAACGTAGATTAGTTACTGTAAACTCAGTATCAGGTACTACTTATGGATCATGGGGAAGTACTGGTTGGAAAATTTATCCAACAAATTTAGGAACTGGTTTTTCTCAAACTACTTCAGGAAATACTATAACTGTAAAAGCAAGCGCAAACTCAGGTTCTTCAAGATCAGGTACTCTCAGTGTTAGATGTACAGGAGATACATCTGAAACAGCTTCGGCAAATCTATCTCAATCTGGTGCAACAACGACTACTACTACGGAGTATGAATTTAGTGTTTCACCTACTTCTCTAAGTTTTACAAAAGATGGTGGTAATCAAACAGTAAGTATAGTTTCTAGATCCAGACCCAAATACACAAATGATATTAACGGTGAGGTTAGTTATGGTAATTGGTCAGCTGTTAGTTATACTGCATCAAGTACAAATTCAGCGTTTTCTTCAACTACCCCTACTGGAACAGGAACAAATAGTGCAAGTGTAAGTGTTGGAGTAAATACTGGAGCAGCTAGAAGCGCTACAATTACCTATACTCAAAGTGGATCGGGAACAAAGAAAACAGTAAGTTGTAGTCAAGCCGTTGGTACTCAAACTAGAACTGTAAGGGATTATTCATTTTCTGCAAATCCAACATCATTAAGTTTTGATGCAAGTGGTGAAACGAAGTCCGTAACAGTTACTTCTCAATATAGAGATGGAACACAATCTTCTACTGATGGGGGGGGGTAATAACTGGTCTTCTACATCTTGGGGTAGTTGGCAAACTGCTAGTTATACAGGTACTGTAGATAATACTGGAGGTGGAGCATTCTCAGGAAGTGGAAATTCTGTAACAGCAGGTGCAAATAGTAGTACATCAAGTCGAAGTGGTAACTTAAGACTTTCTCAAACAAGAAGTGGTATTCAGGAAAATGGTAATTCTTGGCCATCACCCTCCAACATAAACGTTCGTTTAAATCAAGATGGTATAGTAATAAGAACTTATAATGTTAGTTTTGATGATATGACATATAATTTTGGAACTTCCACTACTACAAATACAGATGAAGCATTAGGAAGTTCTTGGTTAGTAGAAGTACAACAAGGAACATCATTTTATGGATCAATTGAAATTACTAATTCTGGTACTACTAATAATACTTACGAATTTTTTATAGATGATTTATCAGTAGGTAAAGTTACATTAGCTCCAAATGAATCTAATACAGAAACTTTTAGTTTTAATAATGCAGTTGGAGATTCTTCAGATCATTATATGAAACTTGAGGAAATTTAATCATTTCTATCAATAATATAAGTATTAGGTAAAAAACGATAATCCAAAATCTAAAGAATCTATTATAGTATTTGCTAAAAATACTATCATTAATTCCAAAAGTTATAGTACCTTCATCACAAATAATTCCCAATGAATTACTACCGAATTTAAAGACTTTACTATAGACATCAAAAGTACTTTCAAATATAAAACTAGCAGTTTTTTTGTCCTGAAGAATAACTAACTTCTATAATATCACATTTATAATTATTCACTATAATATAATTATTAACATTCATTTTAAGATTTGTAACAGTATCAAAAGCTATCCCTACCCGTTCCAATCAAGGTAGATTTCAACTTCACGATCACTTATCATATATACTGCTACACGTCCAAATTCACCTCCTTCTTGAGAAGTTCCTATAGCATAAATATAATCTGTATTTTTATCCTCTTGTTTTAAAGGACGTTTATTTTCATATCCTTTGAAAATCTTATTAATGTAATATATTAATAAAAAAGATATGGAAGAAGTATTTAGAACAAGAAGAATAAAAAATTAAATTAATATCTTTTGATGTCGGAAATGTAGATATTATTGTAGAAAATAAAAGAAGATTATTATATTATTCAAATAATAAAACTTCCGATGAACTTTGGGAATCATTTAGTGATGTATTAAGAATATTATCAACAAGTAAGAAATATAAAATAGCTAAGCGATGGTGGATATATCAATTTACTAAAGCTCAGTTATAATAATTAATAATTAAATTTTTTAAAATTATGAAAAATTATCAAGGATTATCTCAAGAAGAAGTAATCAAAAAGTAGAGAACAGCATGGAAAAAATTTACTCACGCCACCTAAAAAAAAAAATGGTGGCAACTCTACTTAGAAAAATTTAAAGATCCTATCATTATTATCTTACTTGTTGCCCTAGGAGTATCTTTTGTAGTTGGATTTATAGAAGGTTCTTTAATAGAATCAATTGGTATACTAGTTGCTATAATTCTTGCTACAGGAGTAGGGTTTTGGATGGAATATAGTGCTAAGAAAAAATTTGATATCTTAAATCAAATTTCTGATACTGAAAATGTAAAAGTTATTAGAAATAATGGAACTACAATGGAGATTCCTAAGGATGAATTAGTAGTAGGTGATATAGTTATTCTTAGTGCAGGGATGAGATTCCAGCTGATATAGAACTTCTTGAAGCAATTGAGTTTAAAGTAGATGAAAGTACTATGACTGGTGAATCAGTTGCTGTTGGAAAAAGGGCAAAGATAAATGAAGAAGAAACATGGAATGACTCTGGTTTTGCTCCATTCTTAGTTCTTAGATCAACAAAAATAACGGAAGGTTCTGGAGTAGGGGTAGTTATAAAAGTAGGTGATGAAACTGAAATTGGCAAAACAACTCGTCAAGCTATGGAAGAAACTGGAGGAGAAACGCCTCTTAATAAACAACTGGATGGTCTTGCTGGATTAGTCTCTAAAGCAGCTTTTTACTATGGCTGGATTATTACTATTATTCCTTAATATTCATCACTTCGGATTTACTGATTTTTGATTCTGGGTGGTTAAATATTTTAGGAACAGAAGTTAAATTCTTTATGATGGCAGTTACTTTAATTGTAGTAGCTGTTCCTGAGGGTCTTCCATTAGCTAGTACTTTAAGCTTAGCATTTTCTATGAAGACTATGGCTCGTGAAAATAATCTAGTAAAGAAGATGCACGCTTGTGAAACTATTGGAGCTGTTAATGTAATCTTTTCAGATAAAACAGGAACTCTTACCCAAAACAAGATGAAGGTGGTTGAAGAATCTATCAAGAGTTACAGTAAAGTAGCTATTAATGGAGCTATTAATTCAACCGCAAATATTAATCAGGATAATGGAAAGGTAATCGGAAATCCTACGGAAGGTGCTATCTTAGGTTGGATAAATAATATAAATGATCCTATAAATAAATATAATTATGATGATATTCGTAATGAGATCAGTGTAGTAGAACAAGTACCTTTCAATAGTACTAATAAATACATGTCTACTAAAGCATCTGATGGGATATTATATGTGAAGGGTGCACCAGAAGTAGTATCTAGGTTATGTGGAGATGATAGTTACCTAGAGGAAGTATCTAAACAACAATCTCGAGGAAGAAGAGCTATTAGTTTTGCAAGTGGTCAAGATATAGAACACTTGGAGTACGATGGTTCTGTATTTATAGAAGATCCTATTCGGCCTGATGTTCCTGCGGCAAAATAAAAAAATGTTATGAAGCTGGAGTGGATGTAGTAATGATGACGGGTGATAACATAAAAACTGCCGCAGAAATTGCAAGACAGGCCGGATTTTCTAGAAAATTACAAGGACAGCCTAAAAAAAGATGTTTGGGCAGTAGAAGCTAAGGATTTTGATAAAGTAGCATGGGGAGATCCGATGTGTGGTTATCCTAATGTTATAGCTAGATGTAAACCAGAAGATAAGTTGAATATTTTAAAGAAATTTAAAGAACTTGGAAAAGGTACTGCAACTGAACATGTATGTGCTATGACAGGTGATGGAGTTAATGACTCTCCATCTCTTAATCATGCAGATGTAGGTATAGCAATGGGTTCTGGAACTAGTGTTGCAAAAAAGCTTCGGATATAGTCCTTTTAGATGACGCATTTCCTAGTATAGTAACAGGAATTAAGTGGGGAAGATCTCTGTATAAAAATATTCAGAGTTTTCTAGTATTCCAATTAATTATAAATGTTGCTACTTGTTTAGTTGTAGTTTTAAGTCCTATTCTTGGAGTAGATATGCCATTTACAGTTACTCAGATGTTATGGGTTAATATTGTAATGGATACTTTAGCTGCACTATGTCTAGCATCTGAACCTGCTGATGAAAATGTACTTACTGAAAAACCTAGAAAACAAAATGCATTTATTTTGACCAAACCTATGTATAAAACAATCATAGGAATGGGTATTTTCGTATTCGGAGTACTATCTTTAATTGTTCATGATATAGCACAAGGTTCTATAAAATTTGGATTAGATCTTACAGAATTATTTGCTATCTTTATGATGATAAATTGGTGGAATCTATTTAACATTAGAGTATTTGGAAAAAATAGATCTATATTTTATAATTTAAAAGGAAGTAGTAAATTTTTATTAGGATCATTAGTTATATTTATTGGAACTATTTTGATTGTACAATTCGGAGGAGAAATATTTAATACAAGACCTCTTGATTTTTAAAGAATGGTGTATTATAGTAGCTAGTACATCTCCAATAGTTATTATTAGAGAAATCTGGCATAGAATATTCCCCAAAAATAAAAGAATAATAAAAGAGAAGGAAAATAAAATCCTTCTCTTTATTTTTTTCTTCTGACTTAAACGTTCCTTTAAAACAAGATGGTAAAACTGTTTCAACCTATATAGTACAATTTGATGATATGACTTATGAATTTGGAACTAATACTACTATAACTTCAGGGGAATATACTGGAGAGACTCTTGGATCCACATGGACATTGTGGGTTAGTGAAGGTGATAAAATATCAGGAATAATTGAAATTGAAAATACAGGAAATTCAACAAGGGTTATTTATTTTATATAGATAATTATCTTGATAATCAGAAAACACTTACTCCAGGACAAGTAGTTTCTGAAACATTTTCTTTCTCAGATATTAAAAGTCATCATACTATGACTTTACAAGAAGCTTAATATGGAACACTAACATTTATATTAATAGTATTTCCACTTAAATATCCAGAATATGGAGATATATTTACTGTTTTTGTAGGTTCTCCATAAAGATGTCCCTCTATATTAAAATTACCTATTGGTATTTGTTCTGTAGTTTCTTGACCTACAAAAACTCCGTTTAGAGTAAGCCATTGGATACTATTATTACTTCCGTCTTTTATAGTAATTTCAATATCCCATGTATCAGGGGGTATTAACACTAGCTACAACAAAATGTAAATTTCCTAATCTTACACTCTGATTTAAAGGAACGTTTAAAGTAAAGAGAAAAATAAGACTAGGAAAATAAAATCTAGTCTTATATTCTTTTATGAATCAATAGTATACTTAGTATTCATTAAGATTGTTGATTCTTCTCCAGTATCAGGGTTTTCTATAATAAGATAATAATCTCCGGAATCATATCCAAGTCCAATTATTTTTTCCATATCTTTTTAGGATCATAACAATCTCTAGCAATCTTACCCCAATTTCCTGGAACATCATCTTTCGCTATTTGAAGTTCTGAATAATTCTTGCCTATTCCTGGTAAAATGAAGTCAGGATTTAATAGATCAGTAACATCTCTTATTTCCGTCCAAGGTCCAAAATATTCTTCTGTAAAACCTTTTCTATCAAAATTCTCTGCTAATGTGTCTAAAAGTTTTGATTGAGATTCTTCGGAGAGAGTTTTATCTTTAATTATTTCAACTCTTTTTTTGAAAATATTCATCAGTTCTTTTCTTCCAAATATCCCAAGCTTTTACATACTCATCATATAATTCTTTCTTCATATTGTTGAATAAATTAAAATTAAAACTGATAAGATACCTATTAAAAACCCTGAAATAAAGTACAAATCATTAATCCTTTTACTATATCTTTTATTTTTAAAATCATTCATGTTTATATTTAATTACCAACTTAAATCTTCTGCACCTAAAGAAAGTCCATATTTAATTAATTCTTCATGATCTAATTTATCTACTTTATCAATCAAGATATAATTTCTAGAACATATTTATCTATGCTAAGTCTTTCTAAATTTTCCCATCAAACCCAAAAGCTGTATCGTCAATACTTATTAACATACATTTAAAATCATATAATCCATTCTTTTCATGATATATAGTAATTTCAATTGGATTATATTGTCTACAATACATAGGATAATAAGTATTCTCAGTTACTTCTTTCAAACATACAAACTTTTCATAAAATCTATTTTTTATCTGTTATCCATTATCCAGTAAGTTTAGGTGGCTATATATTTTCTTCTTCAAGTAAGTTAAATAAAAAATGAATCCCATTGATTAATATCATGTACTTTTATACTTTCTGGAGTTAAATATTCCTCTAAATTCAATAATTTCATTATTCCTTATTATTATATATTACTTTTTCTACCATCTTCTCATATTCGTTCGGAATTTGTTTAATTAAGTCTGGACGTAAATCTTTCCAAGAAGCCATTCCAAGTTTAGATATTATAGGATGATCAAAAACTATGCAAAAGTCCCACATAAAATCTAAATCTTCAGTTGTTAGTCCTTGAGAATTTATCCATTCATTTATTGATTCTTTCGACATAAAATATCAATAGCTAATCCTATAACATCATCTGCAAATTCCTCTCCAAATTTTGTCTTTTCTTACTTCCTCTATTATTTCAGAAATAGTCCAAGAATTCTTTCCAGGCATAGGACAACATATAAATGGTCCTTCGGGATCTTTAGCAATACTTTTTTGATACTCTAAGTGTTTAATAATTGATTCTTTGATTCTACTTTCTATGACGACCGACGACCTAACATTAAGTTCATAAAATTACTCCATTCTTTTTGAAAAGACATTAATTAGAAGATATTTTCATAATAACTCATAAATTTCTCAGCATCTTCTTTAGAATTACTTCTAGTTTTTCTTATTAATTTATCCATCTCCGAAATAAAATTTTCCTTAGATTGTTCAAGAGGTATACAAAAAATATTATCTCTTATATAACTTTTTTACTTGATCATTAATAGTAATATTCAGTATATCAGATAAACTACCACCTTCAACAGATAACATTTGGTATTCACATGAAGTACATATCTAAGATAGGAAGCCAATCTTCTCTCCATCCTGTTGAAGATTTTATTTTTCTGATTGCATTTAATATGAGAACTGTTCATTTCTTCTAAAGATAATTCTCACCTTTTGAAGTTATCCATTTATTTTTTTTTGTCAGCTTCTTTTCATAAATTATATCATTTCTTGATCCTGATTTTATATTCAAATTTTTCTGCGTTTCTTCCATGATCTTATTAAATCTTTCTAATTCTTCTAACCCTGAGTACTACTATCCAAAAATTATTACTTTCCGGAAACATTGCATATTTTCTTAGATCTATCATTATTCCTATTTTTAGTACGTTTCTGTTCTTTTCTTCTCTCCATCTCCAATCGTTTTCTTCAGCTACCGATTCTGGAGTTACTTTTTTGACGTGGTTTTGGAGATCTTCGGAAAATTCTTGATATCTTTGAATTATTCCCTCGTTTGACCAATCATCTGGATATCCTTGAAAATTTATATCCTCAGGGGAAGGATCCGATAGTAGGATTAAGAGTAAAAATCCATTCTTTTGTTTCAGAATCTAACGTCATATAAAAACATGGCGTTCCTAGTTCTAAGAATACATCACGTTGTTCTGAGCTCTTAAGTCCCTCGAAAGTTTCAATTATTATATCATCTGTTGAAATGTAATCTTCGAGGTAGAAATATGAGCTCTCTATATCCGTGAACTTTCTTAGCATTACTCTCGCCATAGGTTTCTTGTTTGGACCTTTTCCACGATATTGTCTAAACTCCACTCCATGCTTCTCTCTAATTTTATAAGAGCTGGGATATCAAAACAAACTCTCGGATTTTTTATAGTATCGATAACCGAATAAACTAAATTACTTCCAATTATTCGATCTAACTTATATATCTTTAATAGTCGGAATAAGATAAATATATGGATAAATTCCAACAACACTATATTCAAAATTTACATACTTAGTGTCGGATTTCATCATTACTTTATTATAAGTTAAAGACCATCTAGCATATCTTACCAAGATATTTTTTGTTTTTCGTGAGTACCCATTCTCTGGAGTTAATAATTTTTCTAATCTCTCTGGAATTTCTGAGAGAGAAGCTGTTTTTAATTCTTTCATTTTATTGTATCTCCAATATTATATTTTTATATGTATATTTCTGAACTATTAAAATTTTCCAATTGTTATCATTGTTTTGGATCACTGATAATAAAATTAAGTCCTAAAGGTTCTCGACTTTTTTTTCTTTAATAATCCATCCAGAATACTTTTCTAGATCTACTTCACAACTGGAAATTAATATTAAAATTAGGATAATCAATAATTTTTTCATTTTCCAATCATATAATATTCTTCTAGTAACTCTTTATGATCTTCTAAGAATACTCGGAGCAACTTTTTAGAGAGAAAGGCTATTGAAAGTTTTTTTTTTCTCTCGAAATCATTACTGCACCACATCTCACAATAGCAAATTTATTTTGTGAGTAATCATTCCAGTTAGGTTCTTGAAGAGCTGATGCTTTGGTATATTCTTTTAACTAACCAAATTAGTTCCTTAAAAAGCTCTAGCACTATCTCTAAATTTTTCAGCTGGATAATCTTGTGGTACTTTTGGATATTCTATTTTTTCTGGAAGACCTTCAAAGTTGTCTTCTTGAATAATTTTTAAGATCTTCTCTTTTATATCCCAAGATATTGTTGAGGAAAATAATTCTTTTTTCCCTTCCTTTAAAAGTTAAATTTATCGAACTTTTAATTTCTTCATCATTAACGATATTCCAATAATTAAAGAATTCGTCTATTGTACAATAAGAAAACATTGGAATTCCATTAGAGAATCGAATGTCTCTGTAATAAGTTTTTCAGTAATAATTTTAATATCGCAAAAGATCATTAAGTTGATCTTTCGTCATGTTCGATGATCCACAAACGCTTAAGATAACGTATTCTTTTCCAGTAGTTTTTATCTATTCCTAAACCAGAAATAATTCCTATATCGGTTTTGTTAGTAATTCTTTTCCCAACCTTTGAAATTAACGTTTTCAATTCCTATTTTCATATGATTAATTTTATTTTATTTTTTATACATTAATAAGGAATTGATCGGAAATAAACGTTCCTTTAAATCAAGAGGGTAAGAAAAGAATATTATGGATATTTAAGATTTCAAATAAGAAGCGTTACCTCTCCTTCAAGATATGATATAGATATTTATAATAATAATGTTAGAGTAACTTCTATGAGTGGTGTATTTGTGGGACAGCAAAGTAGTAATAATCCAGTTAAACCTGGAGGTATTGATGTGCCTTATTAATTATTTCTTGGATAAGCTGTAAAAAGTTATTGTTTACAGGAGCTCTATTTCTATCTTGTGGAGTTATTATTAGCTCTAGCATTTCTTACTGTAGAATTTATT
>VOFI01004251.1_pt1 | contig 11388 bp, 11 predicted proteins | sample 5384131 | NCBI WGS metagenome assembly VOFI01 (sample SAMN12384728, study PRJNA508395) | human gut metagenome | isolation source: healthy gut H | host: Homo sapiens
CGTTTCTGGATGATTATGATGAGGGGACTTCCTATAACTGGGCCCAGTACAAAACCTTCAGCAAGGAAGAGGCATTGAGCCATTATGACCGGCCGGAGGAGATTGCACCCATGAAGGCGGAAGAAGAATATAAGGAATTTGTGGACGGGAATGTGGAGCTTCTGGTTAAGCGTGTGGATCAGCACCCGGATACGATGTTTTACTTTTTTTACCCGCCCTATTCCATGCTGTGGTGGGACAATATGTACAGGAGCGGGGAGCTGGAGCAGGTTATGTATGCGGCCGGGACTTCTGCAGAAAGGCTGCTGGGCTATGAGAATGTAAGGATGTATTATTTTCAGAATGACAGGGATATCATTCTGGATCTGGATAAATATATGGATCCGGTTCATTTTACGGCGGAAATCAACCAGTATATGGTGGAACAGATGAAGGAAGATAATTACCGGCTTACTGAGGAAAATTACCGGGAAGAGCTTGATAAAATGCGGAAACTGGCTGAAGAAATCCGGGAAAAGGAAATTAAGAAGTATTTCCCATAGTATTTCTGTGCATAAAAAACCACAGACTTTTCCGCATGTCTGCAGAAGAGCTGTGGTTTTGTTGAAATGACAGGACAGCCGGGATGAAAAGAACGGTTATACCTTTCTGAAATCGTCAACAGGCATAATAAAGATAGTTGCTCCGCCCACTTCCACATTTACGGGTACGCTGGAAACAGCGTTGGGATATACATTACAATTGGAAGGAGCCGGAGGGGTATACATGATCTGCTGACGCTTGCCGGAATGCTGCTTAATGATTTCGCATACCGCATCCACTTTCTCGTCCTCGATACCAAGAAGAAGTGTGGTATTGCCTTTTTTCAGAAAGCCGCCTGTTGTGGCAAGTTTGGTAACAAAATACTTCTTTTCATTCAGTTCATTGATAAGTAAAGGTGCATCTTCATTATGCACGATGGCTAAGAGCATTTTCATAGGCTACTCCCTTCCGCCGCTTTTTATGCGACACAAGTTTTCTTTCTATTAGTATAAGTATTTTCTCGGAAAATAGCAATTTATTTTGCAGGAATTTAACAAAAATTGTGCAAATTCACAATAAAAAGGTTATTATATATGTGATAAAGTCTCTGTAATGGGAAAGGAAAGACGGACGTGACCGATAAGGAACGCTTTGATTGGGCCAGAGATAAGATAGTGGGTACCGTACGTGAGAGGCAGGGTATCGGAACTCTGTCGGAAAAAACGGTCCATGCGGTTTTGAAAAATTATTATGCTCCGGATGAGGATATGCATGAGATACCCATCGAAGGAAGTGTGGCGGATATCTATACAGGGACAGAAATCGTGGAAATACAGACACGCAGCTTTGATCGGATGAGGGATAAGCTGAGAAAATTCCTCCCTTTATATCCGGTCACGATTATCTACCCCATTCCCTACGAAAAGTGGCTGATATGGATTGATGAGGAAACCGGGGAATTCAGCAGCCGGAGGAAATCTCCGGTTAAGGGAAATGCATATGCAGCCTTCAGGGAGCTGTATAAGATAAAAAATTTTCTGTTGGAAGAGAACCTTCATTTTAAATTTGTTTTTTTGAATATGGAGGAATACCGGCTTTTGAACGGATGGAGCAGGGATAAGAAAAAAGGCTCCTCCAGATTTGACAGGATTCCCCTGGAAATGGTGGATGTCATGGAAATTGACTGCCCCAGGGATTATCTCCAGCTGGTCCCCTATGGGATTCCGGAGCCCTTTACGGTAAAGGAGTTTGCGAAGGAGGTTCATATCCGGGCGAATCTCGCCCAGACAGTGCTGAACATATTGACATATACAGAGGTTGTGGAGAGGGTGGGCAAAAAGGGTAATGCCTATCTGTATCAGGTATTGGAAGGAGACGAATGAGGTGAAGACACAGGAAAACAGTAAAACGGTAAAGCTGTATACGGGCAGCTATAATGCGCCGGTACTGACAGGAGACGGAAGCGCATATCAGGGAAATGGGGAGGGTATATGCCTGTGGAGCTTCGATGAAGAAACGGGCGGACTGGAAAAGCAGGAAAGCTATGGACAGGCCTTAAATGCATCCTGGCTTACTTTTTCACCGGACTGCCGCCTTCTGTATGCGGTAAATGAGCTGGATGATTATCAGGGGACGCATGGAGGGGCGCTGAGCGCCTATAAGATTGAGGATGACGGGAGGCTGGCTATGATAAATATACTGCCTGTCATGGGTGCGGCGCCCTGTCATGTAAGCTGCGATGAGCAGCGAAGGTTTATCTATACCGCTAACTATAACGGCGGGAGCCTGAGCTGTTTCAGGCTGGCGGAAGACGGAAGCCTCTCAGAGATGTACTGGCAGCTGGTCCATCAGTTCGGAGAAAAAGAAAACAGGGATGGAAGGGACAGGCTGCGTAATCCTGTCCGTCAGGAAAAGCCACATGTGCACAGTGCCGCCATAAAGGGGGATACCCTCTGGATTGCGGATCTGGGGACGGATGAGGTTTCCTGCATGGCTCCCGGCAAATGCGGAGGGGAGATGGAACGTGTGGCATCTGTTTTTCTTCCTGTGGGAAGCGGGCCCAGGAGCATTGCTTTTTCGAACGATGGAAGCCATGTCTATGTGACCTGTGAGCTGAGCAATGAAATTGCGGTTCTGCAGTGGGAAAAGGAAGAGAAAAGGATATCTGTGCAGCAGATGATATCCAGCCTGCCGGAGAATGACGGGAACGGAGAGAAAACACAGAGCAGCACCGTGGGCGGAATTGTTCTGTCTCCTGACGGCAGGTATCTTTATGTGGGTAATCGCGGAGATGACAGCATAGGTGTTTATCATGTGGATAACCAGGGCAGTTTGAGCGGGGTCCAGTGGATATCTTCGGATGGGAGGAATCCCAGGGGATTTCAGATTTCTCCTTCCGGCCGGTGGCTGCTGGCGGCAAACCAGGACAGCGATAACCTGGTGGTGTTTGAACGTGACGGAGAAACGGGAAAATTGGAGAAGAGATGGGTTTATGAAGCCGGGGCGGTGGTGTGCCTGCAGTTTCTGAAGTGATCTGAAAATGGAAATGTCTTCCGCGAAAATACGGAAGACATTTTCTATTTCAAAGGTATGGCAATAACTTAAATCCTATCCGCCACATAAGCAACAGAAGTCCCGATAGGAAGTTTGATTTCTCCTACAAGTTTACTGTCTTCCAATCTGCCTGTTACCTTAACTTTAACCTTACCCATGGGGGATTTCATTTTAAACAGGAATGTAATCCCATCATCGGCTGCCTGCCCCTTTTCTATATCTGCAGAATTTCCGGCAAGTGATACCGTTCCGTCCAGTTTGTTTCCGTTAACTTTCAAATCAAACTCGATTGTATTTTTTCCCATAGGGGTATCCATAGCAGAGGACCATTTTCCCTCTATAGATGCATCGATGGAATTGGATGAGATTTCATCCGGCTCATCATTTTCAATTTGCGAGAGTGGCTCTGCTCCTCCGCCCTGAATTCGGTTCATCATCGCGCCCATCGGATTTTGTATGCTTTGAGCGCCGTCTACGGTAATGTTCTGTCCAGTGATATACTCCGCCATATCAGATGCTAAAAATAATACCGCTTTGGCCAAATCATCCGGAAATCCTGTTCGGCCCATTGGCATGGCCTGTTCCAAGAGACCGGAAAGCATGGAAGGATTGAGGCTGCTGACATTTTCGGTAAAGTTAAGTCCTGCATTGCCGGATTGTTTTATAAATTGCTGCATTTGCTCTCCATTGCCGGAAAAGGCTGCGATCCGTTCTTCCGTCATGGTAGCTCCGGGTGTTGCTGCGTTGACAGTAATTTTATATGGAGCAAATTCCTGTGCCATAGTTTTTGTTACATACCATACCGCTTGTTTTGCTGCGCCATATGCGATCAAGGGTCCTGTCGGGTTCAATGCAGCTGTGGACATAAAGTTAATGATTCTTCCTCCATGTCCTTCCTTAATCATCTCTTTTGCCGCTGCCTGGGACATGAAGAATGTACCTTTAGCGTCGGTATCAAAACATTTATTCCAGGTTTCTTCAGTCATGGACAGTGCATCGCAGAATGGAAAAGAAGCGGCATTATTTACAAGGATATCCAGTCTCCCGTATTTTTTCACTGTGAAGTCAATTGTTTTATAAGAATCTTCAACAGATGATATATCTGCCTGGAAGCAGGCAACATCAAAACCTTTGTCTTTAAATTCTTTTTCGACTGCCTGCAGAGCTTCAAGACTTCTGCCGGTAAAGACTACTTTACAGCCTGCTTCTGTAAACCTTGTAAGAATCTGCTTACCTATTCCGCGGCTTCCTCCTGTAATAACAGCGGTTTTTCCCTGCAGGGATAATAGTTTATCCAATGCTTTTGGTTGTGGTGCATGTAAATCAAACATATAAATACCTCCTGGTTTTGCAGTAACTGATAAGCAGAACAGGCGGACGAAGACCGGTCTGCTTATCAGTTACATTCTATTGTTATTATACTTTTGTTGAATCATCCAACATGTTGTTGTATAATTTGCATTATACTATCATGAATTTATACCATCAACCAACAATTCGCTTCTGTTTTGTTGGACTATAGGGAGAGCATATGAAAAAGCAGCCGCAAGTCAGGGAAAGAACCCGTGAAAAGATGTTTGACGCATTTTTTAAGGAATATAAAGAAAACACTCTCAGAGGGGTTACTGTGGGAGCTGTTTCAAGAAGAGCGAATGTGAACCGAAGCACTTTCTATGAGTATTTTACCGATATATATGATCTGATTGATCAGGCGGAAGACTCTTTGCTTACGGAAATGCTGAGTCGAATAATGCAGCTGCAGAAAGAAGGTTTTAATGAACAGCGGCAGCAACTCATGGTTTATGGGGAGGAAATAATAAACGAGTACGGGGAAAGGCTTGCCATACTCCTGGGGCATGGAGATACCGGATTTTCCCAAAAGATGATTGCTGCTATGAAACCGGTAACGACTGAAATCTTTCAGATAGATATCACGGATCCCAAAGCTGAATTATTAATTTCTTTCATACTATCCGGAATAACCGGCTATATTACAGTCTGGTATAATAATGGAAAACCTGTTGCAATCCATGATATGGTAGCAGCACTGCAATCCATAATGGCGTATTCTGTTAGCATCTTAAAAAATCAATGAATATTTATTGGAAATGGATATAAGGAAAGGAATACTGATTTTCCAAATATTTTTAAAATTCCTTTCTTGATTTTCCTGAAAAATTATGCTAATTTTATTAAGTTGGGCAGCTGAGTGCGTAGAATTCCGAGCGAATTCTACGCACTTATTTTTTTGCCCTTCGCAGTTTTTAGGTAGCTTTTCTCTGATAAAGACTCCAACTAAAATATTTATAATCAGGAGGAAGATCATGGAACAGACAAATCAAAATCATATACTTGGGGAGGAGAAAATATCAAAATTACTGGTGAAATTTTCGATTCCCTGTATCCTTTCGCTGCTCATCAGCGCACTTTACAATATCGTTGATCAGATATTTGTAGGAAACAGCGAATTGGGGTATCTCGGAAACGCAGCCACAGGTATAGTCTTTCCCATTCTTATCATTGCACAGGCTTTCGCCTGGTGTATCGGTGATGGCTGCGCTGCCTATCTCAGCATTTGCCAAGGGAAAAAAGACACCCAAAATGCACATCGATGTATTGGAACCGGAATCACAGTTACGCTGATACTCAGTGTCATTATGCTGGTACTATGCGCAATGTGGAGGGAACCCCTGCTGCGGCTGTTCGGTGCTTCTGATCAAACCGTTGGAATGGCGGTGGATTATTTCACAATAGTACTCTGTTTCTTACCGGCTTTTATGCTGATGAATATGATGAATGCCGTCATAAGGGCAGATGGAAGTCCTGCAGTATCAATGGCGTCCATGTCACTTGGCGCTATACTGAACATCATCCTTGATCCTGTGTTTATTTTTGTTTTAAATGGGGTATTGCAGGCGCTGCATGGGCAACGGTTATCGGTCAAACGGTATCATTTATTGTAAGCACACTTTATTTTTTCAAAACGAAGAGCTTCCATCTGAAGAAGGCAAGCTTTGTTCCGCAATTTAAAATATTCAATAATGCTTTGAAATTAGGAGCGTCTTCGTTTATCACACAGATGTCTATAGTAGTCATTTCTCTGGTCTGCAACATTATGCTTGCAAAATATGGCTCTTTGTCGATTTACGGTCAGGATATTCCCATCTCTGTCATCAGTATTGAAACAAAGGTGTTTACAATTGTCATCAATATTGTTGTCGGTATCGTTCTCGGAGGACAGCCGATTCTCGGTTATAATATCGGCGCAGGAAAAATGAATCGGGTCAGGGATACCTATCGTATGATTCTGACTGCAACGTTGGCGGTTGGTATTGTTTCCACATTAGTTTTTGAAATTTGTCCGCAGGTTATCATCAATATATTTGGATCCGGTAACAATGCACTTTATACTGAATATGCGCAGCGTACCTTCCGTATTTTTCTTTCACTGGTCATCTTTACCTGTGTGATCAAAATGTCCTCTATATTTTTTCAGGCTGTAGGTAAGCCGGTTATGGCGGTCGTAGCATCCCTGACGCGTGATATTGTCTGCTTTGTACCGCTTGTAATACTGATACCCTATGTTTGTGAGATAAATCAGGCAGGCAGCGGCATAAATGGCATCTTATTCGCCGCACCGGCTGCGGATTTAATTGGTATGATTGTTGCCGTATCCCTCACCATGCACTATTTCAGGACATGGGAAGCCGGTGAAAGCAATATTCCGCTCCCGGTGAGTGCAGGGATCCGTCCTTCGCGTAAAGGAGTTATTGTCACCATAGCCCGTGAGCACGGTTCCTGCGGTAAGCGGATTGGGCAGCTTGTGGCGGAACAGATAGGAGTTGCCTGCTATTATAAGGAGATGACCGCTCTGGCAGCACAGGAAAGTGGTTTGGCTCAAAGGTTTATATCGGATATCAATGAAAATTCTCCGGAGCTGCTGCGTTCCGTGTATCTGAGTACAAATGTTGTGCAGCAGGCGATTACCGCGCAGGAGCAGATTATCCGTAAAATTGCGGACAACGGGTCCTGTGTCATCGTAGGCCGTGCCGCTGATTATGTCTTAAATGAATATACGGATGTAATTCGTGTTTTTATTTATGCGCCCCGTGAATACCGCATAAAAAGGGTTATGGAAATGTATGGTGATACAATGGATGAAGGGCGGAAAAATATTGCGCGTTCGGATGCCGCCCGTGCCGCATATTACAGGAATATTTCAGGCCGTACATGGGGAGAGCCCCATGGCTATCATCTTTGTATTGACAGTTCATGCGGTGTGGATGCCGCTGCCAATATAATCTGTGATTATATTAACCAGAAGATCTGACCATAAAAACATCTGCATTCTTATGACAGGCATAACAGGCTTACATATAACAAAATATCTTCTTCGAAAAACCGGAGTATATTTTTTTCTGCAAATGCCCGGAAACAGGGGCTGGCTTGACGGTCGAGTCCCTGTTTCCCGCGAATTCGTTGACTTTAATATGAGAAAAGGGTATAAGAAAAGAAAAAGAAAATTTATACTCCGGGAGGACAGACGGGGAAAGAGAGGAAATCTGGAAAATGGAAGAGAAGGATACATTTGGTAAGTTCCTTAGAAGAAAGAGAGAGGAATGCGGCCTGACGCAGAAGGAGATGGCCCGAAGATTATATGTGACGGAGTCTGCCGTTTCGAAATGGGAAAGAGGAATTTCTTATCCCGACATTTCACTGGTGTCTCAGATCTGCGGTGTACTTAATATCAGTGAACATGAGCTGATTACGGCAAGTGAGGATATGGAACAGAAAAAGCTGGAAAAACAGGCGGCATCCTATCAGAAAATGGTTCATGTCTATTCCATAACAATGCTGGTTGTTTACGGAATTGCACTGATTTCATGTTTTATTACCAATCTGGCTGTGGAACACAGGCTTTCCTGGTTTTTTATTGTACTGAGCGGAATCCTTACGGCATTTACGCTGTTATCCCTTCCTTTATATTTGCAAAAGTACAGGGCGGCGATTACCTTGGCAAGCTTCTGGATTTCATTGCTTCTGCTTTTATTTATCTGTGCGGTTTATACGGGCGGAGGCTGGTTTTTTGTGGCCATGTGGTCGGTGACCCTGGGATTCTCCGTAGTTTTTCTGCCCTTTATACTTCCCAGCCTGCCGCTTCCGGGAAGTCTGTATCAGCATAAAGCGCTGCTGTGTATTACTGCTGATACCATTCTTTTGTTTATCCTGCTGGCATCGGCCCTGCATTTTACCGGAAATATGGGAGCCTACTTTACAGTAGCCTGCCCTGTGGCTCTGGCAGGGCTTTTATACGTGTGGGTGCTTTTGGCGGTTATCCGTTATCTGAAAATCCACCCCTACTTCCGGACTGCCATGGTACTGGGATTCAGCGGGATTTATACTCTTTTTATCAACAGTATTCTGCATGTGATTATAGACAGAGTGCCCTTCCAAATGCAGCCATGTGATTTCCGGATATGGAACGGGGATTATATTAATGGAAATACAACCATGATTCTGTTTCTTATTTGTATCCTGCTGGCAGCTGCCTTTACCGTGGGGGGAATTATTATTACTGTAAAAAAACGAAGTGCGGAATCATAGAGCAAGATAGAAAAGGGACAGAAATGAAATGGGAACGGATGGAAATGTAATTCGGAATCAGAATAAACGGCGTATAATGATTTTCAGTATTTTTACCCTTATTTTTTTAGGCCTTCTGGGCACGGCATATATCAGGAGCAGGGAGGATAACATTCTGCTTCTGCTTCTGCTGACACCGGGGCTGAGCGCTCTTGCTGCCAGGCTGATCACAAAGGAGGGGACAAAGGATTTATTTCTGCGCCCTTATTTCAGGAAAAACGGGAAGTGGTATTTGGCTGCATGGATTTTAACACCGCTTTTTGCTTTTATGGGGGCAGCTATTTATTTTTTTATATTCCAGGAAGACTTCCAGCCGCTTTCCTCTCTGTGTGCCAGGGAGGAAGGGATAAAAACTACCATGGATTATTTCCGCTATCTGGGAACCATGCTTCCGCTTGCAGTTCTGGTGAACCCTTTGATGGGACTGGTACAGTGTCTGGGGGAAGAAGCGGGCTGGCGAGGGTATCTTCTTCCCAAACTGCTGGAATTTATGAAACCATGGAAAGCGGTTCTGCTTACCGGGGTGATTTGGGGACTATGGCATGCACCGGTGATCGCCTGTGGTTTTAACTACGGAACCGCTCATCCGATTGCGGGAATTTTTGCTATGGTGGTGTTCAGCACGGTGCTGGGATGTATCCAGGGATGGCTTTTTTTCAAAACCGGATCCATATGGAGCTGCGTGGTATTCCATGCGGCGCTTAATGGCATGGACCTTTTTTCTCCCTCGGCTCTTTTTATGGGTGCGCAGGTAAATCCGTTCCTCGGACCGGATCCGACGGGGATACTGGGAGGCATTATTTTTGCAGGGCTGGCGGCAGCCGCATTTTGGGATATCTGCCGGAAGGGCTCCGAACAGATTCCGGTTTGATAACTGCTCAGCTGTACAGCTGAAGGCTGTATTCCTCCAATTTCCTGGAGATCATCTTGAAGGGATAGTACATAAGGGAAGCACAGCCCAAAGATAATACAAGAACTGCCGCGGTGTATAAAAAATCACTTTGAATATAAAACCTGTCGCTTCGGAATACCTCCAGAAACAGCCCGTGGATCAGATAAATTTCAAAGGATCTGGTTCCCAGGAAGGAAAGAAATTTATTGGAAAACCGTATTTTCAAGGTGAGCAGGAAAACAAAAATCATAAAGTTAATCACAGCAATTGTCTGCCATATAAAGCAGATCCAGTTACCAATCATTTCCTTTACAAAAATATGTTCATTCGTTAACAATGGTTCGATTTGATCCAACACCTGGACAGATTTTGGGAAAAAGTAGAGAAAGGTCCCGGCAGAGAGCAGAAGGAGCCAATAGTACCATTTCCGGGTAAATTTCATAATGGGCTTTTCAAATTGTGCCATGAGGATGCCTATAAAAAACAGACTGCTGGAATTAAACCACCACTCACCCTGAAACCAGTAAATACCGGGGCCTTTTGCCATACAATAGGTGGGAAACACAATCTGGAAAATACCCAATAAAAGGAAACTGATTCCCTTTTTTCTGATAAAACGGAAGGACAGAAAAAATACGAAATAAAACAGGGCAATTACAATAATATACCAGGACTGGGGATTGATCAGCTGTATGCCGCTTAAATATTCAAGGGACAGCTTCAGGCCATAGCGGTCTCCCGTCAGATAATAAACAAAAAGATACAGGGCATTGCAGATAAAAAAGGGAACAAAAATTTTAATGTATCTGCGCAGAAAAAAGTGATGAAAATAGTTCTTGTTGGTAAGAACGCTTTTCATCAGGCCATATCCGGAATAAAAGAAAAATGCAGCCACACAGAGGATCCCCACCTCCAGAAAGACCCGGAAAGGACCGGGGTTGTCCAGATATTGGGAAAGGTGGTGGTAAACGATAACTAATGTGAAAAAACCTCGGAGCGGCAGTTCAAAGTTTTTTGTAAAATGTTCCTCCTGGAAATGTTCCGGTCCGGAGGAGCTTACCTGAAAAAGCAGGATAAACAACAGAATAAGTATAAAAAAATACATGTAAAACTCCCTTATTAAAGAATATGCTCCATACAGGGTTAGTATTCTTCCTGTTATGGAAAAACATGTAATATATCTTACACTATAATTCAAAAATGAAAAGCCTTATGGAATATACCTTTAAAAATTTCTTAATATTAGTATGGATAGTAATAAAAAAGACACCATAAAAAAACGTCTATGGATTTTCCCATAGACGCATTTTCCAATATTTTCTATAAATACTTCAGTGAGTTATTCTTCATAATCACCCACTGGAATCCATATTTTTTCGTGAAACAACAGAAGATCATGCTGTCCGTCCAACTGCCGATTCCTAATCCGTTCAGAAGTTTCGTTTTGGAATCGTTCGAAAAAGAGATATAGGATAACAGGCCGTCTGTATATCCCAGTGTGACAAAACCATAGTTATACTTCTTAAGCATTACTTCGTAATCGTAACTGCTCATGAGCTCTTCCACTTTATCACGGCTCATGTATAATTCCAGTTTTTCTCCTGACGGAAGCTTTACCCCGGTCATTTTATCCGGTGAGTCTCCGGAGCATGAGCACAGAAGCATTCCCAATATCAGCATAAATACAAGTAACAACCCTTTCTTTTTCATAATGCCTCCTATATGTATTTTTTCTTTTATTATAAACATTATCGGACAGCAAACCAAGGTAATTTACA
>VOFI01004173.1_pt1 | contig 11360 bp, 16 predicted proteins | sample 5384131 | NCBI WGS metagenome assembly VOFI01 (sample SAMN12384728, study PRJNA508395) | human gut metagenome | isolation source: healthy gut H | host: Homo sapiens
ATTCAGAAGGATGTTTTACTTTCTTAGTCCAAGACAAGTCAGAGATGTGGATCAATCCGTCAACACCTTCTTCGATTTCTACGAATACACCGAAGTTAGTGAAGTTACGAACTTTTGCAGTGTGCTTGGAACCTACAGGATACTTTTCTTCGATAGTTTCCCATGGATCTTGTTTCAGCTGTTTGATACCCAAAGACATCTTACGTTCGTCACGGTCAAGTGTCAGGATAACAGCTTCTACTTCGTCACCTACTTTCATGAAGTCCTGAGCAGAACGCAAGTGCTGTGACCAAGACATTTCAGATACGTGGATCAAACCTTCTACGCCCGGAGCGATTTCGATGAATGCACCGTAGTCAGCCATAACGACTACTTTACCTTTCACTTTGTCACCTACCTGCAAGTTAGCATCCAAAGCATCCCATGGGTGCGGAGTCAGTTGTTTCAAACCAAGAGCGATACGTTTCTTTTCGTCATCGAAGTCAAGGATAACAACGTTCAACTTCTGGTCGAGTTCTACAACTTCTTTCGGATCGCTTACACGGCCCCAAGACAGGTCAGTGATGTGAATCAAACCGTCTACGCCGCCAAGGTCGATGAATACACCGTATGATGTGATATTTTTAACAGTACCTTCCAGTACTTGTCCTTTTTCAAGTTTACCGATGATTTCTTTCTTCTGCTGTTCAAGTTCAGCTTCGATAAGAGCTTTGTGAGAAACAACAACGTTTTTGAATTCCTGGTTGATTTTAACCACTTTGAATTCCATTGTCTTACCTACAAATACATCGTAGTCGCGGATAGGTTTCACATCAATTTGAGACCCCGGCAAGAATGCTTCGATACCGAATACGTCCACAATCATACCACCCTTAGTGCGGCACTTGATGTAACCCTTAATAATTTCTTCATTTTCAAGAGCAGCGTTTACGCGGTCCCAAGAACGAGTAGCACGTGCTTTTTTGTGTGACAGAATTAACTGTCCTTTTTTGTCTTCCTGATTTTCAATGTATACTTCTACAGTATCACCTATTTTCAAATCTGGATTGTAACGGAATTCATTTAAAGGAATGATACCGTCTGATTTGTAGCCGATATTGACAACTACTTCGCGTTTGTTCATTGCAATAACAGTACCGTCTACAACCTCGCGGTCGTTTACTTTGTTCAGCGTACCGTCATAAGCTTTTTCAAGATCTTCGTGGCTCATGCTGGTTACAGCTTCGCCGTTTTCATAAGCATCCCAGTTGAAATCTTCAACAGGAGTGATGTTTTTTAAATTTTCCATTAATAAAATTGTTAAAATTCTCAGTTAATTACGTTAGACATTATATTGTTTATCTAATTTCGGGCGCAAAGATACAACAAAATACTGAAACACAAACAAGTTTACTGAAATTTCTTGCTGATTAAAATTTAAATGGGATGTAATCGTTGTTTTTAATTTATGTTTGTACATTTGTAGAAATTTAACCTATTAAAATATGGTAGCGTTCATTTTAGTTTGTTTGGTTCTACTTTTAGGTCTTTTATGGGGATGGGAGATAAGAAAGAGGAAAAGTTGGGAACAGGAGTTCGTTAAGAAGAAAAATGGGGTGTGTTCCGTGAAAAAAAAAATCGGATACCATATTGTATAATGTGGATGCATATATAATTTTGGTTGATCGGAATTTTTTGGTTGAAAAGACCAATTACTATAATTTGAATAATACTTCTGAAGGACAGGTGCTGCGTAGGGTCGGGGAATTGCTTCGTTGTAAAAATGGATTGGACGCCGGAGCCTGCGGTTCTCATGAGAATTGTAAAGTATGTCCTGTCCGTAACTCCATTGAAAAGTGCTTTCGGGAAAAAGGGCACTTTTCTCCGTTGGAAACTCCGATGAGACTTTATATGTCTGAAAAGATGGATAATTATGTCGATTGTATTGTTTGCGTGTCGGGAACATATTTACAGTTGGATCAGGATGATAAGGTTCTGCTGACAGTTCGTGATGTGACTCGTCAGAAAAAGATTTTGGATGAATTGGAGGAGGCCAGGCGAAATGCGGAATGGGCAGGAGAACAGAAAACAGCTTTTCTGGCAAATATGAGTCATGAGATTCGCACTCCTTTGAATGCTATTGTGGGATTTGCCGGATTATTGGGGACCGCGTCGGATCAAGATCGAATTTCTTATGTAGAGATTATCAAGGGGAACACGAATATGTTATTACAGTTGGTAAATGATATTTTGGATATGTCTAAGATTGAGGCGGGTACTTTGGAATTTATTTATACCGATGTGGATGTTAATCAAATTATGCGTGAGTTGGAAGGTATTTTCAGATTGCGTTTGGAAGAGGCGGATGTTCCTGTACGTATCATTTTTGAACCTAAGCTGCCTGTCTGCTTCATTCATACGGAGAAGAACCGTATTTCACAGGTTATTTCCAATTTCTTGTCTAATGCTTTTAAATATACTGTGCAAGGCAGTATAACCATGGGATATGAGATACGTGAAAATGGTATCTGTTTCTATGTGTCCGATACAGGTACCGGTATTCCGGAAGATAAAGTAAGTCAGGTCTTTGAACGTTTTACAAAGTTGGATGCCAAGCGTCAAGGTACCGGATTGGGGCTTTCTATCAGTCGGACTATAATAAAAAAAATGGGTGGTGAGATTGGTGTTACTTCAAAATATGGTGAAGGTTCTACTTTTTGGTTTGTTCTCCCGGAAAAGCCTTTTGATTTTCTGCCATTACAGTCGGAAGAGAAAGAACAATTTATAGATTTGTCCGAGCCGGAGAGTTGTTTGGAACATAAAACGATTTTAATTGCGGAAGATATGGATGATAATTATTTGTTGTATAAGATTTATTTGGAGAAGAAATACAATCTGATACGAGCTGAAAATGGTGAAGAAGCCATTTCTAAGTTTTTGGAATATAGTCCTGCTGTTATTTTGATGGATATAGGTATGCCTGTGGTGGACGGTTATCAGGCAACGGAAGCAATTCGTCAATTGTCATCCAAAGTACCTATTGTTGCAGTGACTGCTTTTGCATACGATGAAGATAAGCGGAAAGTAATGTCCAGAGGCTTTAACGGTTATTTGTCCAAGCCTCTGAACAAAGAAGCTTTGTTTGATATGCTCCGCCAAATGGGAATTTAATCTTCCAAAGAGTAATCAATGGTGGTTACAACGCGGATGCGTTTGATGTAAGGAGTGTTGGCGTCACGATCCTCAATGCTGAATTGTCCCTGATAGGCTCTTTTTATCTTACCAAGTTCGCTGTCCGAGTCCTTGGCGAATTTAACGGCTGCCGCCCGTGCGTTTTTAGTTGCTTCCTCTATCATTTGAGGCTTGATGTCGTTTAAACCGGTGTAGTCATATTGCACATTGTAACGATAATCTCCACCCGTAATAGCGATACCTTGCTTTAAGAGTTCGCTTTGTTCGCTGATCATCTTTCTCACCAGATCTACTTTAGTTGAAGTAACCGTGATGACAGAGGTCACATTATAGCGGAAGGGAACTGAATTATTATTATAACGTTCGGCTTGCATGTCTATAATTTCCGGTGCATTGATACTGATTTCGTTTTCAGTGATTCCTTTCTGTTTCAAAAAGCCGACAATTGCTTGGTTAGTTGCATTTATCTTGTTATATAAGGTCGGGAGGTCATTTCCCAGGTCTTTATACATCAAAGGCCAAGTTACTTTATTGGCCGGCACCTCCATTTCTGCCAGACCTTTCACATTCACTACTCTGTCTTTACCAGAGAAAGTATCCAATCCCTGTTTGATAAAATACCCCATCACCAACATGCCTATAGCAAGGATGACGGCTTCCAGTTTCCAACTTTTCATACTTCAGTTGTTTTTAGTGATACAATTATTTGTTTTGTAAGCGTCCAATGCCTTTTTAACAGAACCCTGTTCTTGCAGTAATTGTTTTGCTTCTGCTTTATTAATATGTAATTCGTCAATCAGCATTTGCACTCCTCGGTCTATAAGTTTTCGATTGCTGAGTTGCATGTTTACCATCCGGTTTCCTTTTACTCTGCCCAGTTTTATCATGACGGTGGTACTTATCATATTCAGTATCATTTTTTGCCCTGTGCCGCTCTTCATGCGCGAGCTGCCTGTGATAAATTCCGGACCTACTATCATTTCGATGGGTATATCTGCCACACTCGAGAGGGGAGAGCCCGGATTACTGCTGATGCTTGCTGTTAATATTCCGTGTTCTCTTGCTTTTTGCAGTGCTCCTATTACATAAGGAGTTGTTCCCGATGCCGCTATGCCTATCAGAATGTCTTTATTTGTGATGTGATGGTCTTGCAGTTCCATCCAGCCTTTTTGACTATCATCTTCAGCATTTTCTACGGGACGTCTCAAAGCCTGTTCGCCACCGGCTATAATACCTATGACACAGGTATCAGGCATACCGAAAGTGGGTGGAATTTCAGAAGCGTCCAATACTCCTAGGCGTCCACTGGTTCCGGCTCCCAAATAGAATATGCGTCCTCCTTGATGCATACGTTCTACTATTTCATTTACTAGTTTTTCAATTTGTGGTATGCAGGCATGAACGGCTGAGGCTACTTTCCGGTCTTCTTCGTTGATACCTTCCAGTAACTCTCTGACGGATTTTTGTTCCAAATCCTCATGTATGGACGGTTGTTCGGTTATTTTTATAAAATTCATACTTCGAAATGATAATCCTTTAATCCTTCCAGTGGACTTTTTAAAACTTTTCCGATGGACACATTCAGTCTTAGAGCTGCTTCTTTTACTTCTTCTTGAAAGAAAAATGCAATAGAACCTGTGAAATGTACAAGAATATCATGATATTCGTATTGCATAACATTACGGGTGAAGAAATCAGTGAAGCAGGAAATTAATAGATTCCGTATCTCTGGTCTGTGCTTGTGGGCGAAAAGAAAAGGAGTCAGACCCGCCAGAAAGCGGTTGGCTAAAGGCTGTCGGTATACTTTATCTAAAATCAGTGCCGGGGTCAAATCGTATTCTTTAAGGAAATCTTGGCAAAGGTCATCGGGAAGTTGGTGTTTCAGTAAATCACCTACCAGACGTTTCCCTAATACGGCTCCGCTACCTTCATCTCCTAAAATATACCCTAACGGAGAAATATTAGCTGTTATTTTTTCCCCGTCATAAAAGCAAGAGTTGGATCCGGTTCCTAAAATACATGCAATTCCTGCCGTTTTACCACATAGGGCGTGGGCGGCACCTAACAAGTCACTTTCGACAAGGATATTCGCTTTGGGGAAGTTCTGCGCCAAAGCTGTTTTCACTATATTCGTCTTTTCGGGAATACATCCTGCACCATAGAAATAAATAGTTGTAAATTCAGTGGTGTCTCCCAACTGGGGAATTAGTGTGGAGGCAATCACTTCTTTTATTTCATCAACTGATTGGTGGAAGGGGGTGATACCTCCTGTTCGAACTGTCCTGCTGTTTGTCTTGGTGTTACCCAGACACCAGTCTGTTTTGGTGGAACCACTGTCTGCTATTACTATCATATCGGATAATAAGATGATTGTTAGTCTTACAAAAATAGTATAAATTTATCCGATATCCATTGTTTTCCGTATTTATTTGTCGGGCTCTTATATTATTTTAGTAACTCTGTTCCTATTACTTATAAGTTAGTGCTTTTTCATATAAACAGACTTTTTTAATAATTGAGCCACAGCTTCATTGCAGCTATCTTTTCTCTGCTTACAGTAATTTTATCTTTAAATGGCGGTTTTACCTGTACTATTATTTTTCCATAAAAAATAGTTTTCTATTTTCTGTATGGCATGTACACTGACCAATGTTTGCCGGTTGGTGCGGAAAAAAATATCGGGGTTTAGTTGTTCGGACAGTTTGTCGAGCGATAAATCTATGATATGCTCTTTTCCTTCTTTTGTGACGGCAAAGGTAATTTTGTTTTCAGAATAGAAATAAGCTATATCTTCTACTTGCAAGGTATACAGCTTTTCGTCTCCTGATATCAGGAAGCGGGTACGGTATTTTTTTTCCGGATTACTTATATTTTTCAGTAGGTTCAGTAATTCATTGGATGGGTTCGATAGGGTGGTATTGCCATATCTGGCAGTTAATCTTTCAAACTTTTCGATGGCTTCGGCCAATCTTTCCCTGTTTATTGGCTTCAGCAGATAGTCTATGCTGTTTACAGTAAAAGCACGTATGGCATATTCGTCGTAAGCGGTGGTAAAAATAATCATACTTTCGGGTTGGGCCTGTTCTATGAAAGTGAAAGAAATGCCATCGGTCAGTTGGATATCCAGAAAGATTATATCCGGGTGTGGATGCTCCTGAAACCATTTTACAGATCCCTCTATGCTGCCGGGCAATACAACTATATTCCAGTCTGGCCTTAATCCTGACAACATTTTATGTAGCAGGCGTCCTGCAGGAATTTCATCTTCTATAATAGCGGCTTTTATCTTATTCATTCAGTAAAGGTATTTTTACGGTGAAATATTCAGAATCGTCAATAATTGTGATATGCAAGTTGCAAATCAGCAGATAGCGGGCAGATAAGTTCTTCAGTCCCATTCCTGATTTTGCAACATCCTTTTTTAATTTGATCGCATAACTAAACAGGTTTAGCCACACGGTTGCAACATACTTTCTTGGAATGTTTGCCGGTTTCACGTTTTCGCCGTATCCCTTCTTTTTGAGATTTCCTTTCTTTCTTTTCCCGGAACATTTCATATCCAATATGCCTCCACATCCGTTTACCTCCATTTTGATGGTCTTTCAGACAGTCGCATCAGGTGGATCGTTCCCGTTCTGGGTGCAAAGGTAAATCCGGGATTGGGATGCTCAATGGTTTTTAGAAAAAATCTCCAGCCCTGCAGGTAGTATTTTTTCTTTGAAAACCCTTGCTCTACCCACTCCCTACCTTTTTGAAGCACCCGAAACGAAAACGACCGAAGCGACAGAAAGACGCATTAAAAAAAATGTCGGATAAACGGGAGGCATATAAGGTTGGAAACTCAACTCCCTCAGCTCTCGAATCCGCATTAAAAATAAAAACAAATGGATATGGAAGCAGCAGTAGCAACAAAATTCGTGAAGTGGGAAGTTCCGACATTGGAAAGCCTACATGAGTGTAAGGTTTACAGACTTCGTATGAAAGTGAACAATGGCGAGGTGCTGAACAGAGAGGAAAAGAATTGGATAACCGAAAAGGTAAACGGCAATACCTATTTCAAAAGTGCGATACCATTGCAAGGATGGCGGTTTGACTTCTCCGACATACTGAGGACATTCCTTGTAAGCCAGTACGGACAATGGAGAGAATACAAGGTTATGGACAAGACGGCACTCCGTAAGATATTGTACGGAAGAATTGACAGAATTGTAGAACTTGACAAACGACACCCAAAATGACAGCAGCAATGAACATAAGACAGACAGCGCAATCCATTGGACTTGCAGTATTCGCATTTCTGTTGCGCTGTTTCCTTTGGATAGTCAATATCCTTTGGTACATCATCAGAGAAATAGTCTGTGGAGTATTCCGAATGGTTATCAATGTAATGGTATTCATCATATTCCTCATTGCCATTTTCGGCTTTCTCCTATGGCTACTGACACTTTGAATTAACTCCCAAAAGCATAGCATTATGAAACGATACAGCAAGACAGCAGCGCAGCAATGCAGATTTTACGAGGTGGACAACATCTTTGAGTATATGGTGGAAACCTACATCAACGGCAACCATTCAACCCTAAGAAGGCTATACCACGAACTCAACAAGGAAGCGAGAAAGGACTTTATCGGTTTTCTTTTGGTGGAATGTCCTCCACAATACCACACGGAGATTTTACAAGAGATTGTCTGACCCAATAAATGAACGGATATGAACAGGACAACGGAAAAGATACCCACATGGAGTTTAGCCTATATCATCAATGGTGATGCAACCGCACTCACAGACGATGAAGTTCAGACAATAGACAGATGGATGAAGCGATGGCAAGTACAAGATGTTTCACCCCTCACAGATGAAGAAGGGAACGCACAGCCTTATTTCACCCATTACCCCCTTTTCGGACTTCCCACAGAAGTGGAAGATTGCGAGATACTTTATTTGAACGACAACCCGACTAAAATTTGAGATTATGATGAAAGGAACAGACCATTTCAAACGAACCATACAGATGTTTTTGGAGCAGAGAGCAGCGGAAGATGAACTCTTTGCCAAAAGTTACCGCAACCCAGCCAAGAACATAGACGATTGCGTCACATACATTCTGAACTATGTACAGAAAAGCGGTTGCAACGGCTTTTCAGACGGAGAGATTTACGGACAAGCCATTCACTATTACGATGAAAACGAGATTGAAGTAGGCAAGCCTATACAATGTCAAGTAGTTGTAAACCATGTGGTGGAACTGACAGAAGAGGAAAAGCAGGAAGCAAGAAGAAAGGCGGTTGCCCAATATCAGCAGATGGAACTCCAAAAGCTACAGAACCGCAACAAGCCGACAGCGAAAAAAGAAACACAAGTCCAACCCTCATTATTTGATTTTTGATATGAAACCGAGAACACGCATACAGAAAGAGGTAGTCCGTTTGTCAAGCGGACTGCCCGAACTGACAGACAAGCAGAAAGCATACGCTTTTGAACATTGCTTCAAGCATCATGCCTACCGCACAAAAGGCGGAACTATCACTTGTTCGGAATGTGGACACCGCTGGAAAGGCGGACACACTCTTGCGGAAACTATATGTGGCTGTAGCTGTCCCCATTGCGGAAAGGAACTTGAAATACTTGATACCCGAAAGAGAGTTTTCAGAGGCAGCGCATATTATGAAATCATTACGACCCGAAAAGGCTATCAAGTGTTGCGCTACTTTATGGTAGGAGCAACATACAAGGTGGGACAGAAGGCAGAGTATTCCATTCGGGAGGTGGTGCAATGGTGGATTGCCCCAAACGGAAAGACCGAAGTTATTGCCCGACTGAGAGCCATGCACACGATGTACTATGACCTTTGGACTGAATGGAGCGATATGGATTTGCGCAGCAACAAGATGCTGAAAGCATACAACATAGACGCATACAAGACTTATCCGGAGTTGAAAATTGCGCCACCATAGGATAAGTATAATGACCTTTGTATAATCCAAATGCAAAGGTAAAATGAAGACTATGGTAGAAAGACAATCAATAATACACATGTATAGAGTATGCGGTTATAGCAAACGGCGTATCTCTCGTGAACTTCATGTCAGCCGTCATACCGTTGACAATATTCTTTCAAAGTACGAATCAGCCATCCGCACGGACAATCCAGAAGAGGCTTTGAGTGATTTGCTTACCATCCAGCCCAGGTATGACAGTTCCAGACGCCGTCCTCGCCGGCTCACACAAGAGATTAAGGATAAGATAGGATTTTGCCTGAAGAAGAATGCCGTTAAGATAGCTACCGGACTTCGCAAACAGCGCATGTTGAAAAAGGATATCCACCAGTTTCTGTTATCTCAAGGATACACCATCAGTTACGCCACAGTATGCAGTTATATAAAAAATATAGAGTCATACAAAGAGAAGAAAAAGAGCGAAGCCTTTATCCGGTTGTTCTATGAGCCTGGATGCATTGCCGAGTTTGACTGGGGTGAAGTTCTTCTTTTTATTGACGGCGTCAAAACCAAGTTTTATCTGGCCGTATTCACTTTCGGGCATAGCAATGGCAGATACGCCTATCTTTTCAGGCATCAGAATACGCTTGCCTTCATGGAATCCCACCGTAACTTTTTCAGGGATATACATGGTGTCCCCGCCATGATGGTCTATGACAATATGCGTGTAGCCGTCAAGAGCTTTGTCGGTGGTGATAAGAAACCTACAGAAGCTTTGATGAAGATGTCCGGTTTCTATTGTTTTGAGTACCGTTTCTGTAATGTACGGGCCGGATGGGAGAAAGGACATGTGGAGCGCAGCGTGGAATATGTCAGAAGGAAAGCTTTCTGCCTGACAGACCATTTTGGTGATATACATTCTGCCCAGGAGCATTTAAACCGGGTATGTATGCAGGTCAACAACGAGCAAGGCAGTCTTTCAACAGCGGAGAAAACATCACGTCTGGAAGCTGACCTGTCATCGCTGAAGCCTTTTCCCGGTAATCTGGGCTGTTTTGAGGTCTATGAGTACATTGTGGATAAATGGTCAACTATCAGCATGAAAAATGTTCATTATTCCGTACCTGATTCTCTTGTGGGAGAAAAAGTACATGTCAAGGTTTATAGTGAAAAAATCGTCATCCTGTACGGGAAGGAGAAAGTGGCCTCTCATCAACGCAGTTATTGCGGTGGAGACTGGTGCATCAAGCTGGAGCACTATTTGCGTACACTTTCCCGTAAACCGGGGGCATTGCCCCACTCTGTGGTTTGGCAAAGAGCACCGGAAGAACTGAGAAGGCTGTATGACATCCATTTCAAGGAGGACAACAGGACGTTTGTTCTGTTGCTGGACTATGCCCGAAAAAATGGATTTTCCGGAACGGACATTGTCACGGCATGCAAGGAGCTGACCGGACGTGGTGTCAGAAAGATATCTCCGGACCAGGTAAAGGCCATGCTGCATGGTAGCGTACAGGGAGAGACAGAAGAAACCATGGAACCGCCTGTTCTCCCGGCACAACAGGAGAATATAGAAAGAGAAGCTGTGGATATGCTTGAAGGCATCACGGCGCTCATGACAGGATACAATGAAGTGCATGATATAATACCAACCATTTAAGTTTATAATATATGAAATCAGAAAAAGAAACCATTTATGACTATGCTGCAGAACTGAAGCTTCTGGCCTTTAAAGAGGAACTGGAATGCACCCTTTCATTGGCAGCTGAAGAAAACTGGAACCATCTGCAGTTCTTGACGGAATTGCTTGGAAAGGAAAGCGCCAGGAGAAGGGAGTGTAGAAGAAGATCAAGGATAAGATCTGCGGGATTTCCACAAATGAAGTATCTGCATGAGCTTGTTATGGAAGACATGCCCAAAGAGGCACAGGTAATATTACCTGAATTGGAGACACTGGACTTCATCAGACAGGGAAGAAACCTGGTCCTGTATGGAAATCCGGGAACGGGAAAGACGCATATTGCTACGGCTTTGGGAATAAAGGCCTGCCAACAGGACTTTACCGTATTGTTTACTTCAGTGAGGCTAAATCAGCAAAGACACTGAGGACGCTACAATTAAGGTTTGAAAAATACGATCTGGTCATCTGTGATGAGTTCGGATATGTCAGTTGTGACAAGGAAGGAGGAGAACTGCTTTTTAACCACCTGTCGTTAAGAGCCGGAAAAAAGGCTACAATCATTACTACTAAT
>VOFI01003035.1_pt1 | contig 11337 bp, 20 predicted proteins | sample 5384131 | NCBI WGS metagenome assembly VOFI01 (sample SAMN12384728, study PRJNA508395) | human gut metagenome | isolation source: healthy gut H | host: Homo sapiens
TTATTAAAAATGGTAATAAAAATGATGTTGTATGTTTTTGGATTTGTTCGAAAAATGAAGAAGGTTTGTAATCAATTAAGATAAGAATACAAGTATTGAGAATCCAAATAAAGCCTTTTGCAAATTCTCATATTGAATATCAAATATCTTCGCATAATCGATTGCATCATAATCTGATAGTGTTGGCACGACTATTTCATTTTTTTGAATGAAAAAGAAGTTTTGCAAGATGATGATACGTTAAACTCATAAATGTAGTATAGTCATAGTTCGAAACATCATTGTTAAAGCTTTCGTTAGATACAATTTGTTTGTAATGATAAAAGTCTTTTTTCTAAAAGTTTTGATGATAAAAAACTTTGATCTGGCAATGATTTCAAGTGTCTGTATGACTGCATCATTGGATAATTAATAAATAATTTTCCTCTTTCATCCGACTGATTAAAATATCGAGTCATTTTTTTGAATGGACATCCGTATATTTCAAATTGAAAATTTCTTTATTTGATTCTTCATAAGATTTTAGAAACAACAAAATGTCGAGTTCATCGTCTTCAAAATCTGCATAATCTTTTTCAAGGCGACTTGCCAGCATGTGTAAATTTGCTTCATAAGAATAAATCTTGTAGTTGTATGATGGATAACATTTTGATAACAACTGTTTTATAAAATGTGGTTCATCATTGGTTCCTTCTACTATGAATAGTACATTCTTAGTCTTCATCAAATTCACCATTCATATATAGCTTGCCTAGATTATGACCTTCTCGTAATTCTCTGTCGGTTGCTTTGCATAATGGTATTAATTTTCCACTTGTTGTTAATAGGAATAAAGCATCTGGGCGCATAATTTTATTGGTCATAAGATTCGTATTATGCGTTGTAAAAATAACAAGCGCATTCTGATATTTTTCTTTCATATACTGAACAATCTTTTCTGATAATTCAAAGTGGAAAAAAGGCATCAAATTCATCAAAGTAAAGAATGGAACTTTCTTTATGTGGCATTAAGAAATGAATGTAGAAATTAAATAAAGATAAAGTACCACTGGATGCATTTTCTAAAAAGGATACTTTTCTGTTTTTAAACACAAAATAAAGTTCTTTTGTCCCATCAGGAAGTTTTTCCATGGTAAGTTTGCAATCAATTCCCATATAAACAAGAAAATTCTCTAATTCTTTCACATTCTTATCCAGCACATCCAACTCATTTTTTGTTAAACGAACAGCAGCTGTTGTTGGTGTAAATATTTGAGTGATTTTTGAACCGTAATTATAAATTTTATGAAAGATAGAATCTTTATCCACACTTCCATTATTTACACACCAGCGCAAAAAAGGTAATGATGAATTTGTACTGCTTTGGTAAATGGAATAAATATCATTGCTGTGGAAATAGTCAGAATCTACTGTTATAAACGTGTTTTCTTTAAAATCATATTCATAAAGAACATGATTATTAACTGATAGTTTTTCACTTACAAGATTTACCATATCGGATTTTGAATATTCATAAACCGCTGTATCTTTCTTTTGGTTGAATAAAAATGTATAAGTAAATGTTGTAATATCTGAATCAGAATCTGCATTAGAAATAAAAGAATGCGAGGTGTTGATTTCAGGAGAAAATCCTAAAGTTGCTTTTAAATCACATAGTGCGTGTCCTAGATTTGTCTTACCACTACCATTTTTACCATAAATAATCATCTTTCCGATTAAATCATTTGTAATGCAATCTTGTGAGAACTTATATCCATTTACATCTGAAAAATCAATTTCTAAATCATTTTTGAAATTTTTAAAATTATGAACCTTAAATTTTTGTAGCATTAATTATCACCTCAATTATATTATATCCGTAATTTTATTACGGTTCAATAATTACTGTAATTTTTTTTACGGATATTTTAAATATAATAAGAGTATACCAATCACAAGTGTTGATTATACAAAAAATTACAATCCCATCATTTCTTTTACAATCCTGTCTGACATCTTGATGGTTCCTACAAGAACTAACATGTTAAAGATAAGTTCACCAATATAACTCCAAAGCATGGACACACTAGATGCTGTTGAATCTACCACTGGTGGACTTGATGCAAAGGCTGAAAAGATAATACAAGCTAAAACGATAATTGCTCCTTCAAGACAAACTCCTGCATAACTCTTAATAAAGGTGAATGCTGTGTTTTTGTGTGCTTTCTCCTGCAACTGCCGCAAGTGGAATAGGGAGATTGCTGTATACATATACATCTTAAAGAATCTTCCATAAACAGTAAGAATCATCACAAAAGATAAGATGGTTATGAATATGGATCCTAAAAGTGTCACCGCCCATAATGGAATGGATTCTAGAAAACCTGTATTGCTTACTGCATCTATGATTTCTTGCGGCAGTACTGTTTCAGATGCTTTGAATGTTTCTGGAGATTCCGTCAGTAATAACCATATCTCTGCCAGTTTACTGTTCCATGTATTTAAAGCACTTGTAAGGTTATCAATGATTCCATCCATATGATTAACCTACAATGATGTTCAGTATTTCTTTGGCAAAGGTAATCACGATTCCACCAGCAACTGTCATAAACCCATTGGCTCTTTGGCTTGGATCATGACTCTTTAAAGATAATCCGACCTGTACAATTCCAAATCCAAGAAGAATCATACCAATAGCACGAATCATTCCAAACATAAAGTCACTGAAGTTGTTGACTACAGTAACTGGATCGTTGGCTGCATAGATGGGTGTAGTTATTGCACCAACCATGATAAGTGCAACATAGACTACAAAAATTGTTTTTCTAATTGTTTTGAGTTTCTTCATTTACTTTGATCTCCTTTAAATAATTTTTCGGTTTCTTCTTCATCCAATAGTTCATATTCGTTCTGGGTGAGAAGAATGTTTTGCCAGTCTTCAATAAAGTGAGAAGCTTGACCATGAATATAGGGTGGATAACCTCCATCCAGTGTTTGTTTGATATTTGGATGTTTTAAAAGATTGTATTTTTTATCTTTTATTGGTCTTTCTCCACGAATAAAAAGAAGTCCATCATTGTTATCTAACAAACGGACTTCATCGGCTGTTAATAATTCTCTGCCAGTCTGCTGAAAGTTAGTTGAATAACTTCCACTATGACCTGTAGATTTTCCAAACGTATTAGTATCCAGAGTTTCTTTACCAAGAAGTTCACTGATGTATTTATGCGTACTTTGTTCATTGCCACCCAGATAGTAAAGCTCATCACAGTTACCAACAATGGATTCCCAACTGTCTTTGTATAAGGCTTTAATCTGTGCCAGGTTCTGCAAAATAATGGATACAAATATTTGCCTGGAACGCATGGTAGAAAGTAACTTATCAAATTCATCGGGTAGTGCGACATTAGCAAACTCATCCATTAAGAAGTGTACAGGTACAGGAAGTTCTCCGCCATGAACATAATCCGCTTGATAATAAAGCATTTGAAAGAGTTGGGTATATAACATTCCTACAATGAAATTAAATGTGGAATCATTATCTGGAATAATTGCAAATAATGCCGTTTTTCGTTCTCCAATTTGTTCCAGCTCCATTTCATCAAAACGAGTTAAGGATGCAAGTTCTTCCAAATTAAAAAGCAGCAAGTCGTACACCAACCGAAATCAGAATCGATTTGGCGGTTTTACCTGCTGCCTGTTTATAGATTTTGTATTGTTTTTAAAGCTAAAGAATTGGAATCTATAATTTCCAATCTTTTAAATAACTCATCCAACGGACTCTCATAATCATCTTCGTCTTCTTTTACTTCAGCATAATTCAGCATCTCCATTACCATCGTAAAGTTTTGCTCATCCTCCGGCGCATAATGATATAAATATAACATCAATGCTTCAAGTAATGCTGTTTCACTTTTTTCCCAAAACGGATCGTTTGTAGAAGATCCTTTTGGAGTTGTATTACGAATTAGATTTGTGATTAATTTCAATACATCCTTGTCACTTTGAATATAATGAAATGGATTATATCCAAGTGATTTTGACATATCAATCAGATCAATGACTTTAATAACATAGCCGTTATCTTCTAGCAAATGTCCAACACTGCGTATGATTTCACCTTTAGGATCCAATACAACAAAACTTGTGTTACATTGCATGATGTTTGGTTTTGCATAAAATCTTGTCTTTCCAGCACCTGAGCCACCAATCACAACCGTATTCAAGTTTCGTCGATGCTTTTCCCATCTAATCCCATTCGTACATTCTGAGAAAAGACTTTGTTGGTAAAGTAGTCTTTATTGGCGTATTTCTTACATACAGTATTTGGATTGGCCCATTTTGCTGAACCATATTCTTCTGTTCGCCTATAGTTCTTAGCTGAAGATAAATACATCCCAATAGCTAATGCATACACAATCAGAAAGATACCAATTGTTTTTAATGATGCATCACACCAATGGATAGAAAATGGATGATTTAAAGCTTCACTCAGATATGGAATTGCATTGATTAATCCTTTGTCCATGTAAGACGCAATCAACAAGGCAAACCATATTGTAGGTATCAGCAATAAACCTAAGAACACATATTCATCTTTTCGTTTGTATATAAATATCAGCTCCTTTCTCTATAAACAAAAAAGCAACCCAATTGGATTGCTTAAAATTCTGAATTTGTAGTCATAAATTCAATTAAATTTACGTGTTTTATGCCGTTTCTTTTTTGAAGTAAATAATCAGTAGTCATTACATATTTTGGATAATTATCTTTAATGGATTCTAATGATTTATACTCTCTGTCTTCTGTTTGTTTGCTTAGCGCAATGGTGTAAGCTACTTGAACATAAGAATAATTCATGTTGTGATCTCTTAAAATAAAATCACATTCTAATTTTCCTATTCTTCCAACGCTGATGGAATAATCGTGGCTTTTTGCATAGAAATAAATAATGTTTTCAAGAACTGGTCCATAATTGATTTGATTATCTGTATTTAAAGAAAAATAAAAAACTTAAATCAGATACATAATATTTCTTTTCACCTGATAATGATTTTTTAGATTTCATATCAAAGCGTGAACATTCATACAGAATTTTTGCATCAACCAAAGTTTGAATATAATTGGATACAGTATTTCTAGTGATTTTCATGCCATTCTTTTCTAACGCCTTTTGTAAACTTGAAATACTTGTTGTAGAACCAAAATTATTAATAATGAAATGTTCTACAGATTCAAAAGCTTCTTTGTTCTTTATTTTCACACGTCTACGAATATCTTTTTCAAATATTTCTTTTACAACGCTTTCTGTATAAGTTCTTTTTGTTTGTAAATCATCAAATTGAATGGTTCTAGGGAATCCACCTTCAAGAATATAGTTGTTTAATTCTACTAAAGGATTTGGATTGATTGGCTTGTTATAGAAACGTTTTATATCTTCATATTCATCAAAAGATAGCGTATATAATTCAAATTCTACATAACGGCCTGTTAATTTAGTGGCTAATTCACCACTTAATAAATAAGAATTCGATCCTGTGATAAAGATAGAATAACCCCCATCTGTTCTGTATCCATTTACAACTTCTTCAAAATTGTCTACATTTTGAATTTCATCAATAAATAAGTATTTATGATTATCAACGGTTGAGAGTGTTTCAATTAAATTATCTAGATCATTAGCTTTATTGATGTTACGATTTTTCCTGCTATCAAGATCAATATAGATAATTTGCTCATCTTTGATACCAGTGCTTTTTAATTCTTCACAAATCGTTTGCATTAGGCTGCTTTTGCCACAACGTCTTACTCCTGTAATTACTTTAATTAAATCTTCTTGATCATAAAACGGACGAATTTTTTTTAAATATTTTTCTCTCTTAAATAAATCCATCACACTCACCTCAAGCACAGTTTAACAAATATAAAGTAAAGAAGCAACATGCTAACGATACAAAAAATGCTATATTTTCAATATCTGCTGCGATAACTGACTATTTTTGTGGAAGCTTGTCGAAATAGGCTTTATTTACATTTGCATCACAGACTTTGACAATCAATGAATCTAGAAAGTCATAATTCTTATGTGCCATGCGTTGCTTATCTCTTAAATCGGCAAGAGCACGTACAATAATTCGCCTTTCTGTATCATCCACTTGTATTTCAATCATTTCTTCTTTTTGTTTTCTAAACCAGTTCATAATCGTAGATTTGTTTTTGACAGGCATTTTAGGTGCAGCTGATTTTAATTTTTCCTGTTTGATTTCCTGCAGTTCTTTGCGAACAGAAGGTCTATCCGTAGTAGCTATTGATCTTTTTCTTGCGACGGCTTTCTTCTTGTTTTCTTTCTTCAATGTTTTTGAAGATGGCTCGAACGGAGTACCGTCTTTGCTCATCCGAGCCAGTTCGGGGTTTGTTTTTTCATCCATTAATTTGGATAGCAATGCATCATGCTCTTCATCACTCATTGGCTTTATATCCTTTTTGTGATAATACACTTTCTCTTATGGCTTTGGTATCAATTGTGGCTAAATCAAATTTATCCACCATTCTTGATATCTTGGATGCATCTTCAGCACGAACCATAATATCTACAATTCCATCGGTGTTGTTCTTTTCTTTTAAAACGGAGTAGAGTACACCATAATGCTTTGCTTCTGTACAAAACTTTTCTAAATCGGAATGATGAATCGCAAAGACTTTGAGTTCCTTGCCAGATTTCAACATGTTATCGAGATTTGTTCTTCCTTTGATTTTTTTGTTGTCAGTAAGAATAGCATATAAAGTAACCGCAAAGAGATTTAGCAGCTGTACCACCAGCTTTTAAACCAATCTCAGCAGCCACTTCAATGCCTTCAAGTGTCATCTTCATCATTTGATCGGCAGTATCAGCACTGTTCATAAGTTAAAGCTCCTTTCATATTCGATTTGTTGTTGATTACGTTCATCTTCTAATTCTTGAATTTGTTTAAGCTTTTTCTTCCATATCAGGAACTCTCTTTTCTATATCTTCACATATTTTGATTTCCTTTTTTCCCATGTGCAATTTTAGAAGTAAGAGTATCTTTATCCTGTTCAAGTTGTTGTTTTAATTCTGAATCGTGCGTTCGTTTGATTTTGTTGTAAATGCATCTACGCTGACTGATCCATGTTGTAATTTGTTCTTGCATAGATAATTTAAAGGCAAGCACGTCTTCAAGGGTTTCAAGATCATGCTTGCCTGCAAAAAGTATTTTCATTTGTGATTTTGTCCATATAAATAAGATCCTTTCTGAGTTGTGGACTTGGATAGTGTTGTTTGCTTCCTTTAGGACGAATGATACCTAGGGCATAACAGTATTTAAAATAAAGTGCTTTGATTCCTTTCAGCTTTTTGTGGTCTCCCTGATATTCTTTGCAGGGGTATAATGTCTGCAACAGGCTGCATAGGGAAGAGATAGTTATTGTTGATACGCTCAACAAGATGTTCCTTATCATAATGATTATCACGAGTTAATTTGTAGAATCTAAATGTTCGTTTGGATTGTGGATGTTTGAGTGTCCAGTGTTTACCGGATAAGTCAACCTGGTATCCAATTTCTTCTAATCCTTCTTTAAACTGATCAGTGTACGAGCATAGGAAAGGACAGTATCTACATCGTAGCGAATAATTTTACGGAAGTAGATTCCATCTTTCTTTTCAGCATTCCATTCTCCATAATTCATGGCTTTTCCACTTGGATTTTCGATGATGGATAAACCATGTTCTTTACAGATTGCATCATTTAATTCACGGAAGTGGTCAATGTCACTTTTACGGTTGTCATACTTCATGCCATCTACCCATGAAACAGAATTGATGACAAAGTGATTATGCAGATGTTCTTTATCCAGGTGCGTAGACACAACTACTTCAAAGCGATTACCCCACATTTGTTTGGCAAGTTGTACACCTAATGCATGACATTCTTTAGGAGTAACTTCACCAGGTTTAAAAGACTGCACGGCATGAAAGGCGAGTCTACCATCCATTTTGTTGTAGGAAAGTTTGGTGTTCATCATTTGTTTTTAAGGAAGTCTTAGGATTACAATTGATGCCGGTGATATATTCTTTCTCATTGGTTTTGTAACCTTGTGTTGTATAAGCAAGGACTTCTTTTAAACCATCACCAAGTTCCGTTGTTTTATCTGGATTTTTAATATAGTTCAAAACACGATTCAAATCATCTTTGTGATTGCCAATTTATCACCTTCCTTCATTTTATTGGGTCATTTATTGCACCATAGGAAATTTCAATTCCATCGGTTCTCGTATTAAAATCATGATTTCGTTGATTTGGCTTTGAAGCAATTCGAAGTTTTGGACATATATTGATTCATCAATACCATTTTGTGTATAAACACTTTTAGAAATATCACTTAAGGATTCAGCGATTTGTCGAAGTATTCCAATAGTTTCAATGAGTTCAGTGCTTGGAGAAGGTTTTGGAACTAAACCGTTTATACACATACGAAGGTAGGATTCACGAGATAGATTCGATGCTTTAACTAGTTTATTTAAATGATTTAACTCATCATCATTTAACCGAATTACAAATTGTTTCGTTCTCTTCCGCATTTTCGTTATAAAAAGCACCTTGCATAAACAACAAAGTCATCATTCCAACAAAACCACCACAAGTAAAACATCCAAAACATAAGATTAGCGTATTTAACATTTGTTTAAATCCTCCATTCAAAAAAAGCTATCTTAATTGAGATAGCCAAAGGTCTTAGGGATATTCCCTAAATACTAGTCTTTTGGATGTCCAAAGACGTTGCTTGCTACAACTGTAGACATTAATTGGCTACAGTCTTTTTCTTATCCTGAATCAAATCTGCAAGATCTTGATCCATCTTTTCTAGCATTTCTTTCTTCTGAATCAATACTTTTAAATTCGCAGTCAGTGTATTATTCTCATCCGAAAGAAGCTTGATTCGTTCTTCATTTTTGATTTTCTTCTTTTCAATATTGGCAATTCTTTTAATGATATCTTCGTATTTAATCATTTCAAAATCTCCAATACCTAGTGAAGCAATTGCGAATATTTATCTTTATAGATTCGCTTTTCATAGTCATCTGCTTTCTCTAAAATACGTGCATCCTTATCATAATGATACAAATGATCGGAAAGCTTTTTATTGGGATCCACTAAAGAGGAATTATTTACTTCATGAAGTAAATTTTCTAAATGTTCATGATTTAAATTGAGAGAATCACAAACTGCAATACATTCATCTGTAGAAGAAGGAATGATATATAGCTGTGGTTTAATTTTGTTGCCAAATCATTTAAAACACCTGCATAGAACATCGTACTTGCACCATCTGTTTTATGTTCATTTGTCAAAACTACAAGATTGCGTTCTGTTTCTAATAAAGCGATTTCTTTTGGGTGCCAATAGCTAAAGTTTCAAGTGGAAGAACTTCAGGTTTCATGATTCTTGGGAAGAAATGAGTGCATCATTATGAAGCTTGTTTACATCAATTCCATATACATCCATCATCTGATTGGTAACCTTAGCCGAACAAAATTGTTCTTCTGTAGTCTGAATCATGACTCGATATACAATAGCCAAGTCCCCAACAATAGTATGTGGGACTTGAGATAATTCTGATTTGTTTTCATCCGCATTGATAACATTCATATATAAATAATCTTTGATAGAATCGTAATCAAGAAGAGCATTAATATCATCTAATACTTTTTCATTTCGAATCATTTTTGTTTTCTCCTTTTTTGATTTTTTCATAATAAAAAAGCCAACCTTTCTAAATTGGCTTTGCTATATTCGTGAGTTTCAATTTCAAACATTTTACATTTCCTCCAATTCTATTTCTAATCCATAAAATGGATCATTCGTGTCCACTTCATTTACATCTTCTTCATAGCCTTCAATCGCAAATACCATGTATTCTACAATGTCACTGTACATTTTTTCTTTGGCATCTTCTAAAGCTTTGATGCCTTCTTCATAAGAAATAGTCTCCAATGTATTTGTACATGCTTCTTTGGAATAAGTGTATTCTGTAATCAAGTCTTCAATCGTTTCAAACATGAGCAATTGTGCCTGTACGATTTGTTTATCATCTGTATGCAGATTTTTGTAATTATAGATTTTAGTGTTGTAAGTCATTGTTTTTACCTCCCTTTGTCTTTTTGGTATTTCATCCAGTTCGATAGAATAAAACACGCTCATTCTGTTGCTCACCAAAGAGTTGAGCCATAAGTTCAGAGTCATTCTTTGTGTTTTCATAGGCATTCAAATATTCATTATCAACAAGATGAAATTTCTTCTTTTTTTGTGTTTTTTCATTTTCAACAAGTTCTGTTGCTGTAATCTTTAGTGCTGCTTCTTCGTTGAGTTCTAATGAATCGGGTGTTTTATTTAAATAAACCATCAGCAACAAAAGTCTCATTGAAAAAGAATGGGTTCTTCATCTTTTAAACTTCTTTAATCTTCATCTTTTTGAAATAAATCAAATTGTTTGTTTCAATTCAAATCACCTGTTATAAGTGACCTTTGTCAAAACAAAATTACACTCATATTCTAAAAATATTCAGTTTTAGATTGATGACATAGAGGAACTCCTAAACAAATCTATCGACAGTTAACCACTCTGTTATTCGTGGATTGGGTACCTAAAGGTTAATGGTCCAAATCGAGCAGGTTTTGTAAATCTCATATCGTGGATCAATAGCTTTTCGTACAGTCCTCCTCGCGATTTGATTCGTGTGCCACTATTGCCTTAAAGAGGTGAATCGTAAATAATCAGACCTGTTTCATTATTTTTGAAAAGTTCCTCTATATCATCAATCCTTTGTCTTTTTCTAAAGTCTTTCTTCACATCTCCTTTCACTTATTTTTTTATTTTAATGGATGTTTCCTGTTTCCATTCCCCAAATAAAACATGCTAACTCTCTAGCTTAGCGACTATTATATTTCTAGGCACATTTCGTTCAATCAATTTTTGGTATTTCTTCTTCAAACGTTCTGTTGCCTTATCCACATATGCAATAATATTTCCAAACGACTTTTTAACCCATTTTTTCGCTGTTTCTTTCACCAAAGATTGTATTCTAGTTTTCATGGCTGCAAATGTTTCTATACCTTGCTTTGTAATAAGTCTTAATTTAGATACCTTTTCATGGTATCTTTCACTTTGATACATCTCATCAATACGATTCATGAATCGATTGATTTTATCGTTTAAATTTTCCATTTCTGCAATATATTCATTTAAGGTTTCTCTTTGAATTTCTGACATTTCCAATTCTCTGATCCAATTCATATAGCGAATTGTCCATTTTGATTTACCATCATATTGATAGCCATGACG
>VOFI01003028.1_pt1 | contig 11307 bp, 17 predicted proteins | sample 5384131 | NCBI WGS metagenome assembly VOFI01 (sample SAMN12384728, study PRJNA508395) | human gut metagenome | isolation source: healthy gut H | host: Homo sapiens
CGCCGCAATCAGCACACAGCTCATGAGCTTAAAGGTCAATCCATAGAAACGGAGGACGCCAGCCGTAGCCTTTTCCTGGCCGTAGTCTGCGTCCCATTTTTTCTGGAACGCAGCGCGGACTTCCCGCTGTCCTTCTTCACCTTTAGAAAAAGAACGCAACACCGAAATACCCTGTATGTATTCCATCACCTTACCGACCAGATGCTCCTGGGCCTCCTGGTAAATGGGAGCATATTGGGCGGTGCAGCCTCACCCAACGCAGGACCAGCATCCCAAGTGCCAGCCCCACAAGGCTCAATCCCGCAATCACCGGGCTGAAAAGGAACATCATCACGGACATCAGTACAGCCATAGCCACACCGCTGGTCATCTGCTCAATAGCCAACATGGAGTACCCCTCCAGGTCGGCAATCGTAGTGGTGAGCATGGCCTGAATGGTGCCCAGATTTTGTTCTGAGAAATATCCCATGGGTGCCTGCTTCAGCCGATCCCCAATCTTCAGACGGTAATCCCGGAAAATGTCATAGCCGGACCCGCTCATGGTGCGATCATACATCCATTGGAAGCAAAAGCGGCCCAGTACACTGCCTAGAATTACGCAGAATGCCTGCCCAATAATAGTTGGTGTCAGATTATCCAGATGAAGTAAAATCCAGAACACACCGAACATCATAAAACCGTTGAAGAAGGATTTCAGAATGTTGCAGACGATGCCTGCCACAATTTTTCTCCGGCTGTTTCCTGCAATCTTAAAGACACGGCAAATCATTTCAAACATCTTCTGTGCCTCCTTCCATAGAGCCGACGTAGTCTTGCCACATCTTTCGGTAAAGGGGGCAGTTCTGCAGAAGCTCCTCCTGGAGGCCCCGGCCCACAATCTCTCCATTGGCAACAACCAATATCTGGTCGGCATTGCGGATCGTATTCAGCCGGTGGGCCACGACAATCAGAGACTTTCCCACCACCAGCTTGCTGATAGCCTGCTGGATCAGCGCCTCGTTCTCAGGGTCTGCATAAGCGGTCGCCTCGTCCAAAATAATGACGGACGCCTGCTTGAGCATGGCCCGCGCAATGGTGATGCGCTGCCGCTCTCCGCCGGAGAGGCGGGCCCCGGCATCGCCGGCCATGGTATCATAGCCCTGCTCTAACTGCATGATAAAGTCGTGGCAGTTGGCGGCCTTGGCCGCAGCCTCTACTTCCTCGTCGCTGGCATCTGGATTTCCCATGCGGATGTTTTCCCGAATGGATTTGTCAAAGAGAAAATTGTCCTGGGCTACATAGCTGATTTCACTCATGAGTTGTCCAAATGGAATGTTGCGAATATCCTGCCCACCAAAGCGTACTGTACCGGAGGTTACATCCCAAAAACCGGCCATCAGCTTGGCAATCGTAGACTTCCCGGAGCCGGATGGACCAACTATGGCGGTCATGGTACCGGGCTGTGTCTGGAATGAGATACCGTGGAGAACTTCGGCTTCGTTATAAGCAAAATGGACATCCTCAAATTGATAACACCGCTCCCCAAGCTCTGCGGGCTCTGTGGGGCGGACAAGTTCCGGTGTTTTCAAAAAAGGCGGTGACCTGTTCCAGATTGCCCTTAATCATGCTGACCTGCTCCATAGCCGCGGAGACCTTCATCAGAGGCGCAATGAACCCCAGAGGCACCACCAAGGCCACCAGAAAGACATGGAGGGAAAGACTTCCCTCCATGTAGAGCCACGCTCCCACTGGAAGGGTCCCCAGAAGCGTAGAAGGGAGGACCGCCCGGGCCGCCGCGTTCCAAAGCCAGCACTGGCTCCACCATGCCATGGTGGAATCGTGGAAATAGCGGACAGAATCAGCATACTTTCCATAGGAAGCTGCGGACCGGTTGAACGCCTTAATGACCTGAATGCCGTTGACATACTCCACCAGAGCACTGTTCATCTCGTTGGCAGAGCGCATATAGTTCTCCATGCGGGGCCCATATCCCCGCATCATGGCGGCAAAAAAGAGGGTGCCCAGCGGAATTGTCACCAGTGCGGCCAGCCCCATCCGCCAGTCCAGCAGAAAAATCAGAAGAATACTGCATAGGGGCGCAGCGATGTTGGAGGGTAGTTCCGGCATGAAATGGGCCATGGAGTCCTCCAACTTCGCCACATTGTCCACAATCAGATTTTTGAAAGCTCCTGTGGGCGTTTCCAGCATGACGCCCATGGGGACCTTCGCCATCCGACCTGTAATGGCCTCCCGGATATTTTTAGTATGGTAAAGGAAATTTTTGTGGGACATCAGGGAGGACCGCCAGGTAAGCAGCATTTTTATGATCTGGCAAACTGCGGCGCCTCCGCAGAGAAACAATACCAGCTTGGGCGTTGCAGTCCCCCGGTACAAGGCGTCCGCGAGGACAGCCACCATTAAAAACGGGCCTATGCCAAACAGTTCTCCCAAGACAGCCAGGAAGATGGGAGGAGCATTTTACCGTTGTTTTCTCCCACGAAAGCAAAGAGCTGCCGAATCGTTCCCGGTTCTTTCGACTTCATAACCAGCCTCCTTTCAGGCACAAAAAATGCAAGGAGGGTATTGCAATTTCAAGGGTCCTGTGCTAAAATTTGAATTACGATGTAATATTACAGTGTAATTTTAGTATAGGACGGAGGGACAGCGAATGTCAAGAGACTTTCAGCAGACACACGAAAATCTTTTTTGTTCTGCGCCCAAAAACACTTTCTTGGAATACGGTTTTGAGCGGGCCAGCATCCGGGAGATCTGCAAGGACGCCCATGTGACTAACGGAGCTTTTTATAACCACTTTGACGATAAGGAAGCTCTGTTCGGCGCGCTGGTGGAGTCTGTTGTCCAGGAGGTCAAGGCCATCTATGAGGCGTCGGTAAATGAGCACATGGAACTGGCAAAGACGGACGACTTGAAATCCCTCTGGAAACTGTCGGAGGAAACGCTGTCGGTCATTATCGAATACATCTATGAGCATTTTGATGTGTTCCGTCTGCTTCTCATGCGGGCGGAGGGCACGCGGTATTCCTCCTTTTTGGATGATGTTGTCCGTCTGGAAACCCGGGTCACACTGAAGTTCTTTGCGGAACTGAAATCTCGGGCATCCAGGTCCGCGAATTGGCGGAAGAGGAGTGGCATATTCTGCTCCATGCGTATTTTGCATCCCTGGCTGAAGTGGTCATGCACAACTTCCCAAAGGAGGCCGCACTGAGATATGTTCACACGCTTGCCTCTTTTTTTCAACTCCGGATGGCAGACAGTTTTGGGGATCTGATCCCCAAAAATTTTTGCACAATAGTTAGCATATACTAACCAAATGATGTGGAGGTGAAAACCGCAGCGTCTCATTCGCACAAGGTATTTCAACACTTAATTTTTTCAGAAAGGAAATATTCAAAAATGGAAAACACAAAGAAACTCACAGGTAAAGATCTCATCAATGTCGGCATTTACACAGTGCCTGTGGTCTACCCGTTCCTGTTCATAATTTGGCCCATTGTTTGCGGCATTCCTATGATGCTTTACTATACCAAGATTCCAGAAGTTTGGTATGCTGACCATCACAGGTATCATCGGCGGCATCTTTTTCTATCTGATCGGCTATGGCTGGATCGGCCTGCTCGGCTGGGTACTCGGTGGCATTCTAAGCGATGTCGTGCTCAAAATCGGCGGCTATCAGAAATTCAAGGCCACTGTTCTGAGCTATGCCTGCTTTTGCCTTGGCATCATGGGCTGCCCCGCCAATCTCTGGTTTGCCGGCGAAGCGTATTGGGAAAACATCCACACCTCCATGGGCGATCAGTACGCAAACACTTTACAATCCCTGATGCCCTCCTGGATGCTGTATGTGGGCTTTGCGCTGCTGTTTGTGGGCGGTATTTTGGGTGCGCTGCTGGGTCATAAAATGCTGAAAAAACACTTTGAGAGAGCTGGAATTGTGTAATGGAGCAGTTTCAAGCGGTTGTTGAAAACAGAACAGGTTTTCGGTTGGACCCACGGACGAAACTGTTGCTAATGGCCGTTGTCGCTACCGCAGAATTTCTATACAGCCACACCGCCTTTATGATCGCGGTGGCGATGATTCCCTTTGTCCTGTTGTTGACTAACCGGCAGTATAAGACGGCAACGGTGTTCTTCTGCCTGTTCGCGGCGGGGCTGTTTGTACAGGCCATCCAGAACTCCGTCCAGTTTCCCATGATCGTCAATATGCTGGTAGTCCTGTTGGTGGGACTGGTCCTGCGACTGTTTCCGGCCTTTATGATGGGGGCCTACATCATCAAATCCACCACGGCCAGCGAGTGCATTACCGCGCTGGGCCGGATGCACATTGGGCGGCAGATCACCATTCCGCTCTCCGTCCTGTTTCGCTTTATCCCTACCATGCAGGAGGAGTCGGCCGCCATCAAGGACGCCATGCGGATGCGGGAGGTCCAGTTCGGGACAAAGAAATTCTGGCAAAACCCCGCCGCCCTGATTGAATACCGTTTTATTTCCCTGATGATCTCGGTGGTCAAAATCGGGGATGATCTCTCCGCGGCGGCCCTGACCCGCGGCCTGATAACCCGGTCCGGCGCACCAATATCACAAAGGTCGGTTTTACTGGCTGGGATCTGCTGGCGGTGCTGATTGCCGGAGCCGCACTGCTCTCCACATACTTTTTTCAGTCCGTGGTAAGGAGGTGATACCGTGATCGAATTGAAAGATGTTTCCTTTACTTATGAGAGCGGAGAAACCCAAAATAACCTGAACCATATCAATCTGACAATCCAGGATGGCGAAACCATCCTGCTCTGCGGAGAGTCCGGCTGCGGCAAGACGACGCTGACCAGGCTGGTCAACGGTCTGATCCCGCATTATTACGGCGGGAAGCTGACCGGGCAAGTCCTTTTAGACGGGAAAGAGTTAAAAGACTATCCTCTTTATCAAATCGGGCAACGGGTGGGGTCTGTATTCCAAAACCCAAGGACTCAATTCTACAATGTAGATACGACCAGCCAGATCGTTTTCGGTTGTGAAAACATGGCCCTGCCAGTCCCGGAGATGCAGGAGCGCCTGGAAGAGACTACCCACAGTCTCAAACTGGAAAAAACTGTTGAATCGGGGCTTGTTTGCCCTGTCCGGCGGGGGAAAAGCAAAAAATCGCCTGTGCCTCTGCCGACGCAATCCACCCGGACATCTTTGTACTGGACGAGCCATCCTCCAACCTGGATATTGCCACTATCGAAGATTTGATTGGTGTGATTCGGCACTGGCAGTCCGAGAAAAAGACTGTGATTGTCGCGGAACACCGGCTTTATTATCTCGTTCCCTACGCAGATCGAATTTTCTATATGAAACACGGAAGTATTGTACGGGAATTTACCGGGGCGGAGTTTCAAAAACTACCGCCCGATGAATTGCAGGGAATGGGGCTGCGGGCACTGGACCCATTCCACCTGTCCCCAGAGGCCGCTCCCAAACCGGCCGCTCCGCAATTACATATCAAGGGGTTCCAGTTCTCCTATGAAAAGCACGGCCCCCTCAATGTGGATATTCCAGACCTGACCCTGCCTCAAGGCGAGATCATTGGCATCATCGGAAACAACGGCGCGGGAAAATCTACCTTTGCCCGGTGTCTGTGCGGTCTGGATAAAAAGCAAAAGGTGTGCTTGAAATGGATGGGACCCCCTATGACGCGAAGCAACGCAGGCATATCTCCTATATGGTCATGCAGGATGTAAATCACCAGCTATTTACGGAAGATGTGCTGGACGAATTGCTGCTCAGTATGGACGGTGAAGACGAGAAAACTGACACGGCCCGCGCCAAGGAGATACTGAACAGCCTGGACCTGTTGGACAAAGTAAAGCTGCACCCCATGTCCCTGTCCGGCGGAGAAAAACAGAGGGTGGCGATTGGCAGTGCAATAGCCTCGGACAAAAAGATCCTGATATTTGACGAGCCTACCAGTGGATTGGATTACCGGCATATGCTGGAGGTGTCGGACAACTTAAACCGCTTGAAAGAGATGGGAAAGAGCCTGTTTCTGATCACACATGACCCGGAACTCATTTATAAGTGCTGCACCTACCTGTTGTTCATTCAGGGGAGCAAGGTGCTGTGGCATCGGCCGATGGACGGGGATGCAGTGAGTCTCTTGCGGGCTTTCTTCTCCCGCAAGCAAGGAGCTGGTGTGTGCAATGCCTCCGGATAAAAAACTGTACGCTTCCGGTGAGGATTACTTGGAGGCCATACTTCTTCTCCACAAGAAGATGGGCATGGTACGCTCCGTGGATGTGGCTCGGCACATGGAGGTGTCAAGGTAGACCCCATTACTGCCGAGCAGGACGCCTGCCGGATTGAGCATGTCATCAGCGAGAGTAGTTTTTCAACACTAAAAAAAAGACTTTGACAGAAAAGAAATAATGGGGGAGGTGAGGCTGTTGATCGGGATGGCGGTACTGCAATATGGGAATTTGTGTATTGACCCAAACCAGCGCAGGGTCTATGTAAATGGTCGCGTCATAAAGATGACTACAATGGAGTTTAACATCTTGTATTATCTGGCTTCACATCCCGGCTGGACTTTTACCCGGGAGCAGCTTTACCAATATGCAATGCCCAATGACTTTGCTTCTGGCCTTGAAAGCGTCACCAGCCGGATCTACAAGATACGGAAAAAAACTAAATATCAATGCGATTCAAACGGTGCACGGGTACGGTTATCGCTTTGAGAAGTATAACTGAAAATATTATAAAACCCGGTCGAGATCTCGTGCATGAAATCTCGACCGGGTTTCTGTTATTGGAGAATAAACTTAATATTATTTCGACTCTTTGCGGAAGCACATGAACCAGTCCAGACAATACTGATTTTCGTTCTGGTTGTCCATCCGCTCCTTGGCTACGCCGCAGCTGCCGGCGGTGGGTACGATGACATCATCGCCGGGTCGCCAGTCGGCCGGGGTGGCGCAGGCGTCGGCATCTGCCTTCTGGAGCGCCAGGACGATGCGCTTGATCTCGTCAAAGTTGCGGCCCGTGGACAGCGGATAGTACAGGATGGTTCGTACCACGCCGTTGGGGTCGATGACAAACACCGCCCGCACCGCCTGGGTGTTGGACTGTCCCGGCTGGATCATACCGTACTTGTTGGCCACCTCCATGCGGATATCCTCGATGAGAGGGAAGGTCACATTGATGTGTTTCTTGCCGTTCCACTCCAGCTCCTGGATCTTCCGCAGCCAGGCAATGTGGGGAATAGATAGAGTCCACCGAAAGCCCCACCAGCTCAGTATTGAGCGCCTTGAACTCGTCGATCATAGAGCCAAAGGTCATAAACTCCGTGGTGCAGACCGGGGTGAAATCCGCGGGATGGGAGAAGAGGATCACCCATTTGCCGGCGTAATCCTCCGGGAATTTGATAGGGCCCTGCGTAGTGACAGCCTCGAAGGACGGGGCCTTGTCGCCAATAAGAGGCATTCTGTTTTTCCTGATCCATGGTATGCGCTCCCTTTGTTAGCAGTCAAGTTGGATGAAAACGATATATGAGTTCTTTGGAGAAAGGCCGTAATACTCTACTGAAACAGCGTTAACCCAGCAGATCGCTCTCCAGATCCTGCAGCATGATGTCCAGTGCGGTGATACCGCCCTCGGCAGTGTACCACACGGCGGGGTGAGCCAGATAGATGAGATGGCCGTTCTTGTAGGCCTCAGTGCCCATCACCAGCTCATTTTCCATAATATCCTGCGCCAGCTGCGCGCCGTCGGTGCCAATGGCGGCATCCCGGTCCAGAACAAAGAGATAGTCGGGGTCCTTGTCCACGAGGAACTCGAACGAAGCTTCATTACCGTGGGTGGAGGTATCGATGTTGGCGTCCACACCGATGTTCTCAAAGCCGACTTCCACGCCGATAATGGAGCAGCGGCCATCGTTGCCCAGCACATTGAAGCTGCCGCTGGTACACAGTACCCACGATGGCAGTCTGGCCCTCGGAGACGGCCTGGGAGCGGTGATACGGGCATCGAAGTCAGCCATGAGTTCATCCACCTTATCCTCAAGCCCAAACATGGAGGCGATGGTGGTAGCATTCTGTCGCACGCTCTCTACTACGCCAAGTTCGGTATCCGTGGCCAGATAGACCACAGGAGCGATTTCGCTGAGGGCGTCATAACTGGAGGAAAGGCGGCCGCCGATGAAGATGACATCCGGCTCACAAGCCATGACGGCTTCCAGGTCCGCCTCCTTTGATGGTGCCCAGGTTCTCCACTTCGTCGTTGATGTAGCGCTGGAGGTAGTCCAGGCTGGTGGAGGCGGTGCCCACCACCCGGTCCCCCACGCCCAGGGCATCCAGAATGTCCAACGAGGCCATATCCAGAATGGCGATACGCTGGGGATCGTAAGGCACTTCCAGCTCCGCCGCCTCCTTGTTGGCATTGAGGCTGGTGATGGTCACGGACTCGGGGGTCTCGTTGTTCTGGGTTTCCTCACTGGACTGGCTGCTGCCGGGCGAGGAGGTATTCTCGGAAGAATCGCCGCCATTTTGAGCGGAGCAGGCCATGAGGCTCAGGGCCATCACACCGGCCAGGGCAAGAGAAAGCATCTTTTTCATGTTCATTTTTGGTTACTCCTTTTCTGAAAAGTACTGAAAATAAGGGTCAATAGTAGATGGACAGTGGCTTACCTGCAATGGTCAGGATCTCAAAGTCCACCTGATAGATCTGCGACAGATTCTCTTTTCGTCATCACCTCCTCCACAGTGCCGAATCTGGCGATTTTTCCGTCCTTGAAGGCACAGATGTAATCGGAATAGAATGCCGCATAATTGATCTCATGCAGCACCAGGATCACTGTTTTGCCCAGCTCGTCGCACAGCCGCCGGACGATCTTCATGAGATTGGCGGCGTGGTAGATGTCCAGGTCGTTGGTGGGCTCGTCCAGAAGGACATACTCGGTGTCCTGGGCGATGACCATAGCGATCAGAGCCCGCTGCCGCTGGCCGCCGGAAAGTTCGTCGATGAAGCGATCCTGGAACTCCTCCAGTTCCATGTAGTGAATAGCCCGGTCGATAATCTTCTGATCCTCTGGGGTGACCCGGTTCCCTGAATAGGGAAAGCGCCCGAAGGTCACCAGCTCCCGCACGGTCAGCTTCATCTGAATGCTATTGGACTGGGTCAGGATGGCAAGACGCTTGGAGAGCTCCTTACTTTTCCATTTGCCAATGTCCTTGCCCTCAAAGTCTACCAGTCCGCTGTCGTGGGCAATCAGCCGGGAGATCATGCCCATGACGGTGGACTTGCCCGCGCCGTTGGGGCCGATCAGGGAAATCACCTTGCCCTTTGGGAATGGCGAAGCTCACGCCGTCCACCACGGTTTTCCCGTCATACTGTTTTGTCAATTCTTGTACACGCATGGTCACACCTTCTTTCTTGTCAGGAGGAGGTAGAGAAGTAAAGACCGCCGCCCACGGTGATGAACACGCTCACCGGCACGGAATAGGAATACACATGCTCGACGATGAGCTGCCCGCCCACCAGCACGATCATGCCAAACAGGGCCGAGCCAAGCACCAGCTGGGTATGGCGGAAGGTCTTGAGCAGCTGTCTGGACAGGTTCGCGATGATGAGGCCCAAAGAGATGGGTCCCACCATGGCGGTGGCCACAGCAATGCAGAGGGCTACGCCCAGCAACAGGCGGCGGATGCAGCGGTCATAGTCCACGCCCAGGTTGATGGCCTGCTCCTTGCCCAATGTCAGCACATCCAGCAAGGCCAGCTCCCTGCGCAGAGCGAAGATGACACTTGCCAGAAGAATCAGGGAAAAGACGATGATCTCGGAATTGATATTGCTGAAGCTTGCCACCAAGGTATTCAGCAGACTATCGTACTCATTGGGGTCCATCACTCGGGTCAGCGTCGTTTGAATGCTGCCAAAGAAGGAGGTCAGTACTGTACCCACCAGCAGCACATACAGCACATTATGCTTTGTCTTTTGAAGATCCAGCTGTAGATTACTGTGGCGGCGATACCCATGAGCACCACATCCACTGCAAAGGACAGATTGGCGTTGGAGGCCACCACGCTGGCAGATCCAAGAAAGAACACCACCGCTGTATGGATGAGGGTATAGAGGGAATTCATCCCCAGCAGGCAGGGGAGTCACGATGGTGTTGTTGATGATGGACTGGAACACGATGGACGCTCCGCCAATGGCAAAGGCCGTGATCAGCATGACGATGAGCTTGGGGGTACGGATCTTCATGGCGTAGGCCAGAAGCTTGGGATTAGAAAAGTTGACATTCACCAACATAAACAATCGCAGCCAGGATCAGGAGTTTGCGCCGGTTGGCGCGCACGGCAGCGGTGTTCACTGGTCCGCACCTCCCTTCAGATTAGGCACAGCGGAGCAGCAGCCTGTTCCGGCGCTGCCCAGACGGATGGCTTTTCGGCCGTGCTTGAGCCGGTAAAAAAGAGCAGGCCGATAAAGATCAGGCTTCCCAGAATGCCCACGATCAGCTCGATGGGCAGCTCGTAGGGGGCGATTACGATCCGGCCGATCATGTCGCACACCAGCACGAAAATGGCGCCGAACAGAGCGGTATCCACCAGCGTGCCACGGATCTTGTCTCCCTTGTACATGGCCACCACATTGGGCACGATCAGTCCGATGTAGGAGATGGAACCAACCACCACCACAATGCTGGCGGTGATCATGGCAGCGATGGTGAGCCCGGAAAAGAGGACCAGGTTGTAGGGACACCCAGGTTCTTGGAAAATCCTTTCCCAGTCCCACAATATTGAAATGGTTGCCTCGACGCGCAAGGGGTCGGAGATGCAGATAACCGCGGCCAGCACGCCGCCAACCGCCAGATACAGATGGCTGTACTGCTTGGGCAGGGTGTCGAAGGCGGCCTGCTCTCCCGGCGGGACAGTGCAGCCCTCATCCTCAAAGACGAAGTGGGCACTGCCAATGATGACCTACAAAAACGCATCGGCTGCCTTTTCTGCGCCCGGCAGCACTGGCACGGCATTTGCATGGATGACGCAGGAAAGTTTGCCGCCCATCATTTCATGCAGATGGCCGAGAAAGCCGAAGCCGGCCACATCCGTAGCGGCATGGACGCGGTATTTGCGGCTGATCTCTGCCGCCGGTTTGTTCAGAGTGGTCATGGAGCGAATGGCGGCTTCCATCACCTCCGGGGCGGCTTCGCCCCACGGTTTGCCGTGCACAGCAGCCCCACACCCAAAGCCTTGGTCAATACCAGCTTGTCGCCGGGAATACCGGTGTCGTTCGTATACATCCGGTGCGGATCTACAAGGCCAGTTACAGAAAGACCGT
>VOFI01001636.1_pt1 | contig 11297 bp, 8 predicted proteins | sample 5384131 | NCBI WGS metagenome assembly VOFI01 (sample SAMN12384728, study PRJNA508395) | human gut metagenome | isolation source: healthy gut H | host: Homo sapiens
ATTTGGAACTTTGTTGAAGCATTTTTTACGGGTATACCCAATCCGTGTGCTAACAAATAAGAAGAACCCATTTGTTTCATAGATTGATTATCCAATACCCATCCACCTTTATTATCAAAACTTTCGGCTTCAATAAATATATTGTCAGCCTTTAATGACCAAGATATACTCAGCAATAAAATCATCCACAATAATTTCATAAGGATTTTTATTTATATAATTATACAAATAGTACCACGTAGAATAAGATGTTTCATGGGAAAACCATTTTGTTTCTAATTGTAATTTGAATGTCATTTTTCTGTCTACATTGACCTTCTCATCCAAATATCCGGATTTGCAGAAAACAAGTACGTCGTCTTCTGGTGCATCTATAAAGTATTTGCCATTTTGATCAGTTACACCTATTACCTGTTGTCTAAAGACATCATACTACATCCTTGTGCATAGCGTATTTGTATGCCAAATGGTTCTGTCAGTTTGCGTATACCTTCCAATGGAGTGACACCATCTTTGTTTGTGCGGCTCCAGGTATAATCTCCGAATTGCACCTGGTTTGCGTTCGGACCGATGACGGCAATGGAGTTCAATTCAGACAAATTCAACGGAAGCAATCCTTTGTCATTTTTTAAAAGGACGGTAGATTCATCGGCTATTTGCCGTGCTACCCGGATATTTTCCCGTGAGTGCAAGGATTGTGCTTCATATTTCTCTCCATAGGGATCTTCAAAGAGTCCCATACGGAACTTGGCTAATAAGACTCTGCTTACAGCTTTATCAATAAGTTTTTCATCTATTTTCTTTTCTTTGACCATTGCAATTAGATGTGGGAAGCATTCGCTAGAGGCCTCTACATCCAATCCCGCAGAAATGGCTTGTATAGCAGCTTCAGTCTGGCTGGATGCGGTATGCTGGAAAGTATGGAGCATGTCTATAGCTCCCCAGTCAGAATATACATATCCCTGAAATCTCCAGCGGTTACGCAGGATTTCAGTGAGTAGATAATATGAAGATGAATTTGGAACGCGATTCCATGAATTGTAAGCAGACATCACTGCTTGTATTGGAAGAGAAGTTATGACTTTTTTGAATGGCTGGAGATAGACATCGTGTAGTTCTCCTATGCCGCAATGAACGGAGGCAAGATTGAGTCCACCCAGTGGATTACCATGTGCCCCATAATGTTTCAGCATAGGAGATATTCCATTGTCTAGATAGCCTTTAGCTTCTTTATAGGCAAAAATACCATTTAGATAAGGATCTTCTCCATAACTTTCTTCTATACGCCCCCATCTTAAATCCCGCACTACATCTATGCAGGGTGCTAAGATCTGGTTGATACCCTGATAGTGTAGTTCCTTGGAGATCTCTGTGGCACGCAAGTCACCTACAAATTCCTGTAATTTGCTTTTATTAAGCTCTTGTTCTTCAAAAATATTCCAAGAATGTATGTGACGTATTTGGGCTATTTTTTTTCTTCTAATGTCATCCGCTGCAGGAGATCTGCTGTGCGTTCTTCGGGGAGAGTGAAGGATTTTTATATGGCTGTGCCTGTAGGGATGGCATAACCATCCCACAGAGCAACAATGCCAGTGTTAATAAATGATATAAAAAAGTCGGTTTCATAGTTTGTTGTTCTATTTGGCAAAGGCATGCCTATAACCTTGTATTTTGTTCCACGCCCCTCGGGTAAAGTCGGGTATTTCTACGGGGACCGAACCGTTTTCAATGGAAAGTTTGGTCAGCGGGATGAGTGAGCACCACTCTGCGAGGTCATAGACATCCATATCCAAAGGTAAGCCATTATGAAGACAATAAATAAGCCGTGAATCCATAATGAAATCCATTCCCCCATGTCCACCTACTTCCTTGGCTCTTTTTTCCATCTCTTTGATGATGGGGTCTTTATATTGCTCCATCAACCTACTTTTAACAGCGTCGGGCATGTATTCGTGAGCAGTGAAAGTTTGTCCGTTGGTAATACTTTCAGGTAGGTCTTTGCTTTCGAGAGCATATCCTTCCAGCGGATATTTATCTGCAAATCCCCGTGTTCCGGATAATTGATATAAACGGCTATAAGGCCGGGGTGAAGCGACATTGTGTTCAATTTGAATAGTTTTACCTTTTTCTGTACGTATCAGAGTGAGTGTAACTTCACCGTTTTGGAATTTTTGGGCATCTTCCGTTCTTCCGCACTTCTTTAAGTAATCGGGAAGAGAAACGGGGTTACTGTCCATTGCCACTAGATATTTCATACGATCACCTCGATGAATATTCAGCAATTGACATGCTGGGCCCATTCCATGGGTAGGGTATACATCTCCTCTATGTCTCATGTTATACTGCATACGCCAATCTGCATTATAGTCTGGCCAGATGTCATGCAGGCAATGGTTATATGCTCCTTTCACATGGGTAATATCTCCAAAAAGCCCTTGTTGTGCCATGTTTAGAGTGGTAATTTCGAAGAAATCATAAACACAGTTTTCCAGCATCATACAGTGTTTGCGGGTGTGTTCTGCCGTATCTATCACTTTCCAAATCTCTTCCAGGGACATAGCGGCAGGAACTTCACAGGCTACGTGTTTCCCATGCTCCATAGCATAAATCATCATAGGTGCATGGTGAGTCCAGTCGGTAGCTATGTATATCAGGTCTATGTCATCTCGTTCACATAATTGTTTCCAGGCATTTTCACTGCCGTAGTAGGCTGTCGCTTCGGGTATGCCAGCGCGGTTTAGCATATGCTGGCAACTATCTACTCGAAACTGGTGTAAATCGCACAATGCTTTTATCTGAATTCCTTTTTGATAGGTAAAGCGTCGGATCGCTTCAGTGCCTCGTGCGCCCAAACCAATGAATCCGATACGTACGGTCTCAATTGGTTCGCATGCCAGTCCCACCACATCAGTCTGTCCTGCAGGGCGAAGTGGAGCAGGAACTTTTATTTGGCTTTCTGTTTCAGTTGTTTTTGAAGCAAAGGTGCATGCTGAGAGATTAGCCAAAAGGCAGCCAGTCATTAATATCATGTAAAAAATGTGTCTTGCTTTCATAGAATATTTTTTATAGGGGAATTACTTACTAAGTTTTAGTTAAAATATCAATAACCAGGATTTTGAATAACAAATCCTTTACCGTCATTGATCGCAGAGAGTGGTAGTGGATACAATTCTTTGTTCTTGCTAGCATAAACTGTACCTTTTACAGTTTCGGCATGTTCTACAAATTTGTTAAAACGAATCAAATCTGCACGATATTGTCCATTCTCACACCATAATTCATGACTTCGTTCTTTTAAAAGTATCTCTATGAATTTTTCTTCTGTAGTGATGTCCTTGCTGTTGATTTCATCCAAATTGGCTCTATTACGTATTGTATTAATATAGGATATTGCTTCCTCTTTGTCCGTTTCGGATGATGCTGGTTTCAAATAGAGCGCTTCTGCTAATGTTAGATATACGTCTGCCAGACGGTATATAATTGGGTCAATATTGCTTTTTCCACCATTGCCAGTGACATTAATGTCATAGCCGTATTTCAGTGGGATAGGTCCTAATTCAAGATGTAAACCGGGATTTTCACGATTTATAATACTTCCATCTTGAGCTTTATAAGAGGTTACCAAATAAGTCTTACGGACATCATTTACTTCAAAACTGTCATAAAAATACCAAGTGCTGTTTACACATTCGTATCCGCTTGTCATACCATGATCTGCAAAATCAGTGGGCAGCACGAACATATGCCAGTCATTCCAACTTACCGCTTCCGTGTTGACTGGTATTGCCCATATTATCTCTGCATTACCTCTTCCTTGTCCACCAATTTCAAACATTTGAGTATAGCTCGTTGATAATCGGTAGCCGTAGGATGGTGCCATTAGTTTTCGGGCTATTTCTTCAATTTTCGTATAATATTCTTTGTTTTCCGGACTCTCGTGCAGATAGAGTCTGATAAGCAGCATGTTGGCAAGTCCTTGACTGAATCTTCCGTATTCAGCTTCTGTAGGAGTAGGCAAATAGGTTGCGGCAAAGATTAAATCATCTTCTATGAACTTGACCATTTCTTCTTTGGAGAGGCGTGCCAAAGGCTTTTCTACTGTCGGATTATTCAATACTTCTATGGGAGCTATAACTAAAGGACCGAACATGTCATACAAGGTATAAGCTATCAGTCCGCGTGCACATCTTATTTCTGCTTCATAATATTGTTTTTTTTCTGCACTTAAGAAGTTGCATGCTTCAATTTGAGCAAGTACAGAGGTACAACGACTGATATCATTGAGCCAACCGTCACTATATGCATCGGTATCGGTATAATAAAAACGGGTAAGGTCTGCAGTGGTTGAGAAATAGTTCAATTCAGATACATCTTTTAAAAAACCAGACTTGCAGGACAAGATTTCTGTAGTAAGGTCATTTACTACAGTAACTCCGCGCTCACTGGTTGAGAATAGTCCGTCAAACCAGCTAGAACGTACAGAGTAATAGCACGAATTGACCATTGATTGAATATCTGTTTCCGTTTGTGGAAAATTGGAAGGGTTAATGTCAGAGTAGTCTACTGGATCAAGGTCAATGCAGCTGTTTAAAGATATTCCTCCTGTCAGAGCAGCTGCTAATATCAATAATTTACATATTTTTTTCATAAGGGCATTTTTTATGATTAGAATGAAACGTCTACACCAAAACTGAAAGTACGTGCGTTGGGATAGGCTGCCGCATATGCATCTGTTTCAGGATCAAGACCATTATAAGGCGTGATAACAAATACGTTGTTAACGGAAGCATGGAAACGTACATTGCTCAATATTTTACTTTTTGTTAATATTGACTTGGGAAGTGTGTATCCGAGGCTGATGTTCTGCAGACGGATAAACCAAGCCTTTTGATAGAAGAAGTCTCCTGCTGTATACTTTGTTCCACTTGTATAGTAAGAACTGGGACGTGTTGTTGACGGATTGTCAAAAGTCCATCTATCTTTAATTATTCGTAGCATATTAGATCCGTTTTGAGCAATATTTCCGCCATTCAAACCAAAGTCCATTTCTGTAGGATCTTGCATGATTCTGTCGAACATTCCATTGAACATTATATTAAGGTCAAAGCCTTTGTATTTAAATGTATTGGTCATGCTTGCCATCCAACCTGGATCTTGTGTACCAATGAGTTGAGTATCGGCTTCATCTATGGTACCATCGGCGTGTCCTAATAACATGAAACGTCCATTCTGATCTACTTTGGGATTACCATTCTCATCGCGTACGTAGCCATCAAGGTCTTTGATTACAATTTGTCCAGGACGTAAATCGGGTTGCGCTGCAGGAGCTTTTTCTCCTATCTGCATGATATGATCAGCTCGACGGGCATATATGGCTCTAATCGGATCTTTCTCTTTCTCATACACATTTGGTTTCCAGTCTGGAGTACGCTCTTTCCACCGGTCTTCATATTTAGTATAAGTCAGTGAGGTTTCCCAAAAAAAATTGTTAGTTATGATATTGCGGCTATTCAAGGTAATCTCAACACCGCGACTTTGCGTTTTGCCTACATTAGCCATTATTTGTTTTACTTCTTGGTAGGAATTTAGAGGCTTGTAGTTCAGCAAATCCGAAACCACTCTTTGGTAAAGTTCCACTGAACCTGTGATACGGCTTTTTAGAAAGCCGAAGTCTAATCCAAGATTCCATTCCGTAGTTGTTTCCCATTTTAAATCAGGGTTTTCTAGACGGCTTTTCATCACACCGCTTATTGTTTTGTACTCTGAATTTATCCAACTGCCTTGTGCTCCATAGCTAGCGAAAGCATTAGTGCTGATGTCTGCATTTCCAGTCTGTCCCCAACTGAGACGTAGTTTGAGATTAGATAGCCAATTAATGTTTTTCATAAAGTCTTCTTCACTCAAAGTCCATCCTGCGGCTACAGATGGAAAATATCCCCATTTATTATTTTTTGCAAATACACTGGCTCCATCGGCACGTAGAGTCGCAGTTAATAAGTAGCGGTTTTTTAGGATATATCCTGCGCGAAAAAAAAGTAAGACATCATTTTATTTTCGGTAGAGGTTGATTTAGTAATTTTGGTACCTGTACCAGCGTCCATATTGTTCCACAGAAATGCGTCTGTAATGAAATTATTGTTACCTAATTCTGAAGCGTCATAATTGAATTTTTCATAGGAGGTACCTGCCAGTAAGTTGACATTATGTATGTCGTTAAAAGTACGTTGATAAGTAGCGGTTGCCTCCATGAGATACTGATTGTTAGCAGTATTGTAGATATAAGCTACACCATTGAGGTTTTTCCCATTTAAGGTGCTGCGAGGCTGGTAAGTCTTACGGTCTATATTGGCATGGTCCAAACCGGCATTGACGCGTAGTGTCAATCCTGATAAAGGGGTTGCTTCAATGAAAATATTTCCTAAAAGACGATCTGTACGTCCTTTGTCCGTGTTGTTCAGTAGAGAGTATGGATTAGGCTGTTGTCCCAATAATGGATTTATGGGATAAGTATCAGTTTCTTTGTCATATGCTTGAATATTGGGTCCCATTTGTATAGCAGAACGAATGATACCGGAATTTTCAAATTTTCCGGAGCCTAATTGCGTGTTGTCATTATCAATGCGTGTTAATGTTAGATTTAGACCTGCCTTGAATATGTTCAAAAACTTTTGGTCAATGTTTGCTTTGGCGGTATAACGGGTCATACCGGAATTTTTGACGATACCTTGATGATTGTAGTAATTGAACGACACCATATATTGTGTGCTTTCACTTCCACCCTGCAGGTTAATATTATGTTCATGTATTTGTCCGTCGCGCGTAATCAAGCCTAACCAGTCTGTACCAGGGCCTGCATTCTTAATATCACTATCTTGATAAGGGCGTGAATAGTCAATTCCATTGACCGGATTGGCCTGGGCTTCTTCCAAAGTTCTGTTTCCCCATGGACTGACGTTGTTGGTCCATAACCAATGTTCCCATGTAGTATTGTTTTTCTCTATCATCCACTCTTGTAGAGACAGAAGGTCATAATTGTCTGTGTATTTTTGGAAAGAATAGTTGTATGAATAACTTATTCGAGCCTTTCCTTCCTTCCCTCTTTTTGTGGTGATAATTACAACACCATTGGCTGCACGTGCACCGTAGATGGAGGTGGCGCTTGCATCTTTCAGCACTTCAATAGATTCTACATCATTGGGATTCAGAAAGTTCAGAATTCCTTGTGTTCCGGGATCCATTTTGGCATCTCCGCCCGAGGCCTGATCTAGTTTGGCTATGGGGAAACCGTCCACAATGTACAGTGGGTCGTTGCTGGCATTGACGGAACCTGCACCACGAACTAAAATGTCTAACCCTCCACCGGGCTGTGCGCTATTTTGACGGATGTATAATCCTGCAGCTTTGCCTTCGAGCGCATGACCAATTGAAGAAACACCATTCAGGCTTAGGTCATCTCCTTTTACACTGGAGACAGAGCCTGTTAAATCGCGCTTTTCTTACTGTACCGTATCCTACAACTACTACATCGTCCAACATTTTGCTATCCTCTTCCATAATAATCCGTTGGAAATTATTGCCTTTCAGAGTAACTTCTTGAGTGGTGTATCCTATGTAAGAAACAACTATTGTGCTTTTGGCTGGTACTTTCAAGGAATAGTTACCATCTATATCTGTAATACAGCCTAAATTACTGCCTTTAACGAGGATATTTGCACCGATAACGGGGATGCCACTTTTATCTGTTACTTGCCCCTTGATTTCTACCATCTTGTCAGATTGTAATGAAGTGCTATTTTGTTTTTGGATTAGAAGAATTCGTTTTTCGGAGATTGTATAGGTTATATTTGTATTTTTTAAAGCTTGTTCTAAGGCTGCATTAATAGATACGTTCTGTACATTGACAGTGATGTGTTGCTGTACATCTACTTGTTGTTGTTCATAAAAGAATTTGAAATCTGTCTGAAGTTCAATACTTTGAATAAATGCAGACAAAGGCTTATCAGTTAAATTGATATTAACACTTACACTTTGTGCATGAGCAGCACAAGGAGATAAGCTTGCAATAAATAGCAATAGAAAATAATAAAGTCTTGTGGGGGACTTTATCAGAGCATTCTGTAGCCAGTATGTTCTCATAATGGATTAGATTTTAGTTAATAATAATTTTTCTCTTTAAATATTTTAATTCCTATTATTATAGAGCCAAAGCAATATAAAATTACTCATTAATGGAACTGAAAAATAACATTTGTTAACTTATTTATCCTAAAGACATATTGTTAAAAAAGCTCTTTTTTATTGCGAATAATATAGAAATATTTATTTTTGTCAAATCTTTAATATTTTAATCCCTTTTTGAATAAACCTATTTGATAATTTGGCTTAATATAATGTCTATGAATAGCTACGCTTGAAAAGGAGGGATAAATGGAAGAACATATTCTCTTTTCCAAAATACAGCAGGGAGATGCTGGTGCCTTTGAATGGTTGTATAAAAAGTATCACCCTAGAATGTATGTCTTTTGTTATGGACTCTTACATGATAGTGATAAGGCGAAAGATATTGCTCAGGAATGCTTTGTTGCTTTTTGGGAATATCGTACTCGTATTGATGCTCCAAAGGCTATAAGTACTTATTTGTTTTGTATTATGAAGAATCTTTGTATGAAGCAAATACGTCGGGATGCTATATTGGACAATTTTTCTAAAATAGAAACGATGCATCTACGGGCATTGGAGCTTGCCAGCTATGCGGATGAGCATAATATCCTAAATGATTTATATTTTGAGGAATTGAATAATAAATATTTAGATGCACTTGAAAAATTGCCCAAACAATGTCAGACTATTTTCAGGATGAATAGAAATCAAGGTATGCGAAGCGATGAGATAGCCAGTGTGTTGAAGTTATCCGTACGCACTGTTGAAAATCAACTTTACAGAGGTCTTAAATTGATAAGGCAATCATTGGATGATTATTTGACTATATTGATTCTTTTATTTGTCGATAACTTATTTAAATGACGTGCACAATGGTGATAGATGAAGATTATTTCATAAAATATTTGAAAAATGAATTAACAGAGGAAGAAACTAGACGCTTAATCGCTTGGGTGAAAGAAAAAAAAGAAAATCAGGACTTCCTTTTTTCATTGAAAGACTCTTATGTGTATCTTAATTATGAAAGCGATTGCAAAGGAGTGAATACAGAACATGAATGGCAGAAATTTGCTCAAAAAGTTGGTTTGTCTTGCCAAAAGAGTGTGCTTCCCAAAAAGAATTTGTCATGGAAGCGTTTTCTGTTTTATGCCGCTGCTATTATAATTGTTGCCTTTACGGGTTGGCAGGTCAATTTTTATTATTCTGAGATTATGTCAGTGGATAAGAAGATAACTTTGGAAACAGAAGTAGGGCAGCAGGCTAGAGCAGTATTGCCAGATGGTTCTATAGTGCTGTTGAATGCTTGTTCCAAATTGACTTATTCTTTGGGAGAATGGTTAAATGCACGTAGTGTACAGTTGGATGGTGAGGCTATATTTGATGTGAAGCATAGGGATAATGAACCGTTTTATGTACGTACCCGTCATTATAATATCCGAGTTTTAGGAACTAATTTTAATGTGCTTTCTTATCCAAAAGAACCTAAGGATATTGTGACTTTAAAACATGGGAAGGTAGAAATTGACGTGGAAGGTATTGCAGATAATATTACATTGAAACCCGGAGATAGTTTTATCTATAATAATCTTTCCGAAACTTACAAGATCGAAAAGCGCCCGTTGAATCAGATATACGCTTGGGAACATAGGGAAATTGTTTTTGAAGGGCATACATTGGAAGATAAAAAAGCAGAATTATCCCGACATTTTGGTTATCAATTTCAAATAGCATCAGAACTGCAACAGCTTAGTTTTAAAGCAACCTTGCGTGATGAAAGTTTGAATGAGTTTCTATCACTGTTATGCAGCGTAGCTCCACAATTATCCTACAGTATAGATGTAGATAATAAGGTTATTCGGTTAACAAAGTTGGAAAAATGAACAAGGTAAGTGTTGCTTTTATAGGTATGGGGTATCGTGGTAAACAACTATTTCGATTATTGCGGAATATACCTTTCTTTCAGATACTGGCAGTTGCTGATCCGGGAGTGGAGCCGTCTGAACTGCCTGATATTTCTTGCTATAATCATGGAGAGAATTCCAGTCTTGAAATGTTGGAGAAGCATCATCCGGAGTTGGTGTTTATTGCTTCTCCCTGGCAATATCATGTGCAGCACGCCTTGCTATGTGTGGAGCATGGATGTCATGTGGCTTTGGAGGTTAAGGGCGGGCTTTGTCTGGATGAGTATGCCCCGCTGATTGAGTCGGCAGAACGTCGTGGTTGTCATGTATATCCTTTGGAAAACACACTTTTTACACGTGAGAATCTTGCAGTTTTCAATATGGTGAATGAAGGATTGCTGGGTGAGATTGTTTTTATGCGTGGTGGATATCGGCATGACTTGCGTCGATTGCTGTTGGATGATGCGGGTAATATTGGTAATCGTGAAAAAACGGAAAGTGTTTGGAGGGGTAAATATTATCTGGAAGAAAATGGAGACCTTTATCCGACACACGGACTGGCTCCTCTTTGTATGATTGCCGGCATTAATAGAAAAGACAGGATTAAATATCTGACATCGTTTTCATCCAAATCTGCCGGAATGCTGCAACGGATTAAGGAACTGGGTGGAAATACAGATGTCAAGGTATGTATGGGAGATGTTATTGTAACTCAATTGGAAACAGAAGGAGGTATCATTATCTCCTTAGTCCATGATACGACTTTGCCTCGTCCTCGCAGTTTGGATTTTGAAATACAGGGGACAAAAGGAATTTGGCAAGGAGACAGGCGTTCTATTTATATAGAAGGGATCAGTCCTGATGAGGAATGGGAAGATGATCGCTCCTATATTAGCAATTATAACCATTTTTATTGGTGTCGGTGGGGACAAGAGGCGTTAAAATTGGATAGGCACCACAGTGGAATGGATTACGTTATGCTGAAAGCTTTGGAGGCGGATTTGAAAAATCAAATTCTCTTTCCTATAACTCTTAAAGATTTGGCTTTATGGACTTCTATTACTCCTTGGTCTAAAATATCTATCCGCGAAAAACGGACAATCTGCCTATTGGATTGACATAAGAAAATGATTTTTCTCTGATGAAAATTGATAGGAAATGAATACTTAGTCATAATTTCTATTATAGGGATATTCAGTAAATGCCCTTAAAAAGCAAGATGGCATATGAAGATAA
>VOFI01002093.1_pt1 | contig 11296 bp, 17 predicted proteins | sample 5384131 | NCBI WGS metagenome assembly VOFI01 (sample SAMN12384728, study PRJNA508395) | human gut metagenome | isolation source: healthy gut H | host: Homo sapiens
CCGTCCGCCTGGGCCTGGCGCCGGGGCCGGGCGAAGATGGTTGCAGAGCTGCACGAAAGTAGCCTGATCTATCCCTTCGCCGCGAAGGTCTAGCAAGAGGCCGGCGCTCCTGTGGAGTTCGTGGGAACCCGCTGGTGACATCGTCCAGCCGGAAATGAGCCCCCAGGAGGCGGAAGCGCTTCCGGCAAACGGCCCGGCCATCCGGTGGTGCTCCTGCTGCCCGGCAGTCGGGTGAAAGAAATCACTGGTGCTGCCGGTGATGCTCCAGGCCCTGCCTCTCGTAAAAAAGCAGCGACCGGATGTGGATTTTGTCCTCCAGAAGGCTCCCTTCCATCGACAGAGGCCCGGCTGGATTCCTTCCTTGGACTGGTCCTCCGAAACGGTAAGGTGGTGGAGGACACAACTATGATGTGATGACTGCTCTGATGTGGCCCTGGCCACCAGTGGCACCGTGACCCCGGGCTGCCTCTGCGGCTGCCCAGTGTGATCTGCTACCGCGCCAGTGCCCTGAGCATCTTCCTTGCCAGACATCTGATCTATGTGAAATACATCGGCCGCCCAATATCCTGGTCGGAAAGAGATCCTTCCGAAACTGGATCCAGGAAAATATGACCCCTGAACGCATGGCGTCTGCGGTTCTGGCCTTCCTGGAACCCGGAAGGGGCCCGATCCGGTACGCCGTGAGCCGCAGCAGGCGGTGGCCAAACTGGGGAAACCTGGGGCGGTGGATTGCAGCCCTGCATCCTCGAAACAGCAAAGGAGAAAAAAGAATGAACCTGGTATCTGCGCATCCTGAAATTCATCAAACCCTACCTGCCCCGTCTGGCACTGGCCGGGTCTGCACGTGCTTACTTCAGCCGCCAACCTGTATGTACCCTGGATCGTCCGGGACGTGATCGACAAGGTGTTCAATAACAACGACAGCGATCTGCTGAACCTGATTGCCCTGGGCATCGTGGTGATCTTCTTCGCCCGCGGCATTACTACTATGGCCAGAATTTACCTGATGAACTACGTGGGTGGCGTGAATCGACATCCGGAACTGGTGTTTCAAGAAGATGATGGAACTGGATACCCGGTTCTACGATACCAACAAGCTGGGGATTACCATCATGAGCTACGTGACCAACGATGTGCAGGCCATGCAGGCTGCCATGGTGGACAACTCCGTGGAAATCATCACGAAACCACTCTGTGCTCATCGGGTCCATCTGCGCCATGTGGTGTACCTGGACTGGAAACTGACCCCTGTTTGCGTTCTGCATGTTCCCGGTGGTGCTGTTCTTCATGGATTTCTTCGGCAAGAAAGATCCGCAAGGAACAAGCCACCGGATCCAGCAGGCCACCGCCGACATCACCTCGTGTTGCAGGAAACGCCGCCAGCCAGTTGGTGAAGTCCGCTTTGTGCGGGAACCCTATGAAATTGCTTTGGGTTTCGAACGGACCGGCCGCCAGAACTTCGATGCCAACATGAAGAGCGTACGGCTCATGGGGACCCTTCTGCCGACCGTGTGTGTTCAGCATCCTGAACCTGGATGAAGAGATCCCTGAAAAGCCGGGCGCCATTGCCCCTGCCCCCCTGTGAAGGGCAAGGTGGAATTCCGGGATGTGTCCTTCTCCTACAATCCGATGAACCTATCCTGAAACATCTGAGCTTCAGGGCAGAACCCGGCCAGGCCATTGCCCTGGTGGGGCCCAGCGGTGCCGGCAAATCCACCATTGCCAACCTGCTGCCCCGGTTCTATGACGTGACCGATGGGGCCATCCTCATCGACGACCATGACATCCGTGACGTGACCGTGGCCTCCCTGCGTGGAGCAGGTGGGTATCGTGCCCCAGGAAACCAACCTGTTCAACGATACGGTGTACAACAACATCCTGTACGGGCGCCTGGATGCCACGAAGGAGGAAGTGGTGGCAGCGGCCAAGGCAGCCAATGCCCACGAATTCATCATGCAGCTGCCCCAGGGCTATGATACCCAGCTGGGCGACCGGGGCATCAACGTGTCCGGTGGCCAGCGGCAGCGCATTGCCATCGCCCGGGCCATCCTGAAGGATCCCCGGATCCTGATCCTGGATGAAGCCACTTCGGCCCTGGATACAGAAAGCGAACGGCTGGTGCAGGAAGCCCTGGACCGGCTCATGGTGGGCCGTACATCCTTTGTCATTGCCCACCGGCTGTCCACCATCAGAACGCCAGCAAGATCCTGGTACTGGACCACGGCGAGATTGTGGAATCCGGTACCCACGAGGAATTGATGGCCCTCCATGGCCTGTATGCCCATCTGCACGATATCCAGTATCGGGAAAAGGCAGAACAGGAACTGGCCAGAGAAGAGGAAAACGTAGGACACTGAATGGAAATCCAGCCTTTTTTCTTCCCCAGTCGTCCAGCCCAATGAAAACGAGGTCAAAGCATGTATTATCTATATAATTTCCTGGCCACAGTCTTATTCATCTTCGTGATCCTGCCCTACTTCACCGTGCGGTATTTCCGGGAAAAAGGATTCCCCCGCCGCTTCCGGCAGAGCATGGGATTCATCCGGGATGATGAGATCGCTGCCGTCGCCCATAAAAACTGCATCTGGATCCACGGTGCCTCCGTGGGGAAATCGTGGCCACCAGCCCCCTGGTCAAGGAAATGCAAGGCCATGCCCGATGCCAAGATCCTGGTATCGGCTGTGACCACAGGGGGCTACAACATGGCCCACCAGATCATCCGGAAGCAGATGCCATCATTTATTTTCCGCTGGATATGCAGTCCTCCATCGCATGCAGAATACATCGCCCACCTGGGAGCGGAAAAACGCCGGATCTTCGTGACCGGCAACACGAAATTCGATCAGACCTATGCGGAAGTGACACCTGCGGATTTGCAGCAGTACAAAAGAAGAACTGGGCCTGGGGGATGATTATCGGTGATTGTGGCCCGGCAGTACCCATCCCACCGAAGAAGAGACCCTGTTCCAGAGTTTCCAGGAAATCCTGAAAGAATTTCCCCAGGCCCGCCTGATCATTGCGCCCCGGAAACCGGGACGGGTCCATGAAATCAGCCGGCTGGCCGAAAAATATGGCCTGATCCTGGGCCTGCGTTCGGCCCTGAAGGCCATGAGCAATCCCCGGCCCCGGTACCAGGTGGTACTCATCGACACCATCGGCGAACTGGGCCGGATCTATGCGGTGGGCGATGCCGTGTTCGTAGGCGGCAGCCTGATCAAACACGGGGCCACAACGTACTGGAACCGGCAGCCCATGCCAAGCCCATCATCGTGGGGCCCAGCATGTCCAACTTCAAGGATTCCCTTTGCCCTGTTGAGCAAGGTGGGCGCCTGCGTCCAGATCAGGGACGGGAAAGAACTGACCCAGGAATTCCTGAAGATCTTCAGGGATGATGCCCTGCGCAGGAAGATGGGGGATGCCTCCTCCAGGTCATCAAGAAAACCGGGGCGCTGCAGTACGGACCATCCAGTACCTGCAGGAGCTGCTGAAGCTCACCGCCACCGAAAGCATGGTGAACACCCATTACAAGATCAATGCCCGGAACATCAACGACGAAGTGAGCCCCGGATCCGGCCCGGCGATGCCGTAACCCCAGTATCTGATCCAGCTGTCCCACGGCGACAACGGGATCCTGGACTGGTGCGTCCTGGCGTTCCTCCGTGTCCTGTCCGTGCTCTATGAAGCAGGTGTACGGCTGAAGCTGCTTCTGCTATGACGCCGGTATCCTGCCCTGCACGAAACTGGACTGCTGTGTGATCAGCATCGGCAATACCCACCGTAGGCGGTACCGGCGGAAGACCCTCCACCGCCCGCAGAAAGTGGCCCTGATGACAGAAGCTGGTTACCGGGTCGTCATCCTGAACCGGGGCTACCGGTCCCACTGGGAAGAAAAGATCGGGGTGGTATCCGACGGCAAGAAGATTTATATGACCGCCTATGAAGCCGCATGACGAGGCTTTCCTCATGGCCAAGCAGCTGCCCGGCATCCCGGTGGTCATCGGCAAGGAACGGGCCATCACCACCAGTTCGCCGTGGATAAATTCAAGGCGGAAGTCATCATCCTGACGATGGATACCAGCATTGGCAGCTGTACCGTGACCTGGATGTGGTGCTGGTGGATACCCTGAATATGTTCGGCAACGGATTTGCATCCTGCCCCGGGGAACCCTGCAGGGAACCCCTGAGCAACCTGAGCCGGGCCGGTCTGTTCCTGCTGACCAAAATGCGACCAGAGTTCACCCATTTCCCGGGCCACCCTGTGCTACACCTGCACAGATATGCACCGAAAATGGCACCGATTGTGAAAGCATCCGACAAACCCCTACGATTTCATTGAGATCGAGCGACAGGTATAAAAATGATATGTCCAGGGCCCCTGTCTCGGAAGCCTGAGAAACATGTGATGGTAGTTCTCCGCCATCGGCAAACCCGTCCTCCGTTCGAGCAGCTATGAACGCCGAAGGGCTGAACATCGCTGGAAGCCATCCGGTATCCGGATCACCACGACTACGGCATGGTGGAGATGCAGTACATCATGGACCGAGCCATCAGCAAGGGTGTGAAGGCCCTGGTCACCACCGGGAAAGATGCTGTAAAGATCCCCGGAGTTCATTTATCTCCATCGGGATGTGCCTCTATATATCCTTGATATGGAAATTCAGATTACAAGCGGCGAAGAAGCTTTTGTAGATACCATTACTGCCGCGATTAAAAGGAGAAACCTGCGAAATGAAAGTACTATGTGTGATTCCGCCCGTTATGGTTCCACCCGTCTGCCGGGCAAACCCCTGGCACTGATCCAGAGGCAAACCGGTGATCCAGCGTATGAGCGCGTGCTTCTCTGGCCCGCATTCCCGACCAGGTCCTGGTGGCCACCGACGATCCAGCGCATCGCCGATGTGGTGACCGCCTTCGGCGGCAGGGAGCCGTCATGACCTCTGCGGATCATCCCAGCGGTACGGACCGGCTGGCTGAAGTGGCCCTGAACTATGAGGATGTGGACGTGATCGTCAGCATCAGGAAAGAACCCATGATCCGCCCCGGTCGTAACGACTGGCCCCCGCACGCCTTTAGGGAGAATCCCGACCGCAAATGGCCACCATGAAAACAGAAGCTCACGGCCGGAAGAGACTACCAGGGGCCCCAAAGTACCCAGCAAAGTGGTCTGCCGACCAGAGCAGCGGCTATGCCCTGTATTTTTCCGCGCAGCCCTGATCCCCTATCCCGCAATGAGAGAGACCGGATGAAAAGAGTGCTTGGAAACACATCGGCATCTATGCATAAAGCCCAGGACTATGCTGAAATTCGCCACTGCTGCCCACACCCCTGGAAAAGGTGGAAGGGGCTTTTGGAACAGCTGCAGGCCCTGGAAAAACGGGGTCAAAGATCAAGGTGCTGGCCACCGATTTCCAGGGTGTGGGCATCGATACCCGGGGGAAAGATCTGGAACGGGCCAACGAAAGCGTTGGCAAGCTGATTGCATAAGGAAAGGAGCAGTAACCCATGCAAATCGTCAAAGATCGGACCCTATGAAGGCAGGACAGGGCCACCCGCTTCTCATCATGGCCGGCCCCTGCGTGCTGGAAGGCTACGAACGGAGCCTGGCCATCGGCAAACGGGCCAAGGCCATCTGTGAAAAACTGGGCCTGCCGTACGTGTTCAAGGCTTCTTCGACAAGGCAACCGCTCTTCCTGGAATCCTTCCGGGGACCGGAGTCTGGAAGAAGGGCTGAAGATCCCTGGCCCAGATCAAAAAGACCTGCAGGTGCCCCATCATCAGCGATGTGCACGAAACCTGGCAGGTGGAAAAAAGCCGCCGAAGTGCTGGACATCATCCAGATTCCGGCCTTCCTGTGCCGGCAACGGACCTGTTGGTGGAAGCCGCCCAGCGGCCGGGTGGTCAATGTGAAAAAAGGCCAGTTCCTGGCACCCGGGAGATATGAAGAATGTGGTCCACAAGATCACTGGCTCCGGCTGCCACCAGCTCATGCTCACTGAACGGGGCGTCAGCTTCGGGTACAACACCCTGGTGACGGATATGCGCAGCCTGCCCATCATGCGGGAAATGGGATTCCCGGTGATCATGGATGTGACCCACAGTGTGCAGATCCCTGGCGGTCAGGGCTCCAAAAGCGGCGGCCAGAGCCAGTTTGCTCTCCATATGGCGCGGGCAGCCGCGGTTGGGGGGGTGGACGGGCTGTTCCTGGAGGTCCACGACAACCCGGCCGGCATTGTCCGACGGTCCCAACATGATCGCCCTGGACAAGCTGGAACAGGTACTGGCCGATGCCAAGGCCATTGACGCCATCGGCCGCAGGGAGGCATGAGCCATGTTTGAAAAAAGCCAAAAAGCCCTGCGCATCGAAGCTGACTCCATCCTGGAACTGATTCCCCGGGTGGATGCGCATTTCGGGCAGGCACTGGATATGATCCTCCACTGCAAAGGGCGGATCATCGTTACGGGCATGGGCAAAGCGGCATCATCGCCCGCAAGATCGCTGCCACCCTGGGGCCAGCACCGGTACTCCCGCCTTCTTTCTCCATCGGCGGAAGGCATCCATGGGGACCTGGGCATGGTCACGGAACACGATGTGGTCCTGGCCCTTTCCAACAGCAGGGGAAACCGGGGAAGTGCTGAACATCCTGCCCAGCGTGCGGCGCATCGGGGCACGGATCATTGCCATGGTGGGCAATCCGGAATCCACCCTGGCCAAAAATGCAGATATTGTCTTGAATGTGGGCGTGAAGCGGGAAGCCTGCCCTCTGGGCCTGGCTCCCACCAGCAGCACCACGGCGGCCCTGGCCTATGGGGATGCCTTGGCCATGGAACTTTTGAGTGCCCGAAAATTCACGCCGGAAGAATTCGCCATTTTCCATCCCGGGGGCAGCCTGGGACGGAAACTGCTGCTGACCGTGGATGATGTGATGCACAAGGGGGACGAGAATCCCCTGGTGCCCTCTACGGTCAGCGTGAAGGATGCCCTGTTCGTAATCACCGACAAAGGGGTGGGTGCCGTTTCCGTGGTGGACAAGGATCACCATCTGGAAGGGCTGCTCACCGATGGGGATATCCGTCGGGGGCATTGCCAAGGACCTGGATTGTCTGAACCGGCCTGTGGCTGAAATGATGACCAGGCATCCCAGGACCATCCAGGATCACAAACTGGCAGCGGAAGCCCTCCATTTGATGGAATCCAACAAACCCCGGCCCATTACGGTGCTGCCGGTGGTGGATCAGGAAGACAAAGTGGTAGGGCTGCTGCATCACCGATCGGTCCATCAGGAGTGGTATAAATGGTAACCGAAGAACAACTGGCCAGGATCCACCTGCTGGCCCTGGTGATGGTGTCCTGACCGATGGATCAGAAGACAAGGAGGGGGGCATAGCCTGGGGCCATGGTATCCAGGTGGCGCTCATCACCGGACACCACAGCGAGATCGTGGTCCATCGGGCCATGGAACTGGGAGCCCGTGTATGGTATTTACAAAGGAAAATGAAAGAACTGGATATTCCCCCCGAGCTACCTTCATGGGGAATGAACTGGCCGGCCGGTGAGCCGATCCGGAAGTCCGGGAACGGGCCATGCTGGCAGGTGCAAAAAGGAGGCCGGGGGGCTGTACGGGATGTGATCGTGTCCTGACCAGATCGTGAGAGAGCGAAGTCCAGGGGCAGGGAGACAAACGGCCAGGAAAGTGTAAAGTATCATCATTTCCCATCTGCCCTAAAATTCGTAGTGCGGCTGGGCAGGAATTTGGTAAACTGTATTGGTATACAAAAACAAGCGCGGGATCCGGGCGGAAAGGACCACGGAACGGATGGCGTATCAGCCGGGAAATCATCCATCGGCTGTTCCTGAACCTGGGGATGACAGCCATGGTGGCCCGCCCCTGAACAAAGGACAACATCCGGGGCCTGGTCACCTTCGACCGGCCGGACATCCTGTGGGAAGCCCTGGCCAGAAACACAGGGTGGTCATGCTGGCCTGCCATATGGACAACTGGGAATGGCTGGGGGTCCCCTGGCGCCGTGGAAAAACCCCAGCCCAATCCGGTGTACAGCGATTTCATGAACGAACTGCGCCGGGGTGTGGGCCAGGAAATCTTCGCCCGGGGGACCAACGAGATCTGGGCTGTGCCCGTGCCATGAAGAAAGGCCGCATGCTGGGTCTGATTGCGGACCAGGACGGTGGCTATCATGGCATTTTCGTGCCCTTCTTCGGCAAGATGGCTTCCACCCCCGAAGGGCCTTCTAGGCCTATTTTGCCCCGCAAGTTCAAGGCACCGGTGGTGCCCATCTTCATTGTGCGCAAACCCAGCGGGTATGGCCACCAGGTCTTCGTGAAAGACCCCATCTACTATGAAGATACGGGCAACCGGGAAAAAAGATGATTACCGGATTACCCTGAAAATGACCCAGGAAGTGGAAAAGATCATTCGGCAGTATCGGACAACTGGATCTGGTTCCAGCACCGCTGGAACACTCCCTGAACGGTTAAAGAAAGGATGCTTCATGCAAGTGCAAGCACACAAACGTACCATACTGGTGATTGTGGCCGCCGTGCTCCTGATGGGGGGCGTCATTGCCTGGTTATTGAGCAGCAAACCCACCACGGGTAAAGTGCAGGAAAATGGCAAGGACGTACTCCAGGAAGTGAACGGGTCCACCATCCAGGAAACGAAAATGGCCGGAAGGTCTGGGAACTGACTGTGGAATCCATGCTCTACGACAAAAAGACCCAGATCGACAAGCTGAAGGGCATCAAGGGGACTTTCTATCAGGAAGACGGGCGGAGCATGACCGTCACTGCCGATGAAGGGGAAGTCCATGTGGATACCAAGGATGTGGTCCTTTCCGTGAATCCCCATGGCACCACCTCTGACGGCGGGGGGAAGCCAAAAGCAGACAGGTTCACCTGGGTGAACAAAGACCAGACGGTGCTGGCCGAGGGCAACGTCTATCTGAAGAAGGGCGACACCGTGGCCACTTCGAAAAAGGCCACATTCAATGTGGCCCTGGATCATGCCAAACTGGAACAGGATGCCAACGTACAGAAGGGAGAATTCTAATGTTGAAACTGAAGAAACTTGCAATGCTGGGGAATCCTGGCAGGCCTTCTGTCCGTGACCACCGCCTGCTGGGCTGCGTCCTCCATTTCCGCCGATACGGTGGAATATGATTTCAAGACCGGACAGGCAGCGGCCGAAGGCAATGTGCAGATCCGTCATGACGACGGTACCGCCAGTGCCAGTTCTGCTGATTACAATACCAAGACCGGGGAAGGCAAGCTGACCGGTTCCGTGGTGGCTGACCAGAAGGATGCCCATCTGACCAGTGGTACGCTGATCATCAAGAACAAGGGCAAGTTCCTGTCCGCCATTGGCAATGCGGTGCTGCGCAAAGCCGACAAGACCCTGCGTGCCGACCAGGTGGATTACGATTCCGATGCCCAGTTTGCCCAGACCGTAGGGGATTGGGCCCAGCTGACCATGGATGACGGGTCCAGCCTGGATTCGGCCAGCATGAAATACAACATGCAGAGCGGCGTGGCCAATGCCGACGGAAACGTGCGGCTGGTGAGTCCGCCCCGGAATCTGACGGCACGGGCCGACCGGGCCATTTACAATACGAAGGAAGCGGACGGGACCATCCGGCTGATCGGCCATGCCACCGCCACCCAGAACGATGATACGGTCAGCGGGGATACTCTGACCATTACCGGAGCCAGGCGGCAAGGTGGCCATGGCGGAAGGCGATGTAAAGATGGTGGTGGTACCCCAGCAGAGCCAGCCGGCCGTGCAGGAGGAAACACCGGTATTCAGCCTGGCCGGACTGCCGGGGATCCCGGCTTATGTGTACAAGTTCTATAACTGGCCCGGACAACTGCTGTCCTGGGGTGAGACTGAAGTAGGGTAAGGGAGTCAAGAGTGAAGATACGCGCGGAAAAACTGGTAAAAGAATATGGAGGCCGCCGGGTGGTCAATGAGGTCAGCCTGGAGGTGGAGCAGGGGACCATCGTGGGCCTCCTGGGTCCCAACGGTGCTTCGGCAAGACCACATCCTTTATATGATCGTGGGACTGGAACATCCTGACACCGGCCATGTGTTCCTGGATGACGAGGATGTCACCGGACTGCCCATGTACAAGCGCGCCCTGAAGGGCATCGGCTATCTGCCCCAGGAAGCTTCCATCTTCCGGAAACTCACCGTGGAAGAGAACATCATGGCCATCCTGGAACAGATCGAAAGCGACTCTGCCAAGCGGCAGCAGAAAATGGAAGACCTGATCCAGGAATTCCCACATCGACCACATCCGCAAGAGCAAGGGCAGTGCCCTGTCCGGCGGCGAACGGCGCCGGGTGGAAATCGCCCGGGCCCTGGCCACCGACCCCGGTTTCATCCTGCTGGACGAACCCTTCGCCGGGATCGATCCCATTGCGGTGGCCGATATCCAGGTGATGGTGGCCCATCTGGCCAAACGGGGCATCGGTGTCCTGATCACCGACCACAACGTGCGGGAAACCCTGAGCATTGTGAACCGGGCCTACATTTTAAGCGCCTAGGCAAGATCCTGGTGGAAGGCACCAGCCAGCAGGTGGCAGAAGATCCTGTGGCCCGGAAGTTCTACCTGGGCGATAACTTTAGAATGTGAGGCTGTCATGTCCATTTTAGATAAGTACATTTTAAAACAGATGTTGCAGCCCTTCGCGTTCGGGGTGGCTGCCTTTTCCACCATCTTCGTGGCCAGTTCCTTCCTGTTCCGGGTGACCCAGTATATCACCCAGTACGGGGCCAGCTACTGGTCCCTGATCCGGCTGTTCCTGTGTCTGATGCCTGAAGTCATCAACTATACCTTCCCCCATGTCCATGCTGCTGGCGGCCCTGCTGACCATGGGCCAGCTGTCCAGCAACAGCGAGATCACGGCCATGCGCAGCGGAGGACTGAGCTTCCGGCGCATTGCGGCGCCCATCCTGGCAGCCGGCTTCGTGGTCAGCCTGTTTTCCGTGGTGTGGGCCGAAAAAGTTGTCCCTCCCGCCAAAAGTGAATACGAGCGGATCATCAAGGTGGAAATCAAACGGGATGCCAAACCCAGGACCCAGAACCATGTGATCATCAAACAGGTTTCCAAGGGCAAACTGGTGCGGCTGACCTATGCCCGTACCTTTGATGAAAAGCAGGGCCTGATGAAGGACATTACCATCGAGGACTGGGCCAACGGCAAGGTGGCCCGGATCCAGCGGACCCCCAGGCCAGATGGACCGAAGGCAGCTGGATCATGGAAGACGGCACCATCACAGAC
>VOFI01003481.1_pt1 | contig 11287 bp, 14 predicted proteins | sample 5384131 | NCBI WGS metagenome assembly VOFI01 (sample SAMN12384728, study PRJNA508395) | human gut metagenome | isolation source: healthy gut H | host: Homo sapiens
GAAAGAGATCCCGGGGCGCTTCCGTTTGTAAACATTGCTGGGAAAGCCGTAGAGCCCCCACGGGGAAAGCCAAACCGGAGAATCAGCTCAGACACTGTGTGTACAGCGCCTCCGCCTGCTTCCAATCTTCTTGCTCCGCCTGCCCCAACCCGGCAGCCAAAGGCCGCTTTCCCGGCCTGATATGCCGCCTCTTCCTCGCCAAAGCCGGTTTCCTCCTGTTCTTGCCGGTATGCTTCCAGAATGGTGTCTGTGAGCCCACCGCCAAACATGCGGGAGGTCATTTTTGAGTTCGTTTTCGATGTGCATATAGGTTCCACCTTCCTGTTTTATGCAAACCGTGCTCTTTGTGAGATTCAGGAATCTTGCTGTGGCGGGATGAATTCCAGTAGTTCGCCAATTTCACAATCCAGAACCGTACAAAGCCTGGCCAGGACGTCTACATCCAGGCGGGTGATGTCATTCTTTGCAATAGCGATTGATCTGCGTCCGCTGCATCTCCGTGCGGTGACTCAGCATGTTTTTGCTCATACCGTTCTTTTTTTGATCAGCTCTGACAACTTGATTTTGATAACGCCGTACCGCTCCAAGCCCCCACCACCTTGCCGAAGTCGTCGATGAGTGCAGTATAACTTTGCCAGATTATTTTGTAAGTTCTAAGATGTCTTGTCCAATTAGTTGCACACCCCAATGGTGTGCTGACAGATTTTTAGCCGTCCAGACTTGTGGCACCGCGCCGTAGGAGCCGACCTGTGTGTCCGCCTAGCGGAAACGTCGTGCGTTCCCTCCTCATTTTGGGCAAATTCGTAATGCCTACCATGGGCGGACACATGGGTCCCGCCCCTACGGCGGAGGAGGGAAGATGGGTGGAAATTGTCCGACATTTTTTGTTGTTTGAATGCCCTGTATTGGCGTGGAATTGGAAATATTTTACGTTAACCCGCAGGATCCGGCTATGTACTATGTTGCAATATCATCGTAGGGGCGGACCCATGTGTCCGCCCGGCGGAAACATTGTACGTTTTCCATCCATTTTCGGCGAATTCGAAATGCCTACCATGGGCGGACACATGGGTCCGCCCCTACGGCGGAAGGAAAGATGCGTGGAAATTGTCTGACATTTTTTGTTGTTTAAATGCCCTGTATTGGCGTGGAATTGGAAATATTTTACGTCAACCCCGCAGGATCTGGCTATGTACTATGTTGCGATATCATCGTAGGGGCGGACCTATGTGTCCGCCCGGCGAAACATTGTGTACGTTTTCCATCCATTTTCGGCGAATTCGAAATGCCACCATGGGCGGACACATGGGTCCGCCCCTACGGCGGAAGGAAAGATGCGTGGAAATTGTCTGACACATTTTGTCATTTGAATGCTCTGTCAAAAACACCGGCGCAAAATGTACCAGCAGGGGGATGTATTGGTCAAATCTTCGAAAAATTGAAAAAAACCGAAATTTTTCCCTTGACATAGCCTGTTTGACATGCTAAGATTGGAAGGCTGATGGTTCACGGCTTGCGGGTGTAGTTCAATGGCAGAACACCAGCCTTCCAAGCTGGATACGCGGGGTTCGATTCCGTCACCCGCTCCAACATGCGCCAGTAGCTCATCTGGATAGAGCAACTGCCTTCTAAGCAGTAGGTAGGGGGTTCTGAGTCCCTCCTGGCGTACCAGGTTTCCGGGCCCCCTGACCAATCAGGTTGAAAAAAGTGGATATGGTGGATGTGGCCTAGCTGGTTAAGGCGTCAGATTGTGGCTCTGAAGATCGAGGGTTCGAATCCTTCATCCACCCCATTTTCTTTTTTCACCGGATTCTCTCGGCGGTGTCAACATTGGGATGTCGCCAAGTGGTAAGGCACCAGACTTTGACTCTGGCATCCGTAGGTTCGAATCCTGCCATCCCAGCCACGACCCGCTAGCTCAGTTGGCAGAGCAATTGCCTTTTTAAGCAATGGGTCTGGAGTTCGAATCTCCAGCGGGTCACCAAAAATAGCCCCGGAAACGCGTAGTTTCCGGGGATTTTCTTTGTTTTACGAACTTTTGGCTTTTTTCTTTTGGGGATTTCTGGCTTGCTTGTAATTTGCTTGCAACCGTTATGCCCCTTTGCTGCTGCCACAATATCATCTTTGTCCAGGTGCGTGTACACCCCGACCGTTGTAGAGTAGTCTGCATGCCCCATAATTTTCTGCAAGAGCTCCGGCTTCACACCGGCACGAACGGCCAGCGTGGAAAAAGTGTGGCGGCAGTTGTATGGAGTCATATCCACGGCCCCGATTTCGCTCATCAGATCCCTAAAATCTCTCTTTGCAAAGTTGGTTGCAGTTTTATTGCCTGTATAAGCATCAATCAAGCGCTTGGCACCTTGTTCTTTGGCGCGTTGGAGCAGCTGTGTATACGCCGTCTGCCCGATGGGGCAGACCGGAATGACCCGGTTGCGGCCGGCTTCCGTCTTGGATCCGGAGATAAAATAATCAGGCGCAATTATCCACGGTAACGCCGAACAGCTCATTTGGGCGGCAGCCGGTGCCAATTAAGATCAATACGATTTGCGCCGCTTGCAACTCAGAAGCCTGAATGGCTTGTATCTGTTCTTCTGTGAACGGCGTTTTGCGGGATTTTTGTTGGGCCAATACCGTCACAAACTGCGCATAATTCGTGGTAGCGATCCCTCCCGGATGGCCCATTTGGATAGCTGGCCAAATAGTTGCACCAGCTTTTCACAAGTGGATTTTGACTTTCCTGCCGCTTCTTGTTCGGTGATGATAGCCTGGAAATCCTCAGTTCTCAATTTGCGAAACGGCTGATTATATAGGCTACTGCAGTGCCTGTATGCGGCTGCATATCCTGTCATGCCGCTGACGCCGGTCTTTCGGCTGTGCTCTGGCTGCCAGCGTTCGTAAATTTGGCTAAAAGTTAAATTGTACTCATCTGTAATTTCGCGGTCCGTGAGGCGCTCCAGGGCCTTCGTGGGCTGCCTCTCTAGTTGGATAAGAGCCAATCCACACACCGCTCTTCTGAGCCGCCCAGGGGTTCTTTTCCCTTTTTCCGCCCATTTTATATACAGTTCCGGTGCCATTTGCACGCTTCCGGCGCTTCCGTGGCGCTGCAATCTGCTTTTTTCCGCAATACATGCAGTAAATGGATTCTTCCGGAATATCTTTTTTGCATTTAATACATGTTGGCATTGGAGATCCTTTCCGGGTGTACTGCCGCAAAGGCGCAGTGCGTCCCTGCGTGATTATGATATATTTTTTGCAACACCCCCTGGCGCCAAAAGCACCAGGGGGTGATTATTATTTTACTTCCCAGTGGTTCCCACAGTTTTTGCACAGGCAGACAGATTTATATGTGACAACATTCTTTGTACTGGCAACACTGGTGGATTTTCCTGTGTACTTCTTTTTTGCGGAAGCACTTTATCAGCAGCATGGGGATGAAGGCAACGATCCATAGCATTATTTCGACTATCCACCACCACCAACCGATGCATAGCCACCAAAGAATGCCGTGCCCCTTTTTGCTTGTATTTTGATTTGGTGTTTGTGACAGTTGTGGACCCTTGATTTTCTTGGTGGAGCTGTATGTCCACGTTGTTGCTTCCGCATTTTGGACACGCAATAGCTTTGTTTTCTGTTGCACTTTCCACTTTTTAGCCCTCTTTTTTTTTTTTTATTACCACCGGTGCGGAACCGGTTGGCTGTCAAACCAGATTTTGCCCATTGACAAACAAACGTACGTACGCTATAATCAAACAAACGAACGTAAAATATGCTTCAGGAGGCAAGCATTCACACAACATAATACTCTCCATTTTAAGAAAATGGAGTTATAAAGTTTTGGTAATTTTGCACAAATTAGGATGCGCCAAATTGTGCAATCATACAAAAAAATCTTGAGGTACCAGTATACAGGGCCACACGCATGGTAAATTATGTGATACAATGTCAACACGAACAGTGAATAGCGACTCGGATTCTCGGAAAACTATTAAAGGGGAGGGATTTATTTGCGGATCCTATTACGAGAAGTCCGGGAATCTAAGCATATATCGCGGCGGGCGCTGGCGGCGCGTGCCGGCGTATCCCGCAGCTGGATTGAGGCGTTGGAGTTCGGGCGGAATACCAATCCATCGATCTTAACGCTGTGTAGGCTTGCGCATGCGTTAAATGTAGCACCCTCAGAGTTATACGAATGTGAAAACAGTGATTTTACAGTAACCGACTGACCCGCCCAGGCGGGTACATACAATACACAAAGGAGGGCACAATAATGAGCAAAATCGATAAATCGGAAGAGAAAGATACCAACCGGCAGGAGATGATTTGCAAAATAGTGAAAATCCTCCAGCACGCCAACATGCGAGAGGTGACCCTTACATACATGATGCTGGCGCATCTGGGGAAAGATCCCGCCAAGGAGTAAATCTATGAATACACAGTGCCATCAAGGGCTGAGCTGATATAGCTTGGCCCTTCTTTTTTATCTTTGCATCTCGCCAATCAACATATTGGCCATTTTCTCCAGGAGCGCCCACCCTTTATCATCTAGTTTTGCGAGCGCTGCGACAAAGCGCCGGCGGAAGTCTACTTGCTCACCGCGCAGGACATCGCCAAAGAATGCGAGCAATCTCTGCATCGCGGTCTGTGGGTACGGTCATTGCGCCCTCGCCGGTGCGTAGCCAATCCTCGGAAACGTTGAACTCTCTACAGATATCAGCAACAACGCGCTCACTTGGCTTCACGGTGTCTATGTTCAAAATTCTCCAAATATACGCCGGAGTTACCTTTACTCTTCTTGCAAACTCCGTTTGACTGAGTCCAGATTTAAAGAAAACTTCTCGCATACGCTCAATCACGCTCTCGCCTCCTCGCTGTTGCTTCTACAATATGGTACACCATGGGAGGGGCAAAAATCAAGGCCATTTTAAATTAAATTTAAAATCTGGCCTTGACATTGAAAAACTGAATTGCGCTACAATTAAATCAGATTTAAAAAGCGGCCGTTACAGCCCGCTGTGGAGGTGACACCTATGAACTGCTCTGAATCCAAAGCGCACGACGCCTTGCAGAAGGCGTTCCCGCTGCTTCCACCCATCATGAAGATGTTCCTGCTGGGGTACCTGGAAGGGTTGGCGGAAATGGCGAAACGCCAAGACGAATCCACATCTTAGCTCTTCTGATCCAATCTTACCACACCCCACCAATCCGCACAATCCTAAATTAGTATTTGTGGGTGAGTGCAGCAGTTCGTGAAAAGGAGGTGAATGGTACGATGGGAGCAGATGAATCCAAGTTGGACTGGGTCGACCGGCTCGGGCTTGCTTATTGCCGGCTTAATAGGTGGGAATGGGACGAGAGCCTGTTAGGCCCAAAGCCGGATCCGCATGAAGATGAAAATTACAGAAGCCGGGTGATGATAAGAATTGAAACAATTATTGGCTACGCGAATGTAAGTCGCTGCTGGTGGGTGTATGAACTTGGAGCAACCGTTGAGGACTGGCTTCGTTGGTACATTGCTCAGCCTTCAAAAAATCGGGAGCACTTACTTCTGGAGCAGATCGAAACAGAACAGAAAAAGGAGACAACCATCATGAAACCAAAAGTAGGAACAATGACCTTACAGGACGTCTGCACTGCCTTCCGGGAGGCGGGAATCCGCACATCCCCCGACACTATTGCAGATGGCATTGTCAGCAGATACTACCCGTTTGGGCAGCTTTTATCAAGGTGGGGCCCAACGGCAACCGCCGCTTCGAGATCCTGACAAAGGACGTGACCGACTGGCTGGCCAGTAAGGCCACCGCGTGGGAACAGGAAGATGGGGGAGGCCGACACCCCATGATCCGCTACCAAAACTACGAAGTCCACGCCCAATCCCCTGACGGCCTAGTCCACGTCCGAACCGTCCGAGCCACCAGCGCAGAGCATGCGGAGCGGATGGTAAAGGCGACGCTGAGGCGTGGATGGAAGGTGATCGGAACCGTATATCAATTTAAATTGGAGGATGATAAAAATGAGTAAAAATCAATCGCACAGCTGAAACGGGACAGCAAAATGCTGGACCAAATCCTCGGCATAGTCGCCGATATGGTGCATGAGGACGATCGCCCCATGTTTGATGCCATCTTGACTTACTGGCGCAATGGGTGGAAGACCATGACCCCAATTGAGCGCGTTGCGTTGGACGACCGCCGCCGGGACTGGCGCATTGGCGCGGGGCTCGGCAACTTGAACAAGGTGCGGGCAACAGTCAGCCAGGTGGGGCTGCTGATGCTGGAGGATGTGCATCCGGAGATCAAAGAGGAGGCGCAAACCAACGATGGAAATGCTTGATGTAATCCGCCGGCGGATGCCTACAGGTGGATGCCTTGGAGATGCTTTTAAGATGCGGTGGGATATGATCATAGCTTTTCCACCCTGCACGGACCTTGCGGCCAGCGGCGCGCGATACTTCGCGCAGAAAATAGCGGACGGGCGACAGCAAAGAAGTGTTGATTTTTTATGAAGTTCGCAACCGCGAATTGTGATAAAATTGCCATTGAAAATCCTGTCGGGGTCATGTCAAGCAAATTCCGGAAGCCGGACCAAATCATTCAGCCGTGGCAGTTTGGACACGGAGAAACGAAGGCCACTTGCCTATGGCTGAAAGGGCTTTCAAAACTAATGCCGACGGAAATCGTAGAAGCCAGGGAGCCGCGTATCTGGAAAATGCCGCCCGGACCCGATCGCGCAAGAATGAGAAGTAAGACCTACCCAGGGATCGCACGCGCTATGGCTTATCAATGGGGGTGTGGTAATGATGAGCAGAACTGATGCAATCCGCCAACCCAATCCCTGCGCCGCCAGGCCCAAGACCGTGCCCGTCTCAGGAGCCGCTTGTGCATCCAGGAATACATGGATGCCAACACTGCCGCCGCTGACGATGTGGCTGCCCTGACGATGGCCATCAAGGCGCTCCAAGCCGACCGGCAGGACACGCCCATTTGGGCTTGTGCGCTGTGGGTGTGGCCGCCGCAATTATTGGGGTGGCGTGCGTGATCTATGCAATGGCATAGGAGGTGATATTGATGCAAATTAAAGAAATGGATTCCGGCCGCCACCTGCGTGCCAAATGGTGCAGCATCCAGCGGCGCGGATCATGCTCAAAGGTGTGGCGCAACTTTGATACATTTTATCAATGGGCAATGGCCCATGGGTATCAGGATGATCGCTGGATTAAGCGGATCGATGCGTCCAAGCCTTGGGGCCCACACAACTGCAAGATCATCCAGGTATCCACCATTACCGAGGACGATGGGCTTGCCGCGCAGTGGGACGACACCGTGGCAGACTTCCTCCGGCGGCTGGCGTGGGCAGAGGCCAACGATCCTGCTGCCATTGCAAGGCTGTTGCGCAACGGGGTGGCGGCAGCAAAGCGCCGCCCCGGGACTGGTACTCCCGAGAGCGGCGCAAGGGAAAATAGGTACATGCTGATTATAACAGAAATGAGGAGGAGAGTAAAGCGTGGAATCTGTAAAAATATCCAGCCTGGAGCTGGAGAATGTAAAAGCGAATTAGGGCGGTGCAGATCGTGCCCACCAGCGCCGGCCTGACTGTGATCGGCGGGAACAATGGGCAGGGCAAAACCTCTGTGCTGGACGCCATCGCCTGGGCGCTGGGTGGGGATCGATACCGCCCCAGCGCCCCCACCCGGGACGGATCTGTAATCCCACCCAGGATCCGCCTGGAGCTTTCCAACGGGCTGGTGGTGGAGCGGTCCGGCAAAAACTCCGCCTTGAAAGTGGCGGACCCCACCGGCCAAAGAGCTGGGCAGCAGCTGCTGAACAGCTTTGTGGAAGAACTGGCGTTGAATCTGCCCAAGTTTATGGAAGCATCCGGGAAAGAAAAGGCTGACACGCTGTTGAAGATCATCGGCGTAGGAGAGCAACTGGCCGCCTTGGAGCTCCGGGAGAAGCAAACCTACAACCGGCGGCGCGCGATTGGCCAGATTGCGGATCAGAAAAAGAAAAGCGCCAAAGAAATGCCTTTTTATCCGGACGCCCCGGACAAGCCAATTTCCGCCATGGAGCTGATTCAGAGGCAAGCAGGCAATCCTGGCCCGGAATGGGGAGAACCAGCGGAAGCGGGACCAATTGGAGCGAATCAAATTCCGGGAAGCATCCTGTGCCCAGGTGATCCAGAGTCTGGAACAAAAGCTGGCAGAAGCCAGAGCAAATCTGGAGCAAGCCAAGGCTGATTTGGAAATCGCCCAGAAGGACGCGGCGGATTTGCGTGATGAATCCACGGTGCAAATTGAAGCGGACCTGCGGAATATCGAAGCAATCAACATCAAAGTCCGCAGCAACTGCGACCGCGAGAAGGCGGAGCAGGAGGCGGAAGAGTACAGCGGCCAGTATGAAGCCCTGACCGCTGAATTGGAAGGAATTCGAAAGCAGAAGTATGATCTGCTGAACGGTGCTCAGCTGCCTCTGGATGGCCTCTCTGTGGAGGATGGGGAGCTGACCTACCACGGCAAGAAATGGGACGCTATGAGCGGCGGCGACCAGCTGAGGGTGTCCACTGCCATTGTCCGGGCGCTGAATCCCAGGTGTGGCTTCGTGCTGCTGGATAAGCTGGAGCAAATGGATCTCCGGACGCTGCAAGAATTCGGAGCCTGGCTGCAAGAGCAAGGGCTGCAAGCCATTGCCACCAGAGTGTCCACCGGGGGCGAATGCTCCATTATCATCGAGGATGGGGCAGCAGCTGGCGCGGCAACGCCAGAACTGCCTCAAGGCAAAGCGTGGCAGAAAGGAGTATTTTAATGCTGAATATCAAAAGCGGGAAAGTCCTACGTCCCCAGAAAGTTGTAATCTACGGCCCTGAAGGAATCGGGAAAACCACTTTCGCGGCCGGCTTCCCGGATCCGGTGTTTATCGACACCGAGGGAAGTACCTACCACATGGATGTCCGCCGGGTGGACAAGCCCGGCAGCTGGACCGAGCTGCTGATGGTCGTGAAGCAGTTTGCGGCATCTCCTGACGTCTGCAAAACTGTAATAATTGATACAGCAGACTGGGCAGAGCAACTTTGCTCCGCTGAGATCTGCGCCAAGAGTCAGAAACAGAGCATCGAAGACTTTGGGTATGGCAAGGGGTATACATACCTGCAAGAGGAATTCGGCAAGCTGCTGAACGCCCTTGAGGACGTGGTTAACGCCGGAATGAACGTAGTAATCACCGCCCATGCAAAAATGCGGAAGTTTGAGCAGCCGGACGAAATGGGGGCTTACGACCGGTGGGAAATGAAGTTGACCAAGCAGGTGGCCCCTGTGGTCAAGGAATGGGCGGATATGGTGCTCTTCGCCAATTACAAAACTTATGTGGTAGCCGCCGATGATAAAGGGAAGAAGCACAAGGCCCAGGGTGGCAAGCGGGTACTGCGCACCTCCCACCATCCGTGCTGGGACGCAAAGAACCGGCACGGCCTGCCGGAAGAGCTACCACTGGAGTATGCACAAATTGCACACTGCATTGGCAATCAGCCGATTGCCGCTCCGCCTGATCCGGCGCCAGTGCCGACGACGACACCACAAACCACACAGGCGCTGGAGATCAGCAGGGGCCCCCGGCAGCGACAGCTCCGGCCGCAAAAAAGCGCCGGAGGCCCCCGCCGAGCCTGTGCGGCAGGGCGATATCCCGGATAAAGTGTTTGCGCTGATGCAAACATCGAATATTTTCGAAGAAGAAGTTCGCAAAGTGTTCTCCGGCAAAGGGTACTACCCGGAAGATACGCCGTGGAGCATCCTCGAGGCGGAGGGATTTGTGGATGGGTGGATCATCCCCCAGTGGGGCAACATCGTGGCGATGGCGCTCCAGGATCGACCATTGCCATTTTGATAGGAGGATATAAATATGAGCGAATACATCAACGATGCCCACGAAATTGGGTGGGATGACGAGATCTCCAACGATGGAGGCCAATACATCGTACTGGAAGAAGGGGACTACAATTTCACGGTTTCTGCCTTTGAACGCGCACGCTTCCTTGGCAGCGCCAAGATCCCAGCCTGCAACAAGGCAGTACTGACTCTCGCTGTGGATACCCGGTGGAACCGCTTCCTTCCGTCAAGTACGACTTGCTCCTCTGGTCCAGCCTGGAATGGAAAATATCCGAGTTCTTCCGGGCAATTGGCCAGAAAAGCATGGGGAAAAAGCTCCGGCCACAATGGGGGGCTGTGGTTGGATCTAAGGGCCGGGGGGCGCTTAAGCCCCGCGAATACGATAAAAAAGACGGCTCCAAGAGCAAAGTCAACGATGTGGAAAAAGTTCTACGATTTCGACCCCAACTTCTTCTCTGGGCAATCCGCTTCCGCCAGTACTTCCGCCCCGGCGCCCTCTGCTCCGGCGGCGTCCGCGCCCAAGTGGGCAGGTAAATTCTAATGGAACTACGTCCGTACCAAAAGGCAGCCATTGATGGGATTCGGAGCCAGTGGCAGTCCGGCAAACGCCGGACGCTGCTGGGTGCTTGCCCACAGGCTGCGGCAAGACTATCGTATTTTGCAAGCTGGCCGAGCAGCCTGGTGCGCCAGGGCCACCGAGTCCTGATTATGGCCCACCGGGGTGAGCGCTTTGCTAGAGCAAGCTGCCGATAAGCTATATCAGGCCACTGGGCTGCGGTGCGCAACCGAAAAGGCGGAAGAGACATGCCTGGGCAGTTGGTACCGGGTGGCTGTGGGATCTGTACAGAGCCTGCAGCGCCCCAAGCGGCTGGAGCAATTCCCGGCTGATTATTTTACATCTATTACTGTAGACGAGGCTCACCACTGCTTATCCGATGGGTACCAGCGGGTCCTGGAGCACTTCCCAGACGCCAACGTGCTGGGCGTTACTGCTACGCCAGATCGGGGCGATATGCGCAACTTGGGGCAGTATTTTGACTCCTTGGCCTACGAATACACCCCTGGCCAAGGCAATCCGGGAGGGCTACCTATCGCCAATCAAGGCAGAGACTATCCCCCTGAAGCTGGATCTCGGCGGCGTAGGCATCCAATCTGGCGACTTTAAGGCCGGGGATCTGGGCACGGCACTAGACCCATATCTACACTCTATCGCCCAGGAGATGGCCGCCAGATGCGCCAACAGGAAAACGGTAGTGTTTCTGCCCCTAGTCAAAACGTCCCAAAAGTTCCGGGATATCTTAAATGCCGCCGGCTTCCAGGCGGCGGAAGTCAACGGCGAGAGACTTTGCAAATGGCAAGTACAACGTCCTGTGCAACTCCATGCTGCTCACAGAGGGCTGGGATTGCCCCTCT
>VOFI01003455.1_pt1 | contig 11269 bp, 15 predicted proteins | sample 5384131 | NCBI WGS metagenome assembly VOFI01 (sample SAMN12384728, study PRJNA508395) | human gut metagenome | isolation source: healthy gut H | host: Homo sapiens
ATACACCGCCCTTCTGGCCTGCCTTTCATGCAGCACGAAACAAAAAGTGACGGTAGAATACAAGGACCCGCCCCCTCAACATGTCGTCGTTCATCACCCTCCAAAAAAGAACATCCTGCTAGACACTCGGCGACAGAAGAAAGCCGTACCATAGAAGACTTTCTCCATATCGGACGGCTGCTTTTCGCCCAAGACAAACTGTACGTAATGGATGACAGGGGAAACAAAATCCTGATGTTCGACGATGAGGGAAAGTTCCTCAAATCCATAGGCGGTGCAGCAGGAGAAGTTTCCGGAAACCGCCTCAAAATACAGGATGCCGCCCTTGACGCACAATCACAAAAAGCTCTATGCCTATTGCGGCACAACTTGCCAAATCATGGTGCTCGATCTCGACCTGAATGTAGAAAAGACCATCCCAATGGTTACTCCTTTACTCGAAATCGGGTTGGACGGAAACTGCCTGTATGCCATCCGGACATCCCTGAAAAAGAGACGGCTGCGAGCTTGTGGTGTTCGACAAGAACCGGTTGGAAGACGCGCCTTCCGTCTTGTGGAAACAAGCAGGGTATCCCTTCCGGGAAACAAACTCCCGGAGAAACATCCATCCTGCCCGGAAAATCGCTTTCCCCCTTCCAAGAACGGCACCTATGCAAGTCTTGCCGCAAAGCAACCGGATTTGCCAAATACGGAATGGGAAAATCACGGCAACCTACAACTTGGATTTTGACGGGCAAGCCCCTCAATCCGCTTCCTATAACATCTACAACATCTGTGCCTCGGACTCCTTCCTGATTTTCAACACGGACAGCTCTAAGTCATGGTTCATCCTGAACCGAAAGACCGGAAAATGCATCGTAGATGAAAACCTGCGCAACGACGTGTGCCTTGGACAGAATTCCCGGCTCATCCCCGTGCAAGGGAAGGATAACGGTTGGCATACGACATGCCGGCCGTAGTCGTGTCACAAACGCTGCAGCACCTCAAAAAGCACAAGGAGGAATTCGAGCAATTCGACCAAAATTGAAATTATATCGTCCTTACCTGCCTTTTCCTCGAAAAGGACATCGCTCCACAAGACAACCCGATGCTATATCTTTGGGAAATCAGGTAAACCGATATAAACTAACTTTCTGACCATTGGCATAAAGATACTCCACTTTTTTCTATTTCACCTTCGATGGGTGTCGGACTTACAACCACAAAAGTCATATATTTACTTTCAAAAAAGACAATATCACAAAAACCAGAATGATAAATACATGAACATTTCGCTATAAAAACATAAAATAAGGCCACAAAACGGTAAATCAGCGACAGGCCAACACTGCGATATTTGCAAACAGACGTACTTCCGCCCGCAAATTCCGCAAGGATTTCAAGGTTCCGTCCGAGTTCCGCAAAGCTGTCAGACAGAAAGTATGTTAAAAACATAAGCCATTTCGCAATACATATCCAAACGTAGTATTAAGCCGTTTTTGGGAACGAACAAAGCAATACCGTACCTTTGGAAAGAAATATAAAAAAGGCGATGGAGCAAAGTATCTGGCAAGAGATAGGGACAGCTATACCATTTCATGGCATCCCAATTAAAGAAATCGCTTTCTTTGGAGATTGAAAAGTTCAATGCTTCACAGAAGAAAGGTTTTGGCTTTCTATTCTAAAATATATCAGGAGCAGCTTTTGTTTTTCGGCAGACGCCCCCAAAACGCCCCCAAGGGATTTCCCAAAAACACATTCCAGACGACCATAGACCAAAATAAAAACGCGTCCACCCTGAACGGGGGACGCGCTTCATATTCCATGCAAACGTGCTTAGGAAAAGCCTAAGCGCTCGCTTTTTAGTCGTTCAACTTTGCCTTGATGAACTCACGGTTCAGACGGGCGATATTAGCGATACTTTCGCACTTCGGACATACGGCCTCACAAGCGCGGGTGTTCGTACAGTTACCGAATCCAAGTTCGTCCATCTTGGCAATCATGGCCTTGGCACGACGAGCAGCTTCAGGACGGCCCTGCGGCAACAAAGCCAACTGGCTCACCTTGGAAGAGACGAACAACATGGCAGAACCGTTCTTGCAAGCTGCCACGCAGGCACCGCAACCGATACAGCTAGCGCAATCCATAGCTTCGTCGGCATTCTGCTTCGGAATCAAAATGGCATTGGCATCCTGAGGCTGTCCCGTACGCACGGTCACATAACCGCCGGCTTGCATGATTTTATCGAAAGCCGTACGGTCTACCATGCAGTCTTTGATAACCGGGAAACCGGCGGAACGCCACGGCTCCACGGTAATCGTATCACCGTCCTTGAATTTACGCATATAAAGCTGGCATGTAGTGGCACCGCGTTCGGTCTTGCCGTGGGGCGTACCGTTGATATACAAAGAACACATACCGCAGATGCCTTCCCGGCAATCGTGGTCGAATACGAACGGCTCTTTGCCTTCTTCTACCAGTTGTTCATTCAAAATGTCCAACATCTCCAGGAATGAGGTATCGCCCGGTATGTCTTTCATCTCACGCTCGTCAAAATGGCCCTTTGTCTTTCGGTCCGTTCTGGCGCCAATATCTAAGCTTAAATGATATATTTTTCTCCATTGTTGTTTTTCTTTATAATCGCTTGAACAAACCTGTTTATTAAGCTCTTTTGTAGTTACGTGTCTGAACCTTTGATGGCTTCGTAAACGAGGTTCCCTTTGTACAATACGGGAGCCACGTCGTCGGAGCCTTGGTACTCCCAAAGAAGACACGTAGAAGTAGTTCTCGTCGTCACGCTTGGCTTCGCCTTCTTCCGTCTGGTATTCTTCGCGGAAATGACCGCCGCAAGACTCGTTACGGTTCAGGGCATCGTAAGCGATGAGTTCGCCCATAGTGATGAAATCGTTCAGGCGCAAAGCCTTCTCCAATTGATGTTCACGCCTCCCGTAGAACCCGGGATGAACAAGTTAGTCGTTCGAACTCCTGACGAATCTCCTTCAACAGTTTCAACGCTGTCTTCAGACCTTCTTCCGTACGGCCCATGCCGACATATTCCCACATGATATGACCCAGTTTCTTGTGGATGGAATCCACTGATTCCTTACCCTTGATGCCCATCAAATGGTCGATGCGCGCCTGCACGGCCTTCTCTGCCTCCGCGAATTCAGGCAGCTCGGTAGAGAAACGCGGAACGGTAATCTGATCGGCCAGATAGTTCTGGATGGTGTAAAGGCAGGACGAAGTAACCGTCGGCCAAGCCTTGCATCAAAGCGGAAGCACCCAAACGGTTGGCACCGTGGTCGGAGAAGTTACATTCACCGATGGCGAACAAGCCCTTGATGGAAGTCTGAAGCTCGTAATCTACCCAGATACCGCCCATCGTGTAGTGGATAGCCGGATAAATCATCATCGGGTTATAGTATTTCACGCCATTGATTTCGTTGGCCAACTTGCCAGGATTCACGTCGGTGATTTCTTCGTACATGTCGAAGAGGTTGCCGTAAGCTGGAGCACCACGTCGATACCCAAACGCTCGATACTCTCTGAGAAGTCGAGGAATACGGCCAAACCGGTATTGTTCACACCAAACCCCTTGTCACAACGCTCCTTGGCTGCACGTGAAGCCACGTCGCGAGGTACCAAGTTTCCGAAAGCAGGATAACGGCGTTCCAGATAATAGTCACGGTCTTCCTCCGGAATATCGCTGCCCTTTTTGGTTCCGGCCTGCAATGCCTTGGCATCTTCCAACTTCTTCGGCACCCAGATACGGCCGTCGTTACGCAGAGACTCTGACATCAAAGTCAGTTTGGACTGCTTGTCGCCGTGGACGGGAATACATGTCGGATGAATTTGTACGTAAGCGGGGTTTGCGAAATAAGCTCCGGTCTTGCGATAACACTGCATGGCAGCCGAACAGTTGCAGCCCATGGCATTGGTAGAAAGGAAATACGTATTACCATAACCTCCGGTAGCGATAACTACGGCATGGGCGGCAAAACGCTCCAATTTACCGGTCACCAGGTTGCGGGCGATAATACCGCGTGCACGGCCGTCCACCATCACCAAATCCATCATTTCGTAACGGGTGAACAATTTCACCGTACCGGCATTCACCTGACAGCTCAAAGCCGAATAAGCACCGAGCAACAACTGCTGTCCGGTCTGTCCTTTGGCGTAGAACGTACAGGGGATACGTGCGCCACCGAACGAACGGTTGGCCAACATGCCTCCGTATTCGCGGGCAAAAGGAACACCTTGTGCCACACACTGGTCGATGATGTTGTTGGAAACCTCGGCCAAGCGGTACACATTGGCTTCACGGGCACGGTAGTCGCCACCCTTCACCGTATCGTAGAACAAACGGTAAACGGAGTCACCGTCGTTCTGGTAATTCTTGGCCGCATTGATACCTCCCTGTGCGGCGATGGAGTGTGCGCTGGCGCGGAGAATCCTGAATACAGAAATTAAATACTTTGAATCCCATCTCGCCGAGAGAAGCTGCGGCAGAGGCACCGGCCAGACCGGTACCGACCACGATGATGTCCAAACGGCGCTTGTTGGCCGGATTCACCAATTTCTGATGTGCCTTATAATTGGTCCATTTCTCAGCTACCGGTCCTTCCGGAATCTTGGAATCGATTATCTTTGTCATAGTTCGTTTCAATTTAATGATTCATTAATTAATATTAGTAGCACACGCTTCCGCTGCAACCGCCGCAGAAAAAGAGAAATACAATGCCACTACCAAGAACATCAGGATGACGATAGTGGTGTAGATGTTGCCGATGCACTTCCAACGGTTGAACCACACCTTACCGTTCCAACCCAGTGTCTGGATGGCACTCCAGAAGCCGTGCGTCAAATGGAACCACAGGGCAGCAAGCCAGATGATGTACAATACGGTATAAACCGGACAACTGAACGTTTTCACGATGTAACCGTAACCATCCGTTGCGTGCAGGCCGCCCATGTAAGGGATCGCCCATCAACTCGGCGAACATCATGTTATACCAGAAATTGTAGGTGCAGAACCATGCCCAACACAACGATGATGCCCAACACCAACATGTTCTGTGAAGCCCACTCCACCTTGTCAGGCTTTGCTCGTCACGTCGTAACGGTTGTTACCGCGCGCGCCTTACGGTTTTGCATCGTCAGCCAGAAAGCATAGATGATGTGAATAACCACCAAAGCCGCTAATGCCAACGTTGCCGCTATGGCGTACCAGTTGGAGCCCAGAAATTCACAAATCATGTTATAGCCTTCTGCCGAGAACAGAGCCACAACGTTCATCGACGCATGGAACGTCAAGAACAGGACAAGCGCGATACCGGTAACCGACATCACCACTTTCCCTACCAATAGATGAATCACATAACCACATAAATGATTGAATTTAAAATATTTAATAAATAATATAAAGGAATTCCTACATCTTCATCCTCCTGATAAGGTTCTGCAAAATTACTCTAAATCCTGAATAACACAAAGAAATAGCCGAATTATATTCCTAAAATCTGGGCATGGCGCGAGATTCTGGAGAATACTCCCAATCTGCACATTTGGCAAGATACCGTAGAAGAACTAATCGTGGAAAACGGCGAAGCGACCGGAGTCATGACTTGCTGGGGAGTGACTTTCCATGCTAAATGTATCGTGCTCACCGCAGGAACCTTCCTGAACGGACTGATGCACATCGGGCATAAACAACTGGCAGGAGGACGCATGGCCGAACCTGCCTCCTACCATCTGACCGAATCAATCACCCGCCAGGGAATCACCGCCGGACGCATGAAGACCGGTACGCCTGTCCGCATAGACGGGCGCAGCGTACACTACGACCTGATGGAAACACAGGACGGAGAAAACGACTTCCATCGCTTTTCGTTCATGAGCGAACCGCGCAAACTGAAACAACTGCAATGCTGGACCTGCTTTACCAACGAAGAGGTACACGAGATACTACGGAAAGGTCTGCCCGACTCTCCCCTTTTCAACGGACAAATCCAAAGCATCGGACCGCGTTATTGTCCCAGTATAGAAACCAAAATCGTAACCTTCCCCGACAAGCCGCAACATCAGCTTTTCCTGGAACCCGAAGGAGAAACCACACAGGAACTTTACCTGAACGGGTTCTCTTCTTCACTGCCCATGGACATACAGTTGGCGGCATTGAAGAAAGTACCCGCATTTAAGGACTTGGTAGTCTATCGTCCGGGATACGCCATCGAATATGATTACTTCGACCCCACCCAACTGAAACATACGTTGGAATCGAAAATAATCAAGAACCTGTTCCTTGCCGGACAAGTAAACGGAACTACCGGTTACGAAGAAGCAGGCGGACAGGGAATCATTGCCGGCATCAACGCACACATCAATTGCCACGGTGGCGAACCGTTCACACTGGGACGGGACGAGGCCTACATCGGTGTCTTGATTGACGATCTGGTTACAAAAGGTGTGGACGAACCTTATCGTATGTTCACCTCCCGTGCCGAATACCGCATCCTGCTCCGACAAGACGATGCAGATATGCGCCTTACCGAACGCGCCTACAAGCTGGGACTGGTAAAACAAGACCGTTACGAACATCTTTGCAGCAAACGGGAAGCCGTGAGCCGAATCATCGACTTTGCCAAAACCTTCTCCATCAAAGCCGCATTAATCAATGATGCTTTGGAAAGTTTAGGTACTGCCCGTCTGACACACGGCTGCAAACTAATCGACCTGCTGAACCGTCCGCAGATTACTATCGAAAATATAGCCGGGCACATTCCGGCTTTCAAAGCCCTGCTGGACCAAATCACCGACCGTAAAGAAGAAGTGATTGAAGCCGCCGAAGTGCTGATCAAATACCAAGGATACATTGACCGCGAACGAATGATCGCCGACAAGATACATCGCCTGGAAGCCATCCGCATCAAAGGCAAGTTCGACTACAACTCATTGAACTCGCTCTCTACCGAAGCCCGGCAGAAACTGATGAAGATAGATCCCGAGACTTTGGCGCAAGCCAGCCGCATACCGGGCATCTCTCCTAGCGACATCAATGTCTTACTAGTCCTGCTGGGACGGTGAAACAAGGTATGTTTCACGTGAAACAAGTAATTTAATAGACTAACAATAAAATACTGGTTATGAGCAAAGAAACGCTTAAAGCAAACTTAAGAGAAATTCCAGATTTCCCCATTCCGGGAATTCTGTTTTACGATGTGACAACCCTGTTCAAAAACCCCGAATGCTTGCAGGAAATACTAGATACTCTATACGAGATGTACAAGGACAAAGGCATCACCAAAGTAGTAGGAATTGAATCGCGTGGCTTCATTATGGGTGGTGCGCTGGCGGCACGGTTAGGTGCCGGATTCGTGATGGCACGCAAGCCGGGCAAACTTCCCGCAGAAGTAGTAGAGGAAACATACGCAAAAGAGTATGGAACCGACACCATTCAGATACATAAAGACGCCATCGATGAGAACGACGTGGTTCTGCTGCACGATGATTTATTGGCTACCGGCGGAACCATGGCGGCCACTCATCGCTTGGTACAAAGATGTGGCGCCAAAAAGATTTTCATCAATTTCATTATCGAACTGGGAGGTCTGAACGGCAGAAAGGCATTCCCCGAAGATATCACGGTGGATACACTGCTTACTTTATAGTGTCACACAACATGTCCGTCAAAACGGGCCCCATCATCGTTCACAATAAAAAGAGATCTATGGAATGAGATGGACGATGAAACCGAAAGATATATATCTTCAGGCTGTAAGATATATAATGTTACAACCGAAAGATATAGGATGTTGCGGTTGCAACATCAACTCAAGAAACAGTTCTGCCAACCGGCAATATTCAATAAGCATGTATGGAAAAAGAAGAGATTACAACCAATGATTATCTGAAAGGAATTGTACTAAACCTGGTAAAAACAGAAGATTTACCAATACTTGAACTCCGAAGGAACCATTATCTACGTTGGAAAGGCAAAAAACCTGAAGCGCAGAGTCTCTTCTTATTTTAATAGAGAACACCCCAACGGCAAGACACGATTGCTGGTCAGCAAAATTGCAGATATCCGTTATATCAACGAATCGAAAACAACCTTTACAAGCCACGTTACAATGTATTGCTGAAAGATGACAAGACTTACCCCTCTATTTGTGTAAGCAACGAATATTTCCCACGTATCTTCAAAACCCGGCAAGTCATCCGCAACGGGTCCTCTTATTATGGTCCGTACAGTCACATGCCCTCCATGCTTGCCGTGATGGACTTGATCAAAAAGCTCTACCCCATCCGTACCTGCAAACTCAATCTAAGTCCCGAAAACATTCGCGCCGGCAAGTTCAACGTATGTCTGGAATATCACATAAAGAACTGCAAAGGGCCCTGCATCGGGCAGCAGTCACACGAGGAATACATGAAGAATATCGGTGAAATCAAAAATATTCTGAAAGGAGATACCCAGATTGTAAGTGACCTGCTGATGGAAGAGATGCAAGCGCTTGCTGCCGAAATGAAATTTGAGGAAGCACAGAAAATAAAAGAGAAATATGACTTGATAGAAAACTATCGTTCCAAGAGCGAAGTCGTTAATTCCATCATTCATAATGTGGATGTGTTCTCCATTGAAATGGAAGAAAATTCAGCCTATATCAACTATCTGCATATCACAAACGGATGCATCAACCAAGCCTTCACCTTCGAATACAAGAAACGTCTGAACGAAACGAAAGAAGAACTTCTACAATTGGGCATTATTGAGATGCGTGAACGATATAAGAGCACTTCCCGCGAAATCATCGTACCTTTTGAACTGGATATGGAGATGAACAATGTATCCTTTACCGTTCCCCAACGAGGAGAAAAGAAGCATTTGCTGGATCTTTCCGTAATGAACGTGAAACAGTATAAAGTGGACCGCTTGAAACAGGCGGAAAAGTTGAATCCTGAACAAAGAAGCGTCCGTCTGATGAAAGAAATCCAGGAGCAGCTGCACATGAAAAAACTACCGAACCACATCGAATGTTTCGATAATTCCAATATTCAAGGCTCGGACGCGGTGGCCGCCTGCGTCGTTTTCAAAAAGGCGAAACCAAGCAAGAAGGAGTACCGGAAATACATCATCAAGACGACACCATCAAAGGCATCGGCGAGAAGACCAAAACCCAGTTGCTCAAACGGTTTAAAAAGCGTGAAACGTATCCGGGAAGCTTCGTTCGACGAACTGGCCGCAGAAATCGGGCAGGCCAAAGCGAAAATAATACAAGAAAACCTGCCTGCTGAAGCATGAGATGCAGGCTTTTTTTTCCGTATCTTTGCAAAGAACCAAACGCACGCTAAACACATGAGAACCGTGATACAACGCGTCAGCCATGCGTCGGTGAGCATCGGCTGTCACTGCAAATCGGCCATACAAGGCGGACTTTTAATCCTGTTAGGTATAGAAGAAGCTGACAATGAAGAGGATATAGATTGGTTGTGCCGTAAGATTACTGGGACTTCGCATCTTCGACGACGAAAACGGCGTAATGAACCGGAGCATCCTCGAAACAGGGAGGTGACATATTGGTTATCAGTCAATTCACCCTGATGGCTTCGTACAAGAAAGGCAACCGTCCCTCGTATATCCGTGCTGCCGGGCATGCCACGGCTATCCCCCTCTATGAAAGCTTCTGCCGGAAATTGGGCGAAGCCTTGGCAAACCCGTGCAGACGGGAGAATTCGGAGCGGAAATGAAAGTGGACCTGTTGAACCACGGCCCCGTCACCATCTGCATGGACACTAAAAACAAAGAATAAAAAAGGAAAATATGACTATAGACGAAGCACAGAAACAGGTAGACGAATGGATTAAAAACGGTCGGTGTACGTTACTTCAGCGAACTGACCAACATGGCTTGCCTGACCGAAGAAGTGGGCGAACTGGCCCGTGTCATGGCCCGCCGCTACGGCGACCAGTCTTTCAAGGAAGGAGAAAGCTGCAACCTGGAAGAAGAGATGGCCGACGTGCTCTGGGTACTGATTTGCCTGGCCAACCAGACGGGCGTGAACCTGACGGAAGCACTCCCGCAAAAGCATCGAAAAGAAAACCCGAAGAGACAAAGAACGACATATTAACAATCCCAAATTACATTGAATCATGAGCGAGCACACACATCATCACGAGCCTGAAACCAGCAAGTACGAACAGGCATTGAAGAAGTACGACCTCAACCTCAGCGACGAGGCCGTGAAAGAAGCCGTGGCGAAAATCATCGCCGAAAAAGTGCCGGAAAACGACACTACGGAAGTCAAAAGATTCCTGATGGGCAGTGTGGAACTGACCTCATTGAGCACCACGGACAGCGAAGAAAGCATCCTCCGCTTCACGGAACGCGTGAACGCATTCGGAGGACACCTACTCCCGACCTGCCGCCGTGGCCACCATCTGTGTCTATCCCTGCTTCGCACAAATCGTCAGCCAATCGCTCGAAGTGGAGGGCGTGGAAGTAGCCTGCGTGTCGGGCAGTTTCCCCTCGCAAGCCCTGATTGAAGTCAAAGTGGCCGAAACGGCCCTGGCCATCAAGCGACGGCGCCACGGAGATAGACATCGTCATGTCCGTCGGCAAATTCCGAGCGGCGACTACGAGACGCTCTCTGCGACGAAATCAGCGAGCTGAAAGCGGCCTGCGGAGACCATAAGATGAAAGTCATCCTCGAAACGGGCTGCCTGGGAAGACTGCCGCGAACATCAAAAAGCCTCCCTGTTGGACCATGTATGCCGGAGCGACTACATCAAAACGTCCACCGGGAAAACTCGAACGGCACATTGGACGCCGCTTACGTCATGTGCCAAGCCATCAAGGCGAATACTATGACGAAACAGACGCCAGATAGGTTTTAAGCCCGCAGGAGGCATGCACACGGTACATGACGCCGCTGTGTACTAACACCATCGTCAAAGAGGTCTTAGGGGAAAAATGGCTTACCAACCAGTGGCTGCGCCTCGACGCTGCGCCGGTTGGCCAACCTGCTATTGGGCGAAGTGACGGGAGAAAGAGGTGAAAATTCTTCAATCCCTCCCTTTTGACAGTTTGACAAAACGACAAACATGTCCCCACGAGAACAGCGCATTTGCATACCGGTGAAGCCACGTCGGTTCTACGCGATCTCGCGCATCGTGAAAAATGACATTCTGACACCCATGCGGATGGTTTGCTGACACCAAAAAGGCAGCACAACGCCACCGTCGGTACAAAACCCAATGCCTGCCACAAAAAGCCGGAAACGGTGACAAATGT
>VOFI01002950.1_pt1 | contig 11267 bp, 17 predicted proteins | sample 5384131 | NCBI WGS metagenome assembly VOFI01 (sample SAMN12384728, study PRJNA508395) | human gut metagenome | isolation source: healthy gut H | host: Homo sapiens
CGCAGCGTGCGCTGCTCGCCGCCCGAGAGCTTCGGCGTCGAAGCCGCAGCTGCAGCGCCGCCCGATGCATCCGAACCCGACGATGCGGGCGTGATCTCCACCGCGCCCTCGGCAGCGAAGCTCTTCCCTCGCACCGGGGCGTCCCCCGCGCGCGCCCGATCGGAACGCGCGGCGTCCGCCCAGCGGGCTTGTCCTCGCGCGCCGCCATGAGCTCGAGGTACTCGTCGATGCCGCGCGGCAGATGGCGCAACACCCGTCGATGACCGCGTACTGGTCGTCGGTCACGCGCTCCATGAGGTAGCGGTCGTGCGTGAGCCAGAAAGCAGCGTGCCCGGCCATCCGTCGAGCAGATCCTCCACAGCGGCGAGCATATCGGTATCCAAATCGTTCCCAGGCTCGTCGAGCCGAGCACGTTCGGCTCATCGAGCAGGATCAGCATGAGCGCCAACCTGCGCTTCTGCCCGCCGCTCGACAGATCGCACACCGGCTCGTTCCAGGTCGGCGTTGGAGAAACCAGGCGCTCAAGCAGCTGCCCGGGCGTCATCTCCTTGCCGTCGTCGAGCATGGTGCGGCGCGTAGCGTCCGACCACCTGGCGCACGCGATCGTCGCCGAACTGCGTCAGCTCGTTCAGATGCTGAGACAGCACCGCGTCGACACATCGTCGAGAACCGTCCGCTGATCGAAGCTCACGGTAACGCGCTCAAGATCGACCACCTGCTTGCCCAGACGAGCCATCGCCATGCGCTTGAGCTCGACGGGGTTGCGCAACGGCGGCACATCGGCGATGAGAGCCCGGGCCGTCGCCACATGGAAACTTCGGCTTGGTCGCGCGCGCACGCGCCCCGCGCGAGAGCCAGGCGAGCTCGCGGCGCAGCTCGTTCTGCCGCTTCTGCTCGGCCAAATCGGCCAGACGATCACGTTCAACGCGCTGCAGGATGTAAGCGGAGAAACCTCCCTCGAACGGGTCGATGGTCTTATCATGCACCTCCCACATCTGCAGGCACACCTCGTCGAGGAACCAACGGTCGTGCGTGACCACCAAAAGCGCGCCCTGTCCCGGACGCCAGCGCGTCTTCAAATGACGCGCAAGCCAGGTGATGGCGCGCACGTCAAGGTGGTTCGTGGGCTCGTCGAGCATGAGAACGTCCCAATCGCCGCGCAGAAGGCGCGCGAGATCCCACGTCGGCGCTGCCCGCCCGAAAGGTCGCCCACGCGCCCGGCCCAGTCGATATCGCCCAGCAAGCCGGCGATGATCTCACGCGTGCGCACGTCGCCCGCCCAGGAGTACTCGGGCTCGTCGCCGACGACCGCGCGCTCCACCGTCGCGTCGTCGTCGAGGTCGTCGGATTGCCCGAGCACGCCCACGCTCACGCCGCGCGTGCGGATGACGCGCCCCTCGTCAGGCTCCACCAGACCCGCCATCAGGCGCAGGAGCGTGGACTTGCCGTCTCCGTTGCGCCCGACCACACCAATGCGCGCGCCTTCCTCAACGCCAAGCGAGACGCCCTCGAACACCGCCTTCGTGGGAAAATCGAGGCTGACCTTCTCACAACCCAGCAAAAAACGCCATAGCTTAGCGAACCTTCCACACGGCCAGCACGAACACGCACGCGGAGAAAAGCGCGGACAAGCCGAACGCCAGCTGATACCCCCCAGGATGCCGGGCGTCGCGGCGGACACCACCGTGATGATGAGCACCATGAGCGCCGTGCCGAACGACGCACGACTGCCGCACCGCGGCGAAGAACGCGCTTGCATCCATCATCACGTCATGCGGAAGCCCCGCCATGCCCCATGAGTTCAAAAGGCCCGATGAGGGCGCTCACGCCAAGCCGCGAATGGTCTGCATGAGCGTGAGCAACCACAGCGGCGTGGAGACGTCGACGAACGCCATCGACACCGCGCCGACGGTCAGAAGGATGCTCGCCGCGATGACCACCGGACGTGCGCCCACCTTGTCCGACAAAATGCCCGCGATGGGATTCACGATGATGGCGAAGATGGTTGCCGGCACGAACACCAGGCCCGCTTCGAAGGGAGTAAGCCCCATCGGCCCCTGCACGCACAACGGCACGATGAGCGTAATGCCCATAAACGACGCGAACAGGCAGTTCTTGCGCGATGAAGCTCACGCGGTAGTGAGCCGACGAGAAGATGCGCATGCTGATGAGCGGCGTCTCCAAGCGCTTCTGCCTGCGCACGAACAGCACGAGGCACACCGCGCCCACGATGGCGGGCGCCCAAACGAGCGGGGCTGGCAAAGCTCAGCGACGCAGCGTTGAGAACGCCAGCAGAAGACCTTCTGGGCGAGAAACGTCACTGCGGGAACGGTGATGCCGAGCACCAGCATGTAGATGGTGGTGAGCCACGACTCACGCTGGCGTCGACGCCGAAAATCGGCCTGAACGCCGTCGAGCATGGGGTTCATGACCGTCTGCGTCAACGAGCCGAGAGCGCGCACGCCAAAACCGCGATGGCGAACATCGCGTACGTGGCCTTTTTTCGCTTAACTTGAGCATGATTGCATTACCTCGAACTTCACGCCGCGCACGCGCGACGCGTTAGTTGAACGCCTGCTGCGTCTTCTCCAGCCCGTGCTCGATCAGGTACAGCACCGCCTGGGACCCTCGCCCCACCGCGTACTCCGAAATCCTCGGCTGCCTCCTTCTTGGGAAGGGACAGCACGTAATCGGCGACGTTCATGCGTCCCGGCGGACGCCCGATGCCCACGCGCACGCGATACCAATCGCGCGTGCCGATCTTATCGCAGATGGAGCGCAGGCCGTTGTGACCCGCATGCCCGCCGCCGAACTTCACGCGAACGGTGCCGGGGTCGATGTCCAGCTCGTCATGGATGACACGAGGTGCGCCGCATCGACACCGTAGGCGTTCATGAGCTGCTTCACCGGACCGCCCGAGGTGTTCATGTAGCTTTGGGGCTTCGCCAACACCACGTCGATATCGCGGTAAGCGCCCTTGCCCGTAAGCGCCCGCACTCGGTCTTCAATAGCGCACGCCGATCTCCTCGGCGATGGCGTCCACCGCGTCGAACCCGGCGTTATGCCGCGTATGCGCGTATTCATCACCCGGATTGCCCAGGCCGACGATCAAATACAAATCCGCGCTCCTTCCTCCGCCGACGGGCAGCTCGTCACGCCCATCGGATCCATTCAAAAAAAGCCTCCGCCCGGGTCGCCTCGACCCGTTGGAAGCCGGAAAAGGTCGACGGTCTGAAGCCGTCCGATGGCGCGCGAGGCTTCCCGCGCGCCATCCCGAAACCGCAGGCCCGCGCAAGCGGGCGCTGCGCCGCCTACTCGAACAAGCTTGCAACCGAGCCGTTCTTGTAAACGTTCATGATGGTCTTCGCGAACAGCGGGCCGACCGAGAGCACCTTGACCTTTGCCGGTCTGACGCTCGAGCGGCACCGGCACCGCGTTGGTGACCACGACCTCCTCGATGCAGGAGTTGGCGATGCGCTCGTAAGCAGGACCGCTGAACAGGCCGTGCGTCGCGCACGCGTACACCTTCGCCGCGCCCTTGGCCTTAAGCGTCGCGGCAGCGGCCACCAGCGAGCCCGCAGTGTCGATCATATCGTCGTTCAAGATGCAGATCTTGCCCGTGACATCGCCGATAAGCGCCGTGATCTCGGCCTGGTTGTGCTTCGGACGGTCCTTGTGCATGATGGCGATGTCGCAGTCGAGCATGGTGGAGAACTTCTTCGCGGCCTTTCGCGCGCCCCACGTCGGGGGAGACCACGCAGAGCTTATCGGTGTCGAAACCCTTGCTCTTGTAGTAGTCCACGAAAATGGGCATGGCCGTCATGTGGTTCACGGGGATGTCGAAGAAGCCCTGGATGGCGTCCTGATGCAGATCGATGGTGATGACGTTGTCGACGCCGGACGCCGCCAGAAGATCGGCGACGAGTTTCGCCGTGATGGGCTCGCGCGGCGCTGCCTTGCGGTCCTGGCGCGCGTAACCGTAATGGGCGACCACGGCGGACACCGTGCGCGCGGAAGCGCGCTTGGCGGCATCGACCATGATGAGCAGCTCCATCAACGCGTCGTTGACGTCGTAGCCGTTGCCCGCGCTCACCGATTGGATGAGGAACACATCGGCGCCGCGCACGCTTCTCCTGGTAGCGTGCGTAGATCTCACCGTTGGCGAACTTCGCCAACTTGACGTTGCCCAGCGAGGTGCCGAGATTCTTCGCGATCTCCTCGGCGAGCTCGGGGTTGACCGAGCCCGTGAACAACGCCAAGCTCTTCTGCATCTCAGTCATGGAAAGACTCCTGTTCGTTTACGTCATCTCGTCGACTCGCGCGCGTCCCAGATCCCCCTCGGACGCGCCCGATCTTCGCACCTCAGCGTAAGACCCGCGAGCCTTTAGCCCTCCTATTGTAACGCTGAACGCATGATGGAAGCGGGAAGCCGACGGCGTGCGCCAAGGAGCCGAGGAAGCCGGCGGAGCGACGATCACGCCGTCCGATCGCCGGTCCCGGACATCAAGAAAACGGCTCCGCCCCCGCTGACCGAAATCCAGGGGCGGAAAACGACGAAGCTACCCTTCGGCGCGTTTGCGGCGGTTCTCCTCCGCCCAACCCTCGATCTCCACCTGACGCGCGCACGCCCGAGCGCGAGCGCATCGGGGGACACGTCCTCGGTGATAACCGAGCCCCGCGCCGATAAGCGAGCCGGCGCCGATGCTGACCGGCGCGACCAACATGGTCGACGAGCCCACGAACACGTCGTCGCCGATGACGGTCGGCCACTTCTTCGCTCCGTCGTAGTTGCACGTGATGGTGCCGGCACCCAGGTTCACGCCCTCGCCGATGGTCGCATCGCCCACGTACGACAGATGCGGCACCTTGCTGCCCGCGCCGATGGTCGATTTCTTGATCTCCACGTGCGTGCCCGCCTTCGCGCCCTCGCACAGATGCGCAGCCGGCGCAAATAGGCACGCGGGCCCGCAGGTGGCCCCGTCGTCGACGACGGCCTCGACCGCGACGGTCTCGTCGATGACGCATCCGCGCCCGACGGTCGTGTCGGTCAGGCGCGTGTTCGGCCCCGACGACGCTGTCCTCGCCGATGGAGGTCGACCCCATCAGGATGACCTGGGGAAGCAGCTCCACGTCGCGCTCGATTTCACATCGGGGCCGATCCACACGCTCGACGGATCCCACATGGTGACGCCCGCCGCCAGGTGACGCGCGTTGATGCGGTCGCGCATGACGGAGGCGGCCTGGGCCAACTGCGCGCGGGAGTTCACGCCGAGGCATTCGGTCGGGTCCTGCGCAGTAAGCGCCGTGACGACGCGCCCCTCGTTGCGGCAGATCTCCAGCGCGTCGGTCAGATAGAACTCACCCTGCGCGTTATCGGAGCCACCTTCGAAAGCGCCGCGAACAGCGCTTTGGCATCGAAGCAGTAGAAGCCGGAGTTGCACTCGCAAACCGCCGCCTCCTCGGGGGTAGCGTCCTTCTGCTCGACGATGCGCACCACCGATCCGTCCTCGCCGCGGATGATGCGCCCGTAGCCGAACGGATTCTCCAGCTCCATGCTCAGCACGACCACGGCCGCATCGGCGTCCTCGCGCGCCTTGACGAGCGCCGCGATGGCCTCAGACGAGCTGAGCGGGCAGTCGCCCGACAAGACCACGAGCGATCCGTCGAAGTCGGCAAGCGCGTCGGCGCAAACCGCCACCGCACCCGCCGTGCCGTTTTGCTGTTCCTGCACGACGATCTCGGTATCGCCCTCGACAAGCGGGGCGACCTGTTCGCGGGCGTGTCCCACGACGCTGACCACGCGCTCGACACCCGCCTCACGCGCGGCGTCGACGACCCATCGCACGAGCGGCTTGCCGAGCACCTCGTGCGCGACCTTCGGCTTCTTGGATTTCATGCGCGTGCCCGCGCCGGCGGCAAGCACGATAGCGGCAGTGCTCATCAAAAGGCCCCCTCGATTGCAGGCGCGCCCTATTTAGCAAGGCGCGCGAACGTTGCGTTTCGGTGCGTTCGAGTATAGCGCAACGAGGTTTCCCCCTCCGCCGATACGGGGAAGCGCGGGCGCGCGCACAGAAACAAGCAGCGCGTAAGGCCGATCCCCGCTCTCGCACGCGCGCGCGCCCGCATGCGCTTCAAGGGGCGCAACCAGCGCAGGCGATCGCGCCCGCGCGCCACGCGCAGATCGGCTTCGAAGCGCTTCAAAAAGCAGCGAGTTGGAAACCACCGAAACGCTCGAGAACGCCATCGCCGCGCGCCGGCAAGCGCAGGCGCGAGTATGCCGACGGCCGCGAGCGGGATCATGATGCAGTTGTAGACAAGCGCCCAGAACAGGTTCTGCTTGATCTTGCGCATCGTCGCCCGGGACAAGCGCAGCGCCACGGGCAGATCGGCGAGGCTGTTGCGCATGAGGACGACCGACCCCGCGTCAAGCGCCACATCGGTGCCCGAGGCCATCGCGACGCCGATGTCCGCAGCGGCGAGCGCGGGCGCGTCGTTGATGCCGTCGCCCACGAAGGCGACTACGCGCTCGCCGTCTTTCGCAGAGGACTTCACCGCTCGCACCCGCTCGGCTTTTTCGAGAGGTTTCACGCCGAAGAACACGCGCACGGGATCGATCCCCACCCGCGAGGCAACCTCGAGCGCCGGGGCCTCGGCATCACCCGTCACCAGGTACGTCTCCACACCGCGCGCCTTCAAGTCGGCGAGAGCCGCAGCCGCCTCGGGCTTCGGCTCGTCTTCAAACGAGAACCCGCCGACGTCCTTCTTCCCGTCCACGATGACGCGCGATCCCGCGAACACCTCGCGCCTGTCCACGACGCCGCGCACGCCCTCGCCCACAATCGCCTCGAAGTCCTCGACCTCGCACGGATCGCCCACGCCGCGCTCTGAGGCGTAGTCAACCACCGCCCGTGCGAGCGGGTGCTCGCTTTTGCGCTCAAGCGCGCCGCCATACGCAAGTGGTCGGGTGAAACGTCGCATGCGACAACGCGCGGGGAGCCGACGGTGACCGTGCCCGTCTTATCGAACACGGCGACATCGAGCTTGCACAGGCGCTCGAGGACCTCGCCGTCCTTGATGAGGACGCCCAGCTGAGCGCCTTGCCCATGCCCACCATGAGCGCGGTGGGCGTGGCCAGGCCAAGCGCGCAGGGACATGCCACCACGATGACCGCGATGGCGGGCAAAAGCGCCTGCCTGACGCGTTCGGCATCGCCTGCGGCAGGCACGAGGAAGAACCACACGCAGAACGTGACGGCGGCGATGATGAGGATGGGGGGACGAACACCGCCGCGATCTTGTCGGCCATGCGCTGCACGAGCCTTCGAACCCTGCGCGTCCTCGACGGCGCGCACGACACGCGCGAGCGTCGAATCGGAGCCGACGCGCAGAGCACGCACGGTCAGCGACCCCGTCGCATTCGCCGTGCCGCCCGTGACCGCGTCCCCCTGCTCCTTGAGGACCGGGAGCGCCTCGCCGGTGAGCATCGACTCATCGACCTCGGAGCGACCCTCTACCACCACGCCGTCAACCGGAATCTTCTCGCCGGGAAGCACGATCACCACGTCGCCCGCGACCACCTGGGCAAGCGGCACCGTCACCTCCGCACCGCCGCGCACCACGCACGCCTCGGGAGGCGTGAGATTCATCAGCGACTCGATAGCTTGGTTCGTCGCGCCCTTCGCCCGCGACTCGAGAATCTTGCCGAGCAGGACGAAGGTGATGAGCATCGCGCAGGTCTCGAAATAAGGCATGCCGCCGTTGATCTGCATGCCGGCATCCCCGCCCAGTCGCCTGTCGCAACGGGCGCGAAGGTGATCACGAGCGAGAACAGAAACGCGATGGTGGTGCCGAGGGCGACCAGGACGTCCATGTTCGCCGATCCGCCCTTGAGCGACCCGAACGCCCCTTTGTAGAAACGCGCGCCGCAGCCGAAACTGCACCGAGCGGTCAGCAGCATGAGCAGCACGTTCGCGGCGAACATGGCCTGCACGTGCGTCGGCTCCGACGCGAACAATCCGGGCGATGGCCTCGCCTGTCGCCATGGACGCCGGAACCATGCCGATGCACAGCACGATCAGCGTCAGCACCGCCGATGCGGCGAACACGCGCACGTCCCGCTTCGCCCGCGCCGCCTCGCGCGCGCGGCGTCCCTCGTCGATCAGGGGGCGTCGTCGGGAATGATCTCCGCGGAGAAGGCGAGATCATCGAAAACGTGCATCATGTCGTCAACGCTCGCAACCGTCGGGTCGAACACGACCACACCCGTATTGTTCGCCAGGTTGACCGCGCAGCTTCGCACCCTTCCGTCTTGTTGAAACGGCTCGATCGACATGGCGCAGTTCGCGCAGTGCATCCCCTCGATGGCCAGGCGCAACGTCGCCTCGCAGACGGGCTCGTCCTCGTGCTGCACCTGAGCGTCAGGCAACGCAGGGCCTTGTCCTTGCTGCGGCTCGTCGCCGGGCCGGAAAAGCCCGCTGCGCCGTCTGCCGCGTCATCGCCTCGAGCCGTCGAGGGGGAAACCGGATCGGAGCCGTCTTCGGGCATGACGACGACCTCGAACTTCGTGTCGTCGAGAACATGCAGAAGCGCATCCTCGTCCACGGCGGAATCGTCGTAATAAACAACGCCGCCGCAGCATCGAGGTCGACCCGCACGTAATTCACACCCGGGGTCTCGCGATAGCGCTTCTCGATGTTCGCCACGCACTTTTCGCAGTGCATACCGTTGATGGCAAGCTCGAGCTTCGTCGTGAGGAAAGGGTTCGACCAATCATCGAGCATGCGGGCCACCTTGAAGTTCGTGTCATCGAGCGCGCCGAGAAGATCCTCTATCCTGCAAACCTCGGGGTCGAAAACGACACGCGCTTGCTTCCCCGCAAGATCGACCTCCACCTCGGATACGCCGGGCATCTCACGATAGCGCCGCTCGACGTTGCCGACGCACTTCCCGCAATGCATGTTGTCAACCGCCAATATCACCGTGTTCATCGCTAGCGCGCCGTCTCATCGCCTTCCAAAGCGCGCCGCCTCGCGCGACGCGCCGCCTTCGCACCCTGCGCGACGCCCGATCCTCGCATCGCGCGCCCCGATCTCAAGATGCGTCCTTTTCCCGCATCACGTCATGCGCTCGCTCCCGAAGCGCGCCCGCGAGGATGTCGAGCAGCGCTACGCGAGGAAACGCGCATTCGCCCTCACATGAACTTCCTCATGAGACCGACCACCTCGTCGACCACCTCGTCGTTTCCCGCGCGAATCTCCTCGATGACGCAGGTACGCATGTGCTCGGCCAGGAGAATCTCGGGAGACGCGCCTGACCGCGCTTTCCGCGGCGAGCTGGGTGAGAACGTCGCCGCAGTAGCGGTTGTCATCGATCATCGCCTTCACACCGTTCAGCTGCCCGATGGCACGGTTGAGGCGTTTTTGCACATCGCGCTGCAGCTCGTTGCTGCGCGGCGTGCTCTTATGGCGACGGCAACACGCCGCCTTCTTCGCCTCCGCCATCGATGCATGCCCCTTTCCCTCGATGCGACGATCGGTCCGAGGCCCGTGCGACCAAGTCCGCGATCGTGCTCATATACCCTCAAGGGGTATCTTATTATATTTGAGGATTATATACCCCAGAAGGGTATGCGCAACCGAGAAAACGCGATTAGGAGCAGCGAAGCGAAACGGCGCGGGGGGAGGTGCGAAGCAAAGCGGCGCGGAGGGAGGCGCGACGGTTGCAGCCCGGCGCGCATAAGCAATCGAGCCCGAACGCGCAGACGCGCCCGGCTCGGCATCGCCGAGCACCTCGAGCAGATCCTCGCAATCACGCTCGGCCTCGGCGCCTGCGGTTTGGCGACACACATCGTCCCCATGCGTCGTGATGTACGCCACGCCCCGCTTCAGCGAGACGCGCCTGCGCGAACAGGAGCGCGAAACCCGCGATGCCCGCGACCAGCGATGCGGCGAGGATGCCGAGCTTCGCCGCCATGACAAGCATCTCGTCGTCGTAGGCCAGGTTCGCCACGAAGATGGCCATGGTGAAGCCCACGCCGCCGAGAATGGACGCGCCGAGCATGTGCATCCAGTTGACGTTCTCGGGGAGCGACGCGATTTTAAGCTTGACGGTGATGAAGCTGAACAGCATGATGCCGAGCGGTTTTCCCACCACCAAGCCGAAGAAAACGCCCAGCAAAACCGTATTCGAGACAAGCGCGCCGACGTCGACGCCGCCGAGCGCAACGTCGGCGTTGGTCAGCGCGAACAACGGCAGAACGCCGAAATACACCCAGGGATAGAGCTTGTGCTCGAGGCCGCGTGGCGGGCGGCACCACCTCCCGGGTGACATGCGTTAACTTCTGCACGGTCTTGAGATACTCGCCCTGCGCGATAACCGGCGTGCCCTCGTCGTAAACCGAACGCGCCTCCTTCACCCGATCATCCGACCAGTTCAGGAAGCTGTTGAGGTTGACGCGCGATCCCGAGGGAATGGCGAACGCCAAAGGACGCCCGCGATGGTCAGTGGACGCCCGACATGAACACGCAGAACCACAGCACGCCGCCCACGATGATGTAGGGGTAAAGCGAGAGTAAATGTGCGCGCGGTTCATCACCAGCAGCGCCACGAGACCGCCGCCACCAGCGCGAGCCGAAAAACGAGGGGCTTTGCCCGGTAGAACACCGCGATGACCAGGATGGCGATGATGTCATCGGCGACGGCGAGCGTCGAGAGGAACACGCGAATGCCGTTGGGGAACACGGCTGCCCAAAAGCGCCATGATGCCGAGGGCGAACGCGATATCGGTCGCGGTCGGAACGCCCCAGCCCTGCGCCGCCGAGGATCGCCGGCGTTGAAGGCGCTGTAGATGACGATAGGCATCACGACGCCGCCGAACGCCGCGATGATGGGAAGCGCGGCCTGACGGATGTTCGTCAGCTCGCCGACGGTCATCTCGTATTTGATCTCAAGGCCGACCAGCAGGAAGAACACCGCCATGAAAATGTCGCTGATGATATGGGCAAGCGACATCGCGCCCCCATGTCGCCGAACCCGACGACCACGTACGTATGCCAGAACTCGAGAAACGGCTCATGCGCCGGCGCGTGTTGGCTATGATGAGCGCGATGATGGCCGCGACGAGCATGACGCCCGCCGCCCGCGTCGAAGAATGGGTGAAGCGGATGAGGTCGCGATAGCGGCGCTGATGGCCCTGGACCTCTCTGATGTAGATGGGCTGAGCGACGTTGCCCTCGCCACCCTCGCCCGCGGGCTTCGCGTCAGGCGCGG
>VOFI01001548.1_pt1 | contig 11261 bp, 10 predicted proteins | sample 5384131 | NCBI WGS metagenome assembly VOFI01 (sample SAMN12384728, study PRJNA508395) | human gut metagenome | isolation source: healthy gut H | host: Homo sapiens
ACATGACGTAGTCGTGGGAATTGATGACGAACATCTCTGTGGCCACGTCCTCCTCGGCCCGCACGGTGATCTTGCCCCGGCCGGTGGCGTAAGCGGCCTCGGATGCCCGCCCTGCCCATAATCATAGCCCCGGTAGGAAAGTCCGGCCCCTTGATGTATTCCATCAGATCCTCCAGGCCGGCGTCCGGATTGTCGATCAGGTAGCAAACCGCGTCGATGGTTTCCCCCAGATTATGGGGAGGAATGTTGGTGGCCATGCCCACGGCGATGCCAGTGGAGCCATTGACCAGCAGGTTTGGAAACCGGGATGGCAGAACCTCCGGCTCCTTGCGGCTGTCGTCGTAGTTGGAAATAAAGTTGACCGTATCCTTATCGATATCCGTCAGCATTTCCGTGGAGATTTTGCTCATTCTGGCTTCCGTATAACGGTAGGCGGCCGGCGGGTCGCCGTCCACGGAACCGAAATTTCCATGGCCGTCCACCAGGGGATAGTGCATGGAGAAATCCTGGGCCAGACGGACCAGGGCGTCGTAAACGGACGCGTCACCGTGAGGATGGTAACGGCCCAGCACGTTGCCGACGGTGGTGGCGCACTTTTTATAGGCCTTATCCGGAGTCAGGCCATCCTCATACTGGGAATAGAGAATCCGGCGGTGCACCGGCTTTAACCCATCCCTTACATCCGGCAAAGCCCGGGATACAATGACCGACATGGAGTAATCAAAAAGGATTTCTGCATCTCCTTTTGAATATCCACCTCGATTACATTGGATCTTGGCTCCATATTTTTTTTCGTCCATGTTTTTAATCTCCTTTTTCGCTGCCTTTTCCTCTGCTTTCACCCTTCGGCGGAAGCTTTCCGCCTTGCTTTATGGAACGTCAGCTTTCTTCTTAACTCTGCTTTTTCTCCGCCGTCCGGAAGCTGTTCAAGCACGCGGCTTTTTGCCCCGCGGCGCTCCCGCCTTTCCCGCAGCGGCTTTCAGCCTCCCGCGTCCCGCGGCTCTATACTGTCAAATAAATCCTGGTAAAGCTTTGGAAAGCGTTTCTTTAAATTCATAGCCCGGAAGGTCCCGCTGTCCACAAAGCCGTGGGATGTGGTTCCCTCGCTGACAGGCCTCTTTTCACCGGGCAGGAACACCTGATACCCAAAGGTCATCCGGCTGGGAGAGACGGACAGCACCCTTGCCGTCACCGTCAGCTCATCCTCGTATCGGGTTCCCTTATAATATTTGCAGGTGACCTCTGTCAAAGGGAGCATAACCCCCATTTTCTCGATCTCGGAATAGGTGACCCCCAGCTTTTTGATAAAATCTGTTCTTGCCACCTCGAACCATACCGGATAAACCGAATGGTGGGCGATGCCCATTTGGTCGGTCTCCTGATACCGTACGATAATTTTACTTTCTGAAATCATAAGCGCCTCCGGTTTTCCAGCCGCCGCTTACCGCTTTTCGGGAATACATCCCGCGATGAGCATTCCCTGGATATCCGCGATAACAGCAGGCTCCATGGCCCGCATGGGCATGGCTAAAATAGCGTTTTTCGGGGTAAACAATACCATCAGGTCATCAAATTCCTCAAAGCTGCTGGTGCCGTCCAGGGGAATTTCCCACTGGCCCTCGCCGGAGCCGACCACCACCTCGTCGGGATAAATCTCCACCTCGATTTTCCTGCCGCCGGCGATCTCACCGGCTCGTTTCCGCATATCAAGGTACGGAACCAGCCAAACCGCCGCCGCGACCGCCAGGCTGAGGATTCCCAATGCCAGGTTATAGCCTCCCTGATACAAGCCGAAGGAGACGAAAAACAACGCCGCGGCCACAATTAAAATTCCGGTTTCCAGCCACGCCCGGCGGCCCACTGATTTATAGATGTGAGCCCGTTTCAGGCAGGCCATGGCCTCCTCCCGGTTCAGGGTATAGGAAAGCTTGATGCCCGCGTACTGCTCCTCATATTCCGCCGCGTCCTCATCCTCTACAAACTCCGCGTCGGTGCCGTCCCAGTCGGGAGTATACTCCTCCTCCTGGGCCTGCTCCAGCTGCTCCGCCACATCGGCGGCCTGCAGCACCTCCGTCAGCTCCTGGGGATAATTTTCCTCGGCAGCCTCATCCCAATCGTCCTCCCGTATAGGGTTCGGACTGTCGTTGTTGGTTTCCATAAGCGCTGTCGCTTCCTCCTTCAGTATCAGTTAATCTTATAATGGGATTCCACAGGAATCCCGGATTCTCTCCGCTTTTTCGCGGGCCTGCCCGCGGCGTTTTACCGCTGGGAGAGGCAGCTTCATTCTCGCAATTTTCGGAGAAGCCGCCGGAAGCCCCGGCGCCTTTTTCTGCTCCGAGGGTGCCGGGGCGGGGATCAGAGCCTATTTCCCGGCGCTAAGCTGCCCAAGCCTTTCTCCCTTTAGACGTCCAGATTCTGAACATACTTGGCGTTTTTTCTCGATAAATTCCCGCCTGGGCTCTACCTTGTCGCCCATCAGGATGGTAAAGGTTTCGTCCGCGGCGGCCGCGTCCTCCAGCTCTACCTTCAGCATGATCCGGGTTTCCGGATTCGTGGTGGTTTCCCAAAGCTGCTCGGAATCCATCTCGCCCAGGCCCTTATACCGCTGGATCGGCGCCGTGACGGTCATTTCCTTCAGCATTTGATCCCGTTCCTTATCGGAATAGGCGTAGTAATGGTTTTTGCCCTTGGTCAGCCGGTAGAGGGGGGGCTGGGCGATATAGATATGTCCCTCCTCGATCAGCGGCTTCATGAACCGGAAGAAAAACGTCAGCAGCAGGGTCCGGATATGGGACCCGTCCACGTCGGCATCCGCCATGATGATGACCTTGCCGTAACGCAGCTTCGCCAGATCAAATTCATCTCCAATGCCGCATCCCAAAGCGGTGATAACCGGCATCAGCTTGTCATTGCCGTAGACCTTATCCAGCCTGGCCTTTTCCACGTTGAGCATTTTGCCCCACAGAGGAAGGATCGCCTGGAATTTCCGGTCCCGCCCGCCCTTGGCGGAGCCGCCGGCGGAATCTCCCTCTACGATATAGATTTCCGTTTCCTCCGGATTTCTGGACTGGCAGTCCGCCAGCTTGCCCGGCAGGGCGGCGCTTTCCAGCGCGGATTTTCTTCTTACCAGCTCCCTGGCCTTCCGGGCGGCCTCTCTGGCCCGGCTGGCGGCCATAGCTTTTTCAAAGATGGCCCTGGCGGTAGCCGGGTTCTCCTCCAAATAAGCGGAAAGCTTTTCACTGATCAGATTATCCACCAGGGTGCGGATCTCCGTATTGCCCAGCTTCGCCTTGGTCTGGCCCTCAAACTGGGCTTCCTTCAGCTTGACGCTGATGATGGCGGTCAGGCCCTCCCGCACATCCTCGCCGGACAGATTCTTATCCCCGTCCTTTAAGATATTATATTTTCTGGCGTAATCGTTCATGATTCTGGTGAGGGCCCGTTTAAAGCCCTCCTCATGGGTGCCGCCGTCGGTGGTATGGATATTGTTGGCAAAGGAGATCAACAGCTCATTGTAGCTTTCGTTATACTGCATGGCCACCTCGGCCTCGGCGGAGCCGTCGGTGAGGGCGCCCTTTACATGGATAATATCCGGATGAATGACCTCCAGGGATTTCCTTTTATGCAGGAACTCCACAAAGCTGGAGATGCCGCCCTCGTAAAGGAAGTTCTTCTGCACCCTGTTTTCCGGATCCCGCTCGTCCACCAGCTCGATATGGATGCCAGCGTTCAACGCCTGCTCCCGCAGGCGGGTTTCCAGGGTTTCATATTCGTAAACTGTGGTTTCGGCGAAAATCTCCGGGTCCGCCTGGAAGGTGACCTTCGTCCCTGTTTTTGTGGTGTCGCCTATCATCTCCAGGTCGGTGATGGTTTTTCCCCGTTCAAACCGCTGGCGGTAAATATGAGCGCCGTCGCTGACCTCTACCTCCAGCCAGGTGGAGAGGGCGTTGACCACCGAGGCTCCCACGCCGTGAAGGCCGCCGGAAACCTTGTAGCCGCCGCCGCCGAACTTTCCGCCGGCGTGAAGCACGGTAAACACCACCGTCACCGCGGGGATTCCCATTTTTGGCTGGATTCCCACTGGGATGCCGCGGCCGTTGTCCTCTACCACGATGATATCGCCGGGGAGAATCCGCACGTCGATTTTATCGCAGTAGCCGGCCAGGGCCTCGTCGATGGCGTTGTCCACGATCTCGTAGACCAGGTGATGCAGGCCCCTGGGCCCGGTGGAGCCGATATACATGCCCGGACGCTTCCGGACGGCCTCCAGTCCCTCCAGCACCTGTATGTCGCTTGCGCCGTATTCTTCGTTGGTTTGCGTAATCTCATTGTTTTCCAAGGTGAAACCTCCATTTATTCATCGATGAAATCCTGTAAAATCTGATCTATTTCTTCTTCCGTCCCCCCGGGCTTTTTCAGCGGGTCCACCCGCCGTTTGGCCGGCCTTTGGGCCTGCCGCCTTTTGGAAACGGAAGGATTATTTTTTACCTTATCGATCCGCCTGGTTTCCTCAAATAAGGAAAAATCATATTTTGAGGAATAATAGCCGCTGTGGGAAGCGCTGCTGATTTCCAGGGAATCCCCGGCGTTTTTCCCGGGCGGGTCCGGATCATAGAATTTTTCCCGGTATGGATCCGTTTTCTCTTCCGAAACCGGCCGTTCCTCCGAAAACGCGCCGGCGGCGCGGCGGCCGGAAAGCTCTCTGTGGAAGGAGCCGGCGGGCTTTGCGCCTCTGACATGCTTTTTTCTATGCCCCTTCATGGGCGAAAGCACAATAGTGAAGGGAGCCAGGAGAAAAAAAGAACAGAAAGGGAACGATGATCAGGAGAACATGGCCGAACTGAATCCCCTGCCGGAAGATTACCAGCAAAACGGCGATGAGAAAGCCCAAAGCTGAGGCTGCGGCGGCGAAGGTTCTGAGCCTTTTGGTATACCGGATATTAGACGCTTTCCCGCACCGCGGGCACCGGTATTCCCCGTCCTTATGGATGCCCCAGGCCTGCAAATAGGACATTCTGCTTTTGCAGTAGGGACAAAACGGCAATTGATTTTTCATATTCCATCCTACCTTTCCGGAGCCGGCGCTTCCTTTGGAATCGAAATCAGATTGGTTTCTGTGGTTTTCAGAAAATCCATCCGCTTCAGCAGGGTGGAGGAAGAAATCTGACTGATATACACGGTGGTTCTTTTCTTTTCCGCGCACACCACAAAGGATTTTGGCAGTTCCATAGACGTTAACCACTTTGCCGCTTTTTTCCGCCTGAGTCAGATAATCCCGGGTAAATTTGGAGATGGTGGAGGTATCCAGATCAAAGATTCCCACAATGCTGTCCATCTTTACCACGGTTTCCTGGCCCAAATGAAGATACATAAGCTCTTCTCCTCTAACGATAAATCAAATGAAATCGAATAAATATATTATAAAAATAAAACAAATAAAATGGAATAAACAAAATAAAAGAGATTAAAAAATTCCCAGCGCGTTTCCGGACCTCTTACCGGCCTTCAAGCCTTTGACCGAAGGCCCCGACTGTCTTTTTGCTTTTCCAAGGCCCTGTTACTCCCGGATCTCTCCGTTTTCTACGTAAAAGGTTCTGCCCTGGGACAAGCCCGAAATGGAGTTGGGATCGCAGCAGGTGATAAACACCTGCCAGCCCTGGATTTTGTTCAGCAGGTAGTCCTGGCGGGAGGCGTCCAGCTCGCTCATCACGTCGTCCAGCAGAATCACCGGCTTTTCCCCCAGAGCTTCCGCCAGCAGGGCGGCCTCCGCCAGCTTCAGCGCCAGCACGCAGGAACGCTGCTGCCCCTGGGAGCCGTATTCCCTGGCGGATTTTTCCTGAACGGTCACCAGCAGGTCGTCCCGGTGGGGCCCCTTCGTGGTGAACCCGGCGTTCAGATCCTCTTTTCTCCCGTTTTGCAGCAGAGAGAAAAGCCTCTCCCGATACCCGGCTTCCTCCCCGCCGTCCCTGAGCAGGCCGCTGTCATAGCGGACGGCGAACCTTTCCCTTCCCTGGGAAATGCCGTCGTAAATCTCTCCGGCGGCCTCGGAAAGCCTTTCAAGATAGCGCTTTCGTTCTATGGTAATAGCCGCCCCCAGTCCCGATAGCTTTTCGTCCCAGATCTCAGGGTTTCCAAAAGCTCCGAATGATAGGAAATATCCTTGAGCAGGGTATTCCTTTGGGCCAGGGTCCGGCTGTATTGGCTCAGCAGCCTGGCATAGGCGGGTTTTCTCTGGCAAAGGGCGGCGTCCAAAAATTTCCGCCGCATAGACGGCCCCTCCTTAACAAGGGAAAGGTGGTCCGGAGAAAATACCACGGCGCAGAATTTGCCAATCAGCGACGAGGCAGCCGGCTGGTCCACCCCGTTAAACTGGGCGGCCCGTTTTTTCGCCACCCGGCCGATGGTGATTTTCGCCGTCTGCTCCCGTTCCTCCGCCTCGAAATCCAGCGCCAGCACGGCGCCGGCCTGGGAGGAAAAGGCGATCAGCTCCTGATCCCTGGCGCCCCGGAAGGACCTCCCCCCGGTAAACAGCCAAACCGCCTCCAGCAGATTGGTTTTGCCCTGGGCGTTATCCCCGCAGATCACGTTGACCTGAGGCCCGGGGATCAGCTCATTCTCTTTTAAATTGCGGTAATCCCGAAAACCAAGCCGGTTGACCTTCACTTACGCCAGCACCTCAATCAACAGCTCCCCAATCTGAGCGGTATCGCCGGGGCGCATTTTTTTCCCCGCATGGTGCAGACCTCCCCGTTGACCAAAACCTGGCCGCTCTGAATGGCTACCTTGGCCTGGCCGCCGGTGACCGCGCCGCCGGAAAGCTTTAATAGGGAATCTAAACGGATAAATTCCGTATCAATCTGGATTTGTTCCTTTTTCATGAATGCTCCTTACTGATCTTATTCCTGCTTCAGCCGGACGGGCAGCACCAGGAACAGGAAAGAATCCCCCTGGGTGGGAACGATCTTCATGGGGCTGACCGGGCCGGTCAGCTGAACCTTGACCTCGTCCGTGTCCGCATTCCGCAGGGCATCCAGCAGATAACGGTTGTTAAAGCCGATCTCCACCTCCGGCCCGGTAATCTGGGCGGAAAGCTCGTCGTTGGCCTTGCCGATCGAGGTGACGCAGGAAATCTTGATTTCCCCGTCCTCGGAGAAAATGCAGCGCACCGGGCTTTTCAGCCGGTCGGTGATCAGCAGGGAGACGCGCTCCACACTGTTGATCAGGTTTCTGGTGTTCACCGTCACCTCGGTGGTGAACTGGGCGGGAATCGCCGCCTTATAGTCCAGGAATTCTCCCTCTAAAAGCCGGGAGATCACGGAATATTTCTCGATTTTGAAAATAATGTGCCGCCTGCCCACCAGGATCTCCACGTTTTCATCCTGGTCCGGCAGCAGCTTGATCACCTCGGAGAGGGTCTTGCCCGGCACCACAAACCGGATCTCGTCCTCCTCCTCAAATTTCAGGTTGATCATTTCCGTCCGCATGGCCAGCCGGTAGCCGTCCACAGACACCAGGCGGATGATCCCGTTCTCAATATTGAACAGGGTGCCGGTATGGACGGGCTTAGCGTCGGTATCCGCCACCGCGAACAGGGTCTGGCGGATCATGCTTTTCAGAATCGGGCTGGTCAGGTCGATGCTGGAGGCCCCCTCCACGGAGGGAAGCTCCGGATATTCGGAGCTGGGGATGCCTACAATGGAAAATTCCGAAGGGCCGCAGGTGATCTGGGTGATCATTTTTTCGTCCACCAGAATGGTCACCGTTTCATCAGGCAGCCTTCTCACGATATCGCCAAACAGCCTGGCGCTGAGAACCACCTCTCCCGGCTCGTCCACCTGGGCCTCGATCACCGTTGTGATGCCCAGCTCCAGGTCATAGCCGCAAAGCTTTAAATCGCCGTTCGTGGTGGTTTTCAAGAGAATCCCCTCCAAGGCGGCCAGTGTGGATTTTGAGGAAACGGCTCTCTGTACGTTGGAAACCGCCTCCACCAGCTGAGATTTTTGACATTGAATTTTCATAAAAACCTCCTGCTTTCTTTCATAAAAAGTAGATTTAAGGGCTTTCCCGCTTATGCGAAAACAATAAAGCAGAACTCCCGTTTGGTATTCTTTTCCAGGTTCAATTCCGGGCCTGGCGGATTTCAGCGGTCCGGCTTTGCCTGCCGCTTGTATTTCGCCGGGCTTTTTTGAGTCCGGTCCGAAAGGATAAGATTTTCCACAGGGGAAACGCCGGGGAGGGGCGGCCCTCTGTTTGGCCGGAATCCGGCTGGCAAAGGAAAATCTCTCTTTAGGGAAAGGACAGAATAGTAATTATTAATAGCAATAGTAGTAGGGGCCGTGAAAATGTGGAAAAGCCTTTTTTTCTTAGGAAATCCGGGAAGAAAACGGGAAAAGCCCCTGTGGAATGGATGTGGCGGACGGTGGAAAGAAAAGCGGCGTCCTGCAGTTTTACACATCCCCGTGGAAATCCGGCGGTGGAATGTGGAAAAAAAGTGGAAAAGAGAAGCGGACGGAAGCTTTGGTTTTCCACCGGTTTTGTGGAATGTGGAAAGCTTATCCACCGGGGATGTAAAATCAGCGGTCCCGGATATTTTTTGATGATATCCTCCACCATGGCCTTGGTTTTGGAATCCTTTTTCATGTTTTTCTCCACCTGCTTTGCACCGCGTACACCACGGTGGAGTGATCCCTGCCGCCGAACTCCTCGCCGATCGTGGTCATGGAGAGCTATCTCCCGCACCACGTAAACGGCGATCTGCCGGGCGTTGGAAATGTTGGCGCTCCGCTTGGAGGACCGGATATCGTCGGGGAAACCTCGAAGGTGCGGCCCACCTCCTCGATGATCTTCTCTACCGTCAGCGGAGGCGGCTGGTCGTTGTTCAGAATGTCTGAGATGGCGGTCTGGGCGTTCGCCATGGTGGGGGCGTCCCCGTTTAAAAAGCCAGTTGGCTTTCATTTTCTTTACCGCGCCCTCCAGCTGCCGGATATTGGTTTTCAGACGGGTGGCAATGTATTCGCACACATCGCCTGGCAGCTCCAGATCCAGGGCCTCCGCTTTCCTTTTTATAATAGCGATCCTGGTCTCAAAATCCGGGGGCTGAATGTCGGCGATCAGGCCCCATTCAAACCGGGTGCGGAGCCTGTCCTCCAGAGTCTGGATCTCCTTGGGAGGACGGTCGGATGTAAGGACGATCTGCTTTTTCGCTTCATACAGGGAATTAAAGGTATGGAAAAATTCCTCCTGGGTGGAATCCTTGCCGGCGATAAATTGGATGTCGTCTACCAGAAGCACGTCGGTTTTCCGGTATTTCTGATGAAAGGTGGAGGTTGTCCCATGCTGGATCGCGTCGATCAGCTCGTTGGTGAAATCGTCTCCCTTTATGTACAGGGTGGTCATCTCCGGGTGGGCTGCGCTTCAGGTCGTTGCAGATGGCGTAAAGCAGATGGGTTTTTCCCAGGCCGGAGTTTCCGTAAATGAACAGGGGGTTGTAGGCGCCGGCCGGATTAGCCGCCACCGCCAGCGAGGCGGCGTGGGCGAATTTATTGGAGGAGCCTACGATATAGGTGTCAAAGGTGAACTCATATTCCGAGTCGATAGCCAGGTTGTCGTTTGGGGCCGCCTTCTTTTCGCCGGCCTCGTTGGGAATGGTAAAGATAATGTTGATGCCCGAGCCGAAAATCTCGTGGACTGCGGAATTTAACAGGGGCATATAGCACCGGTTCAGGGTCTGCCGGTGAAACTCGTTGGGCACCATCAGGATGGCGTCCCCCGCGTCGAAGTCCAGCTTGACGGGCTCGATCCGGCTGATCCAGGTTTTATAAGCAACGTCCGTAATATGGGCCTTGCAGTAATCGCAGATCAGATCCCATGCTTCGTGAAAGGATTCCATTCTATCTTCCTCCGAATGTAATTTTCAGATATCAGCCGCCTGCCGGGAGAGGCAGGCGCTATATAGAATTATTTTATCACAAATTCCCGGAATACACAAATAGTTTTCCACATGTTTCATTTGGAAGAAAAAACCCTAAAATTTTTTATTTTGTGAGATTTCGCCGCCTTTACCACAGGGGAAAATCTTATGTATCTCCTGTTTTGGTTACTTATGTGATGAAAAATCGGAAAGCCGGCCTGCGGATTGGATTTACTACCAGCAAGAAGATCGGAATCGCGGTGCAGCGAAACCGGTCCCGCAGGATCATGCGGGAAGCGTTCCGGCTGATCGCGCCGGAATTGAAAACAGGATATGATTTTGTTTTTGTAGCCCGGGGAAAAACGCCCTTTGTAAAATGTGAGGCCGTGAAAAGGGCGATGACAAAGCAGCTGAAAGAGGCGGGAGTTTTCAAATGAAGCGCCCGCTTATTTGGCTTATCCGGTTTTATCAAAGGGCGATTTCCCCTTTAAGCCGGCCCTGCTGCAAGTATTATCCCACCTGCTTTACGGCTTGCAGGCCATCGAGAGATTCGGCGCCCTGAACTGACCCTTTGGGCATTTTAAGGTGCAATCCCTTCTCCAAGGGAGGCTACGACCCGGTGCCCGAAAAAAGAAGGAAAAACGAAAAAGAAAAATAAAAAGTAACGGCCGGCCGCCTAGTCCGGCGGCGTTGGGAGGAAAATCGCAGGTATGCAGATTTTTAGTTGGATCGGTAACGTTTTTCGGTTATCTGCTTTGGTTTTTTTTATGAGTTTACCAAGAATTACGGCGTCTCGATTATTCTGTTTACCATAGTATTGAAAATAATCATGTTTCCGTTTTTTCCATTAGCGACAGAAGTCTATGGCCAAAAATACCAGAAAAAATATGGTGATAACAAGCAAAAAATGGGAAAACAGAAAGGGCGAGATTCAGAAAAATATGGTGATAACAAGCAAAAAATTTTTGCATGAAAATGGATGATGTTCATTCTGCCTCTGTTCTCCGCCTGGATCGCTTTAAATGCCGGCGGCCGTAGACTTTACTGGATTATCAACACCGTGCTCCAGTTCCTGCGGACCTGGGTGCTGAATATCTTTCTATAACTTGCCTGGAATACCATGATCGCCAAGGAAGGCAGCGCGGATAAAATCGAGAAAAAGTAAAGACGGTGGCGCCGGAGGGTCCCCCTTGCCAGAAATATGGGAGGCCTTCCGCGTCGCAGAAAAAAGCTGCGGGCCGCAGAAAAGCGCGAAAATCACTCCGGCTTGCAGGAAAGGAAACTAAATCGACCGTATTTGGAAGCAGAAGGGTTAAAAGGGGTGAGCTTTGGAAAGCAATTGGCGGCGCAT
>VOFI01001868.1_pt1 | contig 11250 bp, 19 predicted proteins | sample 5384131 | NCBI WGS metagenome assembly VOFI01 (sample SAMN12384728, study PRJNA508395) | human gut metagenome | isolation source: healthy gut H | host: Homo sapiens
GATTCCAATCTGGAACTGTTTTATACCGATATGCAGCGCGAAATCGCCGACATGAAGGCGGACGGCGCCGAGGCCATCGTGCTGTATATCCATTGGGGCTATGAATATTTCCTGACCCCCAACCGGAACCAGACGGCTGTCGCTGAAAAAATGTGTGAATTGGGGTCGATGTCATCATCGGCGGCCATCCCCATAAAATTCAGCCGCTCGAGCTGATTACGGCGGACAATGGCAACCAGGCGGTCTGCCTCTATTCGATGGGGAATTTTCTGTCCAACCAAGTGATCGAGTCGATGTACGGCGGCAACCGCTCCAACAGCCGCAACTTCCAGGACCATGTCAGCTGTCCCATCCCGGATGTTTCCAACCGCTACAACGACGACAAATGGGACCAGCATGTCAAGGACTGCAACGACAACGGTCACACCGAGGACGGGCTGCTGTTCCAGACCACCTTTACCAAATACAGCGACGGGGTGGTAAGGCTCACCGGTGTGGATGTGCTGCCGACCTGGTGCTACCGCTATAAAGGATTCCGCCTCAGGCAGCGGGTTCGGCTACAAAGTGGTGCCGCTCGACAAATCGGTGGAAAACTGGGGATCCGCCTTCGGTATCCCCGATATCGACCTGACCTACGCAAACCGCTCGTATGACCGCACGATGAAGCTGGTGGGGGACGGCCTGGCCGCCTGCCGCGAGGCTATCGAAAAGGAGGGCGGCTGGGTCACATACGGCGATGCCGAGCCGGAGGCTACCGCGTCGGATCCCGCCGGCACGGCCGCTTGACAGGCATATGCAGGAACCCCCGCTGGAAGACGTTGTCTTCCAGCGGGGGTTTTATTGGGACGCCGATGCCGGGGGGCTCCGTTCGGGACATATCCGGACGGCTCTCTTCCGGCGTTCACACCGAATCCGGCAGGGAGCATCCCTATCCTCAAACAGGCGGTTGAACGCGCGGTTGGCGGCGGCCGTGAAAATCCGGGGCGTCGAAACCGCGGAGGGCAGGCCGGCGCCTTTCCAATCTGCGGCCCAGATCAAATACCGGTCCAGCGGCAAGCGGTCCCTGACCTTGAGATGGCATCCGTCACGGACCAGCCGCCCGTCCCGCGCAATTTTCCCGGCGTCCAGATATAAAACGGACGCCGGTTTCAGCGGGCGTCCCCGTCCATCAGGATATGGCCCTTCTGTTTGGATAGAACGACGAGCTCACTCGAAACGGAGCCGCTCTGAAAGCATGATATACTCCGGAAATCCACGGGATCCCCAACGCAAGCCCGATGGGAGCCGGTTCCCCAGTCGCTCCTCTCCCGCTTAGGACAGCCCAGCTCTTTAAGGCCCCGTCCCGTTGGATAGCCGGCCAGCGGGCGGCGGGAGTGCTGTGGACGGCCACCGCCGGCTCATCGTCCCTCAAAAACCCGTCCCGGCAGGACTGCCCTCATAGGGCCCTTTTGCGCCTCCCGCCAATCCCGGTCGGAAATGGACAGCAGCACGCCGCTGCCCGTCTCCTGGTGGAACGTCAGAAAATCCATCACCGCCATCCCCCAGTGGGGATAGGCGCGGCTCCTGACCGTATATATGCCGGTCGGCCCGCTGCCGGTCATCAGCCGATAGTCGGCCGGACCGGCAGACATAAGGCGACCCAGGTACGGGCGGGCGGCAGGTCCGCGGAGGTTATGGAGGAAAGCTCCTCCTCCCCGACACGATACAGCATCGCCGTGCCTCCTTTCCATGAGGCGCTCCCGTATGAAGGACAGCCCGCGGTGGTTCCGCGGGCTGTCCGGTACGCCGCTGCTTCAGGACCGGGGACGATCCTGCTGCGGAGGCTGGCTTTCTCCGTTTTCGAGGTAGGTTTCAACCCGGAAACGGGGCCGGGCCTTGACCTCGCTGTAAATTTTGCCGATATAGCCGCCTAAAACCCCGATGCACAAGAGCTGAATGCCCCCAAGAAGCCAGATGGAACAAACGATGGCGGTCCATCCGGCCACCGTAACCCCCACGAAATAAGAAATCAGGGCGTAAAGCAGGCCGAGGACACTCAAGATCGAGATCAGGATCCCGAGGTTGGAGATGAGCTTGAGAGGTTTGACACTGAACGAGGTGATGCCATCCAGGGCAAAAGGGAAATCATCTTTTTCAGCGGGTATTTGGATTCCCCCGCGAAACGCTCGTGCCGGTCGTAATACACGTAATCGCTCCGATACCCGATCAGGGGGGGACGATGCCCCGCAGAAAGAGATTGACCTCCTTATAGTCGCCCAGCGCCTCGAGGGCGCGGCGGCTCATCAGCCGGTAATCCGCGTGGTCATACACCACGTCCACTCCAAGCATTTTCATCACTTTGTAAAAGCCGCGCGCGGTGGAGCGCTTGAAAAAGCTGTCGGTATCCCGCTTGTTCCGGACGCCGTAAACGACGTCGCACCCTTCTTCGAATTTGGCCAGGAAGCCGTCCAGGGCGTCAATATCGTCCTGCAGGTCCGCATCCAGGCTGATCGCGCAGTCGGCCTTCTCCTTCGCCGCCATCAGGCCGGCGAGCAGAGCGTTCTGATGCCCCCGGTTATGCGCGAGCTTGAGGCCCGCGCACAGCGGGTTTTCCTCGCAGAAGCGGCAGATCAGCTCCCAAGTCTTGTCCTTGCTGCCGTCATCCACCAGCAGAAACCGGCTGTTTTCATCCGCGTGCCCCGCGGCGATGAGGGTCTTCATCTTTCTCGGTCAGGCGGCTGACCGTCTCGGGCAATACCGCCTCCTCATTATAGCAGGGAACCACCAGATACACCGTTGACATGCTTTCAGCACTCCTTTTCTCTCTGTTTCCTTTTGGCAAGATATCGGGATAGCGTCCAATACACCCCCAACCCCAATACGGATACCGCCGTCAGGACTATGCCTGCCGTCCCGCCTGGGGAGTATAATGGAAAACGATATGGTTGTCGCCCCCGGAGACCGGTACGGCCATCAGGCCGCCTCGATTTCACGATAGGGACCGCCTCCCCCGTTGACGGTGGCGCTCCACCCTTCATCGTAGGTGACGGAAAAGAAGGCCATGGTCTCCTCGCGGCAGTGGATATCCGCGGTAAAGGTCCGATTGTCCCGTGAAAAAGAGGAGGAGGATTCCCGACGCCGGTTTTCCAGTTCGGCCGCCGCGTCCTGTTCGGACACCGCATCGATCTGTGAATCCGTCAACGGCTGCATACCCACGAGCTTGTCCACGTCCTCTTCATGCACCACCAGCGCTTTGCACATGACCCAGGCCCGTTTCTCGACGGGGATCTGCAAAAACCGCTCCTGGGTCACGTAATAGGCGTAGGTAAAAACCGATCGGCAGCGCCTGCGGATTCTCATAGACGGAATAGGTGTTCCCACCGACGGTATACTGCGAGCAGCTCCAGGGATTCGTCGTCCGTCGGGTTGACGATGTATTTGATCGACAGCAAATGCCGGAGATCCTCATGGTCGAGAAGCGGAACGTTGCCGTGGCCCCGATACACCCCCCATGTTGGAATACAGCTCAAAAACCCCGCCGCTGACGGAACTGTTGAAGCTGGGAAGCGCCGGCACATCCGCTATGAGCCCCTGGTTGACAGACGGGAGCATGAACCGGGCGCCTGGATCGTCCGGCAGCTCGGCTTTAAGCATCGGGGCCAGATAGGAATCCTTGACCCAGGCGGAGGAATCGCCCACCTGCCGCATTCTTTGTATATTGAAGGATGTGGATACACTGGCAAACAGGATGACGCCGGCCGTCAGGGCGGCCGTGAAAAACCGGCGGTTCCGGAAAAACTCGAGCAGCATCCAGGCCACCGCGATGCCGCCGAGCGCCAGAACGACCTGAACGGCGAAGGCCTTGGGGTCATGGATATAGTCGCCGATCCGCCGGACTTTGGGGTACAGCCAGGTAAAAGAGGGAGAAGAGCAGGGTTCCTCGAACGCCAGGCCGCATCCCCACCGGAATCCGACCTCCTCCAGATTGTCGAGCGCCATGGCCGTTATCAGTGCCATCATGAGGATCAGCATATACACCCAACGGAACCGCCAATCCCTGCCCAGGTAGAACACGCTGTTCAAGAAGGGAATCACCGCCATAACAGCCAGCAGTGCCACAAAACCCGTCGCGAAATTCCGCTTTTTCAGCATCCACGCCAGCACCATCGACACGCTGAACATGGGCAGAAAGAAGGACTGGGAATCGTAGTTGGCCATATATGCGGTCGGGAAACCCTGGCTGTCTCCCGGCAAAAGCACGGCCTTGATCATCCGCAGATATTCCTGCCAGCCGAACCGCAGCGGGATCCCCTCGAACGCCCCCGTCGTCCTCGGATTTGTCATGACCATGAGGGTGGACGGCAAAACAGAAAGGCCGCCATCCCGAGGCCGATCACCGCTTCCAGCAGGCAGCGGGGGAGCTTTCGGATGCTGCTGCGGAAATCGGGGATCAGATACCGGCACACAAAATACAGGACGACAAACACCACTTCACCGGTAAACAAGACAAAGTTGACCAGCGCGTTGAGTGCCACGGCCAGCGCAAACCAGCCCACCCTCCGGTTCTCCATCATCTCGTCCAGCGTGAAGAGCAGCAGCGGGAATAAGGCCACCACGTCGTGGAAGTGATTGTACAGCAGATTCATGGACTGGTATCCGGAAAACGCATATAAAAGGGCGGCGATGACGGCATAATTCTTGTTTTTGACGTACCGCTGCAGGAAGGCGTACGACGTCAGCCCCGCTACACCGCATTTTAAAATCAGGAGCGGGCCGATAAGATACGGGAAAACCGCGCCGGGGAAAAGCAGGCTCAGCCAGAAGAAAGGGCTCCCCAGATTGTAGAAGCTGTACCCGACAAACGCGCTGCCCAAATCCGTATTCCAGTTCCAGAAGACATCCCCGCTTTTGACCGCCTCGTTGGCCATCATATTGAACGGGATTTGCTGGTAGATAAAATCGGCCCGGATCGTGAAAATGCCTCCGCCCATCACGATATAGGGGACAAAAATGAGACAGCCGGTCAGTAAGCACAGTAAGAAGACCTTCCCGTAAGGGTTCCACTTTTTCTTGAGAAGTCCGCAGTCCTGTATGATTCATATTCCGTTCTCTCTCCTCAGCGGGATTTCTGCTTCCGCAGATTTTGAAAAAAAGCCGACAGCACCTGTGCGCACTCCTGTTCCAGCAGGCCGCTTTCCACGACCGGATGGTGGTTATACGGCAGGGCGAACAGATCCGTCACCGAGCCGAGCAGCCGGCCTTGGGATCAGCGGCCCCGTACACCACCCGGCCGATGCGGGCATTGAGGATCGCGCCCGCGCACATGGGGCAGGGTTCCAGCGTCACATATAGGGTGGAGCCGGACAGCCGCCAGCCGTTCAGGCGGCGGCAGGCCTGATCGATGGCCTCGATCTCGGCATGGCAAAGCGCGTGCCGCAGCGTTTCCCTCCGGTTGCGGCCGGTGCCGGCCACCTCGCCGTCCCGCACCAGCACCGCCCCGACCGGCACTTCTCCCTCGGCGGCCGCTTCGTCCGCCAGACGGAGAGCCAGCCGCATATACGCTTCATCCGCCTGTGTGAAGCCGCCCCTTCCGGCCGGATCACGACGGCTGCCCCCGATGCTCGACACAACGTTCAGAGCGGTGATGGCGAGCAATCCGGCCAGGCTGAGGATGACCGTGGGGGAAAGCAGGATCTGCCCCACCCGTCTGGGCACCGAAAGGGCGGAAAATCCGTTGCCGACCGGCCGCAGAACCGCCTGCGGCGCGGTATCCCCCGGCCGGTGCCCGGCCCACAGGACAGCCGCCCCGATCACGCCGAGCACCGCCATGACCGTGAACGCCGCCCCGTTGAGCATCCCTATGGAGTCCAGATCCGGCAGAAACTGGGCGGCGTATTGCAGGACGACCGAAAAGGCGTTATTCAGGAAATGGAGCAGCACCGCCGGCCAGATGGAACCGGTCTGGACCGTCAGATATCCAAAAATCAGGCCCAGGATGAAGGCAAAGGGAATCTGCAGCAGATTCCCGTGCAGCAGCCCGAAAAACACCGCCGAAAACACAATGGCTAAGCCGTCCCCCTGCGGGCGGAGCGCCCCGAGAATATAACCCCGGAAAACCATTTCCCTCCACCAGCGCGGGAAGCACGGCCGTCGACACCAGGTTGAGCACCAGGCTCAGGACGGTGGTGTCCATGGTGTCGATGGACGTTGGCCGGGGCAGGCCGAACGCCGACAGGATATTCATCAGGATGCTGGCCACCAGGTTGGCCAGTACCATCAGCCCCAGCCCCCACCATGACGGCCGGGATCAACACCGACGGCTGGACCCGGCGGGAAGGAAAGGGACGCAGGTCGCGGCGCATAATCAGTGCCACCACGATGGCCGGCAGGGCGAGATAGAGCAGATAGGCCGCTGTTTGAAAGAAGAGATACCCCATCTTGTCCAACCCGTAATTCACCTGTGCCAGATCCGCCGCACCCAATACCTGCAGCAGCATGAGCAGCCCGGAAGGGAGGGTCATCGACGCGCCCACCAGGGCCAGCATCAGGACACCGACGAAATTGGCGTTTTTTCTCAAAGGAGGAAGTTCCTCCGCCCCGGGCTGATTCCAGCCGTAGGGCCTCCACTGCACGTTCATAGCAGCCTCCAATCCGGCTTTCAAATATACAGTCTATTATAAATCGTTTTCCTCCACTGCGCAAGACACTAAAAAAAATAGGCGAAATCCGGGATTTTCCATCGCAAGCCTTGCCGCGGGCAGGCGGACGCGGTACAATAGGAAGGCGGCGGACGCCGGTGGGGGCGTCCCCCGCGATTAAAATCTTTGTGGGAGTGTTGTTTATGCAGTCAACCCTGACGGTGGAGGCCCTGTATACGCCCGAACATACCCTGGCCGCTCCGCTGCTGCGTTCCGTCGTGTATCCGTGGGAGGCCCTGGCCGGCATCCGGGAGTGCATCCGTGCCTTGGGCGCCGCTCTTTCCCCGGAGGAATATGACTCCCCCCGTCCCGGCGTCTGGATCCACAAAACCGCCCATGTGTTCGATTCCGCCTATATCGGGGAGGACGTCATCATCGGCCCTGGGACCGAGGTGCGCCACGGGGCCTTTATCCGGGGCAGCGCCCTGGTCGGCGCCGGCGCGGTGGTCGGCAACTCCACCGAACTGAAGAACGTCATCCTGTTCGACAAGGTGCAGGTCCCCCATTACAACTATGTCGGGGATTCGATCCTGGGGTTCCGTTCCCATATGGGAGCGGGATCTATTACCTCCAATGTCAAAAAGCGATAAAACCCTCGTCACCGTATCCTGCGGAGGTGAAAAGCTCGAAACCGGGCTCAAAAATTCGGCGCCATGCTGGGAGATCATGTGGAGGTAGGCTGCGGCAGCGTGCTCAATCCCGGCTCCGTGATCGGCCGCGGCAGCCGCATATATCCCCCTCTCTATGGTCCGAGGAGCCGTTCCGGCCGGCAGCATCTATAAACGGCAGGGGGAAGTCGCCGCCATCAGCCGCTGACCGGTGCCCTCATCCTTCCGCCCGCATCTTCCCGATGCGGGCGGCCGCCTGCGCGGCCCTTAGCAGAAACGCATCGGCGGACATCCGGCCTTCATATTCCTCCCCCGCCTCCACTTCCAGCGCGGTCGGCCCCGCATAACCTGTCCGGGCGATCCGCGAAGAGAGCGCTTTCCAGTCGATCCCGCCGTCAAAAGGGACGGCGTGGCTGTCCCGTGTCCCGTCGTTGTCGTGGAGGTGGAGGGCAAACAGCCGGGACCCGTATTCGAAGAGCCAATCCGTTTCCCGGCCCCACCCATGATGGTGGCCGCTGTCGTAACATAGACCGACGGCCGGGCTGTCGAATGTATCGAGTACCCGCTTCAAATGCAGCGGATGGCGCAGATTTTCGAATGCCAGCCGGACGCCCCTGCCGCTCGGCCGTCTCGACAACGGGACGAAGGCGTAGGGGGCCGAGCGGCGAGCAAGGCGGCGGGGCCGCGCCGTCGGTCAGATGGACGACAAGCGTCTTCACCTCGGCCGCTGCGCAGTCCTCGACGCAGGCGATCAGCTCCCCGGCCGCCGCACGCGCCCTCTCTTCGCCGGGCAGCCATAAATCGTTACAGCGGTCATACGGGGCATGTGCGTTTTCCACCTCGAGCCCGTTCCGGCGGGCGAGCGCCGCTTGGTCGATCCGAGATAACCCGTCGAGCCCGTCGCTCCACCATAGGAGAACCGCATCGAAGCCGGCGGCCCGGATTTTTCCGAGAGATTCGGCCAGGGGCAGCGCGTAACCGAACCAGGCGAAGATGCTCAGAGGGAATCCTCTGTCCTTTTCCATCAGTTCATCCCCCGCTTTCCTGTTTAGCAAATCTTAACATGAAAGACGGATTTTATCAATTGTTTTCCCCGGCCGGACAGGGTATACTGATATCGTTGCCGATTCTAAAAAAGAAGGGAGGATTTTCCAAAATGTTAAGGTATGCGGGGCCGTTTCCGCCGGGCGCTCTGCCGGGCGGGATGCCTGGTGTTCACCTGTCTGCTCATACTTCCTAGTATGGCCGGCTGCCGCAAAAAACACCTGAAGGAAAAAGCCTTCCGGTTTCTGCTGGACAGCGATCCCCGCCAGCTCGATCCGCAGGTCTCCACCGACCGCTCTTCGGTCACGATGGCGGCGGCCCTGTTTGAGGGCCTCGCCCGCCTGGATGAAAACGGCGAGGCCGAGCCCGCCGCCGCGACCTGGACGGTCTCCGAGGACCGGCGGACCTTACACCTTCACCCCTGCGGGAACCAGTTGGAGCGTCCAGACGTCCAGAAGCGACGACAATCTGTGGAAAAGTCCTACCCCGTAACCGCAGGATTTCGTCTTCGGTATGCAGGGCCGTCCTGCCCGAGACAGGTTCCGCTTTGGCACAGGAGCTGTATGGCATCGAGCACGCCGAAGAGATCAACCGTGGGGAACGCCCCGTCTCTGATCTGGGTGTAAGGGCCGTCGACGAGAACACCCTGGTCATCACCCTCGTGGAACCGGATGACGATTTCCCGAAGAAAACGGCCTCCACTCCCTCACATGCCCTGCAACGAGGCTTTTTTTTTTGAGCATACCGGGGGCCGGTACGGGCTGGAAGCGGAATACGTATTGACCAACGGGCCCTTTTATGTCAAATCCTGGCTTCACGGTGAATCCATTACCCTGGCAAAAAACGACGGATATCATGATGCGGCCGCCATCCTGCCCGCCTCGGTCCGTTTCCTCATGCAGGCTCCGGACGATCCGGTCTCCGCCCTCGCGGAAGGCAGCCTGGACGCGGCCGGGCTCACCGCCGCGCAGGCGGACGCGGCGGCCGGAGAAGGCCTGGAGCTCGTCCGTTCCAGGATACCTTTGTCCGGCGTGTGGCTGAATAACAAGATAGACGCCCTTCCGTCCCCCTCCACCCGCCGCGCCCTGCGGGACGCAATCGAGTGGGAGCTTCTCGGAACCCGGCTGACCGCGGGAGGAGCCTCGGTGGCCGCGGGATATATCCCGCCCGATGCCGTGGTCTCGGTGCGGAAAGATACCGGATACCCGATAACGCGCGTCTCCTGTCTCCCGCAGCCGGGAGGCCCTGGCGGATTTCACGGCCGGCCTTGGCAGGCGGGCCTCCCTCCTGCCCAGGGCTGACCATGCTCTGCGCCGACGACGAACAGAGCATTGAGCTGGCGCGCTATATCCTGCATCCTGGCAGAAAAAACCTATCCGTATATTTTGAGCTGGTCCCGTTGTCCCCTGACGAACTGGCTTCCCGTGTCGGTGTGGGGAATTACGAACTGGCGCTCTACACCCTCACCCCCTCGTCCCTGACCGCTCAGGAGTGCTGGGGGGCTCGCGGGCACAGCCGCCGAGGGAAATCTGGCGCGGTATCAGAGCGCCTGTTTTTCTGAAGCGTTCGGCCGTTTGGCTGCCGGCACCTCCTCCCGCGGGGAGATCGATGAGCTCGAGGGGATCTTGTTCGAGGAATGTCCCTTCATCCCCCTGAGTTTCCCTGTCCGGACGGTGGGGCTGGGCAAAACCGTGACGGGGGTGATCGTGCGCCCCTTCTCCGGCGGGGCGTTCGGGGCGGAGCTGGACTTCCGCGGCGCCGGCAAGCTGGACTGACCGGCATGGCCGCCTTTTTGAGTAGGATACGATGGCGAAAGTAAAGCTCATCTGCGGCAAAATCGGCAGCGGCAAAAGCTGGTACGCGAGGAGGTCGATAGCGGCCTTTGGCGGCCTGCTCTTCAAAGGATTGGCCGGATTTGAAGAGCCGTCGCCGGACGATATGGCCGTCTGGTTCGAAAACCGCCGGGCCGACGGATAGGGCGGAATACCGGATCAAAGCAAGAATCAACACTCCGCTTTTATAGAAATGCTGGTTATAACAGCACGGATAAGACGGCTTTTATACAATGGCTTGAATAATGTTTACGGCGCATTTTCTATACATGACCGCTGCCATGTAGTGCGGCTAAAGAAAAAACCAAGGTGCTTCGCGACACCTTGGTTTTTACTCTTTTACGTCCACCGCAGCATCGGGTGATCCGTCCTTTTTTAGATGCATGTTGTTGGCCACCTGTTTTTTACACCTTCGTTAAAAACGGGCAAGGGCCGTCCTCGATCTAGCGGGAATATATGCCATGATAGGATGGCTACCAAATTCCGGGGCCGCCGCCCGTGACGTTTCTCCTGTTCTCCCAGCCGCCTATCTCCCGCCAGCCTCATCGTGGCGTTCCACCGGCTGAAGGATGTCTGCCATCAGCCGGGCTCCTTCCGGAAGCCGTCCCGGTAGGCCATCCGGCAGCGCTGCCTTCCCATCTCCTGCTGCGCGTCCTGCCATACGTCGATGCGGAACTGGACCTGTATGTCCATCTTCTCCAGCCAGCCATTTAGCCGTTCCCTGCAGCTGCTCCATTTCATGAGAATCCCCGTTTTTTCCATATCCTCCCACCAGCGTTCGAACCTTTCATCCATCCAATGCATAGACAGCCCTCCCTTTTTGCTCTATTTTTAGAGCAATTTTAACACAACCTTTCCGTATAATCAAGTCATCAGATAGGAAAGGCCGTGCATTGTTTGGACCAGAAAATCAAACGGGAGGCCTCCGTCGGCACAATATCCGGCGGTGCCGGATAGAGGCGGGCCTGACCCAGGAGCAGGTTACGGCCAGGCTGCAGATCGAAGGCTGTGACTTGACGCGGAGTTCCTATGCAAAGATCGAGGCCGGCCTCAGCACATCTCGGTCCGGCAGCTGTGGGCTTTGTGCCG
>VOFI01002745.1_pt1 | contig 11217 bp, 15 predicted proteins | sample 5384131 | NCBI WGS metagenome assembly VOFI01 (sample SAMN12384728, study PRJNA508395) | human gut metagenome | isolation source: healthy gut H | host: Homo sapiens
ATCCATAATTGCATTTTGGTTATAAGGGGACTGCATATGCAAAGTCCCTTTTCAGTCCGCTTCCATCGATTGTGAAAATCCGTTTTTCATGGTATACTTTATTACTGAAACACGGGCTTGTCCATAAGGCAGCGGAACTCTTACAGAAAGGCATGCCCGATTAACAGCAGTCTGTGATGGAGGGTTTGATATGCAGGCCAATCGCAGTAAATCATCCGGTTCCGGAACCGCGCTTTTGTCCCTTACCAGGGAGCAGATCCTCTCCTTCCGGCTTAAAAGCCATAACTTAACAGGAATATCTCCGTCCGATATTCCCGATGCCTTTGGAGGGTGGATTATGCAGAACTCACCTCCCGGGGCCTGGGAATTATCTGTCTTCTCACGGATGCCTGATATTACCCTTTCCGCATTAGATGAAGCTCTTACCGAATCCCGGACACTCATTCAGGCCTGGAGCCTGAGAGGCGCCCCCTGTATCTTTCCGGTGCAGGATTGTGACGTTTTTCTCACGGCCCTGATACCCGAAAATGAACCCTGGATATATACAAGAGGCATTGCACTCGTCCTTGAACATTTACATATGTCAATGGAGGAACTGCTCCCTCTTGTAAAAAATGCCGCCCTGATTCTGAATGAAAATGAAATAGTCGGAAAGCCTTCTCTGGATCATATCCTGGCCGAAGAAGCCGCCAAATCTCTTGACAGCGTAAAAAGAGAACTCTGGTATTCCCCGTCCTTTTTTTCACCCGAACAGACCATGGGAGAAGCCGCCGTTTCCTTTCTTCTTCGACCCTGCTCTTTAGAAAAGCTTGTTGTATTCGGCAAACGGGAAAAGAACTTACCCACCTTTACTTCTCTGCGGAGCTGGAGTCCATCTGTCTTCGATCCGGACCGCCGCGTACCGTCTCCCACAGCCGTACTGGTGAAACGCTTTCTGCACAGCAATGGGCCTGCTTCTCCGGCAATGCTTGCCGACACACTGGGCTGTTCCCCCGCCCAGGCCAAACGCATGTGGAAGGACGCGGAACGCATCTATCCGATTATCCCTGTCCGGTCAGGCAATAAAACGGCTTTTATTCTGGAAGAAGACCTTCCTTCTTTCATGGCGCCGGACTCATCTCTTACCGACTGCGATATGTCTGTTGCCATCCTTGCGCCCCACGATCCGTATCTGGATGTCCATGACCGTGAGCTCCTGCTTCCTGATAAGCAGCTTCAGAAGCAGGTCTGGAAGACAGTAGGGAACCCCGGTGTAATCCTTCGGGGAGGTATGATCGCCGGGATCTGGCGTTCAGCAAGAAAAAACGGTTCGCTGTCAGCCGAGTTTTCTCTTTGGTTCACTCCATCCGCCTCACATAAGAATAATAGAACGATGGTTTGAAGGCTATGCCAAATTGTACGATTTAAAGCAAAAAGAATTAAAAATAAATATTATGTAAATAACTAACAACATCTGCTCACCAGAGGGCAAATTTCTAAAGAAATTGCATTTTGCTCCGCAAAACATGGAGGATTATTATGCAGACAAATATACCGACCAATACGCAGGGACGCATACATTCCATCGAAAGCTTCGGTACCGTTGACGGGCCGGGTGTGCGGTTTGTCATTTTCCTGCAGGGCTGTCCCATGCGCTGCGCCTACTGCCATAATCCCGATACCTGGGAACTGAATGCAGGAACCCCGGCTTCCCCGGCCAAAATTATGGAACGCTACGAACGCAACAAAAGCTTTTATAAAGACGGAGGCATCACCGTGACCGGCGGGGAGCCTCTGCTTCAGTTGGATTTTCTTATTGAATTATTTACCCTTGCCAAAAAAGAAAATATTCATACCTGTATCGATACCTCCGGCATCCCTTTCGCACTCTCCAATAAGGAATGGATGGAAAAGCTGAAAACGTTGATGTCCATGACAGATCTCGTCATGCTGGATATCAAGCATATCGATCCCAAAGCACATAAAAACCTCACGGGCTGCTCCAACGACAACATTCTGCGTTTTGCCCGGTATCTGGACAGGGAAAAAATACCGGTCTGGATACGCCATGTTGTTGTTCCCACGGTTACCGATGATGAAGCCAGCCTTTACCGGTTAGGCTGGTTTATCGGAGGCCTGGGCAATCTGAAGGCGCTTGATGTGCTTCCCTATCATACCATGGGCAAAGTAAAATATGAAAAGCTGGGCATTCCCTACCGCCTGGAAGGCATTCCTCCCATGGACAGGCCCACTCTTCTTCTGAAAAAGCAGGCCATTTTAAAAGGGATCCGGGACCGCCGGAACCAGCGGCAGCCCGCCTCGTAAAATCTGTATATTTGTTCTTTAAAAAGTACAAAAAATCGCCGTATATTCACAAAAAATGTCTTGTACAAAATCATTTTCTATATTAGAATAGGTAATGATAATCAATAGAGAATAAAGGAGGATATCATTATGGCATATGTAATTAACGATTCTTGTGTAAGCTGCGGAACCTGCGAAGGACAGTGTCCTGTTGGCGCTATCTCTGCAGGAGATTCTCAGTATGTAATCGATGCTGATACCTGTATCTCCTGTGGTTCTTGCGCAGGCGTTTGCCCTACAGGTGCAATCTCTGAGGAATAATCCCGGAAAACACACATAAGAAGCATTCAAGAAAAGAAGCATTCAAAAAAATGAATGCTTCTTTCTTTTTTCTCCGTTAGCAGCCGCCTTGCTCTCCTCCTGTTTTTTCTGTTCCTTTTTTTCTCTTCCGGTAAGTCTCTTCCTGCTGCGCTGCCGGAGCAGCTCGTCCAGTTTTCTGTAATGCTCTTCTTCTCTGTCGATTCTCAGCTGTTCCCTTCGTTCATTTTCTTCTTCCTGCACACGGAACTGGTAGTCCATTTCCTTCATGATGGTTTCTTTGATTTCTCTTGTGAGATCTTCATTATTTTCCCTTACCGCCTGGGAAATCAGACTGTGCAGAAGCAGCTGAAGCCGTGCTCCCTTATCCTGTATATCCCGGCCTCCGGTTTCCGAAAGTTCCTCCTGTACGTTGCGGGCGGCCTGGCTGTGTTCTCTGAGGGGAACCATTACCTGCATGCTGCTGTCCGTGAGTACTGTACGGATCGCCTTCAGCTGAAGCCCCTGCTCTTTCAGCTTTTTAATTTCCTTAAACTGCTCCACGTCCTCCTTTGTATAATACCTGTGCCCTAAATCATTTCTGCGTATGGGCAGCTTCAGTTCTTCTTCCCAATACCGGAGCACGTGGCTTTCCACTCCCACCAGCTTTGCGGTTTCCGAAATCAGGAACATATCCTTTTCCGGTTCCTGCTTTTTTCCTTCCTCCGTTCTATTTTTTGCCGTCATTTCTTCTTCGTTCCTGCCTGTCCTCTCCTCTTTTAACAAAATCACCTTACTGCTTTCTTTTTTATTTCCCATGCTTTCCTCCTGTCTGCCGTCTGACGGCACTTCCTTTTTATATAAGCTACGATGAACTGGTTTATCCGGTTATCTATATAAAAAAAGAGAACTCCGGCATAACCGTATGTTCTCTTTTGTAAGTGTATTCCTATTTTGTTGTGCACAGCTATTTCTGCAGATTTGCGAACTTGGTAAATTCGGGAAGCCATACCAGGTCAATGGTTCCGATAGGACCGTTTCTCTGTTTGGCTATGTTGATTTCCGCAATTCCTTTCTTCTCCGTATCGGGATTGTAATAATCATCACGGTATATGAACATAACCACGTCGGCATCCTGCTCGATGGCCCCGGATTCACGCAGGTCGGAAAGCATGGGCCTGTGATCCGGCCTCTGCTCCACCGCACGGCTCAGCTGGGATAATGCCAGCACGGGAACCTGCAGTTCCCCTGGCCAATGCCTTCAGCGAACGGGAAATATCTGAAATTTCCTGCTGTCTGGAATCCGTTCCCCTGCCGCTTCCCGACATCAGCTGCAGGTAGTCAATGATAATCATCTTCAAATCCATTTCCAGCTTGAATTTACGGCATTTGGAACGCATATCCGCGATGCTGATACCCGGGGTATCATCAATAATAAGCTTGGACTGTCCGATCATGCCGGCGCTCTCTATCAGCTTTTCCCATTCCATGTCGGAAAGGTTGCCGGTACGCAGATGCTGGGAATCCACCTTGGACTCCATGGCGAAGAGACGGTTGACCAGCTGTTCCTTACATTTCCAGACTGAATATGGCGACGCACTCACCGGAGTGAAAAGCCACATACTGGGCAATATTCAAAACAAACGCTGTCTTACCCATGGAAGGCCTGCAGCTATAAGTACAAGGTCCACGGTTCTGAGACCGCCGTCCGGTAATCCAAATCAATGAAGCCTGTGGCAATACCGGTTACGCCCCCGCTGTTGTGGGAAGCCTTTTCGATTTTGTCCATGGCGTTCATAACCACTTCACGGATAGGGACGTAATCTCCGGTATTTCTCCTCTGAACAAGGTTAAATACCTTTTTCTCCGTCTCCTCCATGATGACTTCCATGCTGTCCTTGCCGGCATAGCAGTTGTTGGCAATCTCCTCCATCAGCCGGATCAGACGGCGCAGCATGGCTTTTTCCGCCACAATGTTGGTGTAATATTTAATATTGGCAGAGGTAGGCACCGCCGTGATCAGATCCCTGATAAATTCCAGACTGCTGATTTCCGGAGGCACATCCTTTTCTTTAAGCCTGTTCTGTAAGGTAACCAGATCCACAGGCTGTCCCTGGTCATTCAATTCCACCATGGAGTCAAAAAGCACGCCGTAGGACTTATTATAAAAATCTTCTCCGCATATCAATTCAGATGCGACAACAATCGCTTCTCTGTCCATTATCATGGAACCGATAACGGATTGCTCCGCTTCCAAACTATGGGGCAATACTCTTTTTAAAATAGCCTCATCCATCGATGCCATTGATAATTCCTTCTTTATTCTTCTACTTTAACCTTCAGTATACCAGTTACCTTCTGATGCAGCTTCACGGGTACATCATAGGTCCCGAACGCTTTGATCGCATCAGTCAGCTGAATCTTTTTCTTGTCAATGTCCAGTCCGCACTGATCCTTGAATGCGGTGGCTATTTCCTTGGAGGAAACGGAGCCGAACACCCTTCCGCCTTCTCCGGCCTTCATCTTAATCACAACGGATTTGCTCTCCAGATCCTTTGCAAAAGCCTGAGCCGCTTCCAGTATTTCTTTTGCCTTCTTTTCTTCGTTGGCATTCTGCAGCTTCAGGTCATTCAGATTCTTTGTATTGGCTTCCAGGCCCAGCTTTTTAGGCAGTATAAAGTTTCTGGCATAGCCGTCATTTACATTTACAATTTCACCCTTTTTCCCCAGGGCTTTTACATCTTCCAGTAATATAACCTTCATTATCTCAGTTCACCTTCCTCTATCATTTTATCCAATGTGCCTTTTATTGTACCAATAACAGCCCCAAGCTCCGAATTATCAATCTGACAGCCGGCTACATTCATATGTCCGCCGCCGCCCATCCGCTCCATGATTACCTGTACATTGACCTCATCAATGGAACGGGCACTGATATATATCCGGCCCTGGTATTCCGTCAGAACAAAGCTTGCCTTGATCCCCCTGATATTAAGAAGTTCGTTGGCAGCCTGCGCCCCCACGATAGTAGGACTCTGAATCCCGTCGCTTCGGCATACGGAAATGGCATAATCATTACGATAGATTTCCGCCTGCCCCACCGCATCCGCCTTGGCCTTATATTCGGCCGCATTTTCACGGAACAGCTTTCTCACCCTTGTTACATCCGCGCCGTTCCTTCTCAGGAAAGCAGCGGCCTCAAAGGTACGCACACCGGTTTTCGTCATAAAATTATTGGTATCTATCATGATGCCGGAATACATGCAGTCAGCTTCTTCGCCTTTAATGCGTACGCCGTCATTGATATACTGTAATATTTCCGAAACCATTTCGCAGGTGGAGGAAGCATAGGCCTCCACATAGGAAAGGGTAGCATTTTCAATCGTCTCTGTTCCCTGCCTGTGATGATCCAGCACCACAATGGACTTGCATACCTTAAGCAGCTCCGGGCATTCGGTAATGCTGGGTTTATTTACATCCACCACCACCAGCACAGTATTGCTGCCTGCCGTCTCCAGCGCCTGCTGGCTCTTTAAAAACATGTCCTGCTCATACTCCTGGCTGTTCTGGAACATTTCAATCAGGGGCTGTACGGAAGTCGTAATTTCATTAATGACAATCTGGGCCCTGCGATCCAGCGTCTTGGCTATGCGGTAAATACCGATTGCCGCACCAAAGCTGTCCACATCCCCGATCTGGTGCCCCATAATCAGAACCCTGTCCTTGCTGGTAATGATTTCCCTGAGGGCATGAGCCTTAACACGGGCCTTAACACGGGTGTTCTTCTCCACCTGCTGGCTCTTTCCGCCATAATAGCTGATCTGCTCCGGTGTCTTGACCACACACTGGTCGCCGCCGCGGCCCAGGGCCAGGTCAATGGCCGTTCTGGAAAACTCATAATTCTGGGAATAGCTCAGCCCGTCCAGGCCGATGCCGATACTTATGGTAACCGCCATCTCATTGCCTATGTTTACGGTCTTCACGTCCTCCAGAAGTTCGAAACGCTTCTCACTCATCTGGGCTACCGCTTTCTTACGCAGCACCGTCAGATACTTGTCCTTTTCAATTTTCTTGCAGATTCCGTCGAAACCGGAAACATACTTGTTCACTTTCCTGTCAATCAGCGCCATCAGCAGTGATCGTCTTACCTCTTCCACGCTTTCCAGCGCTTCATCATAATTATCCAGGTAAATCATTCCCACAGCCAGAGACTGATCATCATTTTCCCGCAGAGCGATCTTCAATGCCGTCTCATCAAACAGATACATGGCATACAGACATCCTCTGTAGTCTTCCTCTCCTATTATATCGCTGTCATCCGCCATTTCCCGAAGGGAAATCCTGGTGAATCTGGCGATATACTCGCTTTCCTCGTAAGAAATCTCAAATTCTGCAATGCCTTCTTCTTCCGTGGGAAGCCTGTCCTTTGTGGCGGAAGAAAAAAAGGACGTAACGGATTTGTGCAGGGCTTTCTCATTATGTATCGCCCTGGCAAATGCATTATTGTTCCATACGATCTTTCCGTCCTCATCCAGTAAAGCATAAGGAATGGAAAGCTCCCGAAGCAGTTCCTTCTGTATCTGTCCGTACTGCGTGGCAAAGCTCACCAGTTCATTAATTATAATAGGCCTGTTATACAGCATCAGATACAGAATCATCGCAAAATAGAATACAAGAAAACAGGTAATAAGAAAACCCGCCCGCATATCCAGAAAATAAATACCAATATCCACTAACAAAAGCAAAAGGCCAAGATACATGGAAATCTGCATATATATCTTCAGCCTTCCTTTTAGTTTGACTCTTTTCTTCATCTCTATCCTCATCCGTAGTCCGAGCCGGCCCACACCTTGCCAGCGGGCCATACATCGCCTGAAAATCTTCTGATTACTATACCCCGGAACCAGGTCCGGAAATACATATCTTTGATATTATACCATTTTTTTTTCCAGATTACCACACTTTTCATAGGTTTGACGGACGACGGTAGCCATGTCTTTTTTCCAATTCCATTTTTTGAGCAAAAGCCATATCCCACAGGACAGCCGGTCCGACTTTTAAATTTACCGCTCAGTACGCATCCGTACAATTCCCGCTGCTTAGTCTGCTACGTAAGGCATTAATGCCAAATGTCTTGCACGCTTGATAGCAACGGTGAGTGCTCTCTGATGCTTTGCACAGTTTCCGGTGATTCTTCTGGGAAGGATTTTCCCTCTTTCGGAAACGTATCTTTTCAATTTATTTACATCCTTATAATCGATGGTATTATCTTTTCCGCAGAATACGCAAACTTTTTTTCTTCTGCGCATACCGCCTCTTCTCTTCATCGGAGAATCAGATCTCTCTGCTCTATTAAAAGCCATAGTATTGCCTCCTATCTGAAAATCACATTAATTAAACGGCAGTTCCTCATCAATTCCATCCGGAATATTCATGAAACCATCGCCGGGTGCACTGGGTTCAGGCCTGGATACCGGTGCGGAATAACCCCCGTCGTTACTGGCCGCAGCGTTCTTGCTTTCGGCAAACTCCTGGTCTTCCACAACAACATCAGTGGTGTAAACCTTAACACCGTCTTTGTTCGTGTAGCTGCCAGTCTGAATACGTCCTGTTACAACGACCTTCGTCCCTTTGCGCAGATATCTCTCTGCGAATTCAGCGCTTCTTCCGAATGCAACGCATCCGATAAAGTCTGCGGAGTTCTCGTCGTTATTGCGGTTGAACCTTCTGTCCACCGCCAGTGTATATCTGGCAATTGCCGTTGCGCTCTCTCCCTGGGAATATCTCACTTCAGGATCCCTGGTTAAACGTCCCATAAGAATTACTTTATTCATATTACCTCCTGTACTGCGAATGCATCCTCAGTACAAATTCAGGACAGCACACCGCATCCGAAAGAAAGCATCTGCCTTCTTTACAAAATTTACTGATTATGCTTCTTCGCGCTTAACAACTAAATATCTCATAACGTTGTCCATAATGCGAATACGGCTTTCGATCTCTGCAGGTGCAGTGGTCGGTGCGTCGAACTGAACGATGTAATAGAAGCCTTCTTTCATTTTCTGGATTTCGTAAGCCAGTCTTCTCTTACCCCATTCATCAACGTTTGTAATTGTGCCGCCGAATCTTTCGATCAGAGCCTTGCATTTGTCTACAACTGCCGCTCTTTCGTCATCTTCGATTTTCGCATTCACAACAAATGTTAATTCATATTTGCTCATGCTTTGTTACCTCCTTTTGGTCTCTGGCCCCCTTTTCGGGAGCAAGGAAATTTATATATCACGGAGTAATATGATATCACAGAAAACCGGTTAATTCAAGCCTTTTCCCGTATTTCCCGCACGTTTTTTTCCACAAGCTTCCTGGGAACCATGATTTGATGGCCGCAGCCCATGCATTTCAAACGAAAATCCGCCCCGATCCGCAGAACCTCCCATTCCCTGCTGCCGCAGGGATGCTGTTTTTTGAGTTTCACTATATTTCCAACCTGGATATCCATTTCCGCCGCTCCTGTTCTTTACGTAACAGTTCAGACAGGTCTGTACTGTTGCTTCTTTACAGCCTTGAAAAAATTTCCCCTATACTGCCCTGCACCACCAGATCCGCTTCCCGGTCCCTTGGTGTGGGAGTCTTATTCACCAATACCAGCTTATTTCCCCTGTAATAATCGATCAGCCCCGCCGCCGGATATACCGCCAGTGAAGTCCCTCCGATAATAAGCACATCGGCTTTGCTGATATACTCAACTGCCCGTGTGATCGTCTCATTATCCAGACCTTCTTCATAGAGAACCACATCCGGCTTGACAGATCCTCCGCAGCTGCATTGGGGCACTCCCTGTGAATTCAGGATATATTCCGCATCATAGAACTTATGGCAGCGTTCGCAGTAATTGCGCAGGACACTTCCATGAAGCTCCAGCACATTCCTGCTTCCCGCCTTCTGATGCAGCCCGTCAATATTCTGGGTCACTATTGCCTTCAGCTTCCCCTCTTCCTCCCACTGCGCAAGCTTCCTGTGGGCGGCATTGGGCTGCGCATCAAGACAAAGCATCTTGTCCCGGTAAAAGCGGAAAAATTCCTCCGGCATCCTCCGGTAAAAGGTATGGCTCAGAATGGTTTCCGGCGGATAGTCATATTTCTGGTTATACAATCCGTCCACACTCCTGAAATCAGGTATCCCGCTCTCCGTAGACACTCCGGCCCCTCCGAAAAACACAATATTATCCGTTTTTTCTATTATATCCTTCAGCCTTTCCAAGCTTTCTTCCATATCCGGTTCCCCCTTATTTGTGCAGGCCGCGAGCCTGGCTTTGGCGGCAGCCCTCAAGAAGGACGGCAGCACCGTCCTCTGTCACGGTGCTGCCGTCTCATGGTTATTGGCAAATTCCACATACTTCATATCTTCCTGAGTAATATGCACCTTCCACCATTCCTGCAGGTACTCAAATACTTCTCCCAGCATTTCATCCTGTGTATCCAGGGAAAGCTGCGGTACCCGGTCGATGAATTCCTGTAATTTCCTGCGGAAGGCTTCATGACATCTTATATGTTCTTCCAGCTGATCAAATCCCAGCTCCCGCATATAATCCTCTTCATATGCAAAATGCTCTGCCGTATGGAAGCTGAGCCCTTCCAGAATCTTATTAATATCGGCACATTTAAACAGCATATTTTCATCCGTAAAAAGCAGATAAGCTCTTTGGGTATGATCCAGCATTCTTGCATGCTGCTGATCAATGGTTTCGTTTCCTGTACGGTATTCTTCGCTGACTTCATATTGCTTCATTCCTAAGTATCCCACTTCCTTTTCTCTGTATTTGTAGTGAATTCTGCCGTATCGCCGCATGTTCCCCCTCAAAAAGCCCAACGGCATTTTACTATCTGAAGATAGTATAACATAACTTTTTTTGTTTGAATACCGTAATATAGCAAACGAAAAAAGTTAATTTTTTATCAAAGTCTCTGCATACATTTCCGCTTCCCGCGCATATAATAATTCCATACGCTTCCCTTCCAGCCTTCCTTTTCATTCTGCTGCGGGAAATACGGAAACAGAAAGGTTACTGTCCATGAAAAAATAGCAATCGCCGGAATTTCCGGCAATACAGACAATTACCGCAATGCCCTTTCACAGCTGGGGGCCGTCTGTACCACACTCACCGACGTCAGCAGCTCATCACAGTTTGACGCCCTTCTTTTACCCGGCGGCGGAGATATTGATCCGGTCCTGTTCGGAGAAACCGATCATGGTTCCCGGAGCATTGACCCCGTACTTGACAGACAGCAGCTCTCCATGCTCGATGCTTTTGTAAGCGCCGGCAAACCGATCCTCGGCATCTGCAAAGGGATGCAGGTTATCAACATCTATTTCGGAGGACGGATCATCCAGGATCTCCCTACAAATACCCTGCACCAATATACGGACCGGGATCAGGTCCATCCAAGCCATGCGCTTCCCGGAACCGTACTCCAAAAGCTTTACGGCAGTGATTTTCCCGTAAACAGCGCCCATCACCAGGGCATAGGCTCCCCCGGCAGGGATCTTTTCATTATCCAATATGCTCCCGATGACGTGCCGGAAGCCATTATACATAAGACTCTCCCCATCCTGGGCGTCCAATGGCATCCTGAACGG
>VOFI01004098.1_pt1 | contig 11205 bp, 15 predicted proteins | sample 5384131 | NCBI WGS metagenome assembly VOFI01 (sample SAMN12384728, study PRJNA508395) | human gut metagenome | isolation source: healthy gut H | host: Homo sapiens
AGAAGAAGAAACATGTCAAACACGAGCAACGCATCGAAAAAAATGTCAAGTTGTTTCCTGCTGCTGTTCGCACTCGGGATCGCTTTACGGCTTTATGTACGTCATGCCGTACATGAAGCCCCAGCTTCTACGATCAGATGATTGCCGCCATGGGCGTAATCGAATGCCCAGTTGGCATAAGTTTAAGATTAGTTATACTTTGAATATTCCCTTCGCCGTATTTTGCCAGAGAGACAGACATCAGTCCGAATACGCCGAAGGAATAATTCCAAGTACCATATTGACAATCTTAAACATGGTCTGGGAACAAAGAGAGATAACATCGGCCAGCGGCTTTGCCGAATCTCCGATGCTGATAATCGCAAAACCGACAAACAGAGAAAATACGATGATAGGCATCATATCTCCATTGGTCAGCGCTGCAAAAGGATTACTGGGAAGCAGATCCTGAATGGTCTGGTAAACCCCGGCAGTTCCTTTGACTCTCCACCGTGTTTTCAATGGTTCCGAGAATAAGTCCTTTGCCCGGCTGAATCAGATTGGCCAGAACAAGACCAATGGTAGCTGCAATGCCTGAGCTGACTAAAAAACCATAAAATAGTCTTGATTCCGATACTTCTCAGTTTTTTGATATCCCCAGCGAAAGCGCTGCATCAATAATACAGAAAAACACCAGCGGAACAACGATCATTTTGATTAACTTGATGAAGAAATCGCCAAGAAATTGCAGGAACGGCAAAATATGATTATTAATTAGCGGATTATCCACCCCTCCCATAAAATTCAAAAATATAACCAAAATAATACCTGCAAACAGTGCAATAAAATCTTCACGTACAACGGCTGTTTCTTTTTTTTTGTTTTCACTTCTCCTTTTTGTCCTGCCATATGGACCCCTTTACCAGAAGAACAATCAACCAGTTTCCCTTTTTCCTCATGAGGATGCTCCATTCTAGCAGCTTTTCGTGGTTTATTAAAACTTATATAAAAAATACGAATAATCTATATTTTTAGTAATAACTTACAATTATTTTATTAATAAATATCTCAATATAAAAAATAATTACTATAAAATCAATATATTTTCCGTTATAAATTAGTTAGTTCGTATATTGTTATTTTTTCATTTTCTTATCACAGACAGATATCAAAAATCCTGGCAGGCACGACTCCAATATTAATCCCCGTTTCCAACTAGAGCATATTTGAATATTGCTTTCCGTCAAATCTCCCCCTCGATGTGGGGCGGGCAGATGGCGGAATGAATTTTCAAACATGCTCTAAAAGGAGGCGCCTGCCGCAAAAGCATCGGGCGCCTCCTCTGTTAAAACAGGATGTTAATTATTATTTGCAATTTTTCTATTCTTCACCCAGGCAGACCATCTTGCCGTCTTTTTACGATTAACTGGCCGTCAAAGGTAACGGTCGGATTGTACTGTACCATGTCGATATGTACGGTCGAGCGTGCCGGCTGTCCATAGTAGAAGCCGTTGCCCATCGCGATGTGGCAGGTTCCTCTTGCCTTCTTCTCTTCCTCAAAGTCTCCGTTGAACATGCAGGCCGGGTTTAATCCGATTCCAATCTCCGCAATGTTGTCGCTGTCTTTTACTTCAGCTATCTGACGGCGGATTTCTTTACAAATCTTTGCGTCTCCGCCCACTACCTCTACGATGCGTCCGCCTTCAATCTTAAGCTCTACCGGTACGGTCGGGCAGCCATAGTAGCAGATTGGTCCGTCGATTACGAGTTTTCCGTGGGTGGTTCCGATGACCGGCCCCTAAGGATACTTCGCCGTCCGACCATGCCATTGCGTCTCCAGGATTGCGGGCAATGCCGCACTCGATGATTGGTTCCATATCGTTCATCTCCATGTACAGGTCGGTTCCGGCCGGGTTGTAATATGGGCGTTCTTCTTGCCTCTCCAGATTGCCTGCAGTTTTACGCCGTCCGCATAGACTGCCTCATAGTCGGCTAAGGCTCCGCCTCTTGTAAAGTTGTCGATGTGTCTTAAGCAGATGGATACTTCACGCAGCTTCTTCTCATTCATAAGCTCTTTTAAGCGGTTGTTGTAGATAGCCGCGCCGGATGCCGTTGTCATACCTACGCCATCACAGGCCTCCATTGCCAGCTCCAGGGTTTTCGGGAAAATCGTTGCTTTTGTCTTTTCCGCGGATTGGCATCATGCTTACATTGTACTCGGCTCCGCACATCAGGGCTGCTGCAGCCATGGCATTCGCCATACGCATGTCGGTCTGCGGGTCAATGGCAATCAGGACTTTCCTCGCCCGGTTTTACTGCCATCAGGTTTGATAAAATATAGTGCGCTCTCTCGATACATTCAATAATTCTGTTGTCTTCCATTCTTCTTCTCCTTTTTTCTTTGAACATGCTACTAATTGTTAAATTGACAGTTTCTTTATCTTTTTTATTTCTAATGCGTTTAAAATACCATCCAAAGCTCACATTCTTAAGACTTTTAAGCTGCGCTTTTTCCATCACCCATATCGTTGAATTTATCGCGGTCAAGCTCACCCTGAAGCGCAGAGATACATACGGCAGTTACAAGGTCGCCAGCGGAGTTGGTGGATGTATGGGCCTGGTCGATGATTCTGTAGATACCGGCTACCAGAGCATATGCTTCCAGTGGAAGTCCCATCTGTGTAAGAAGCGTAAGGCTGATAACAAGGCCAATCTGCGGAGTTGCCGCACAGCCTACACTTAAGAAGGTAGCCTGTACAACCAGCATAATCTGCTGTGAAACGCTTAAATCAATGCCGTAAAGCTGGGCTGCAAATAATACGATGATACCAAAGTAAATACAGGTACCGTTCATGTTGGCCGTAGCGCCGAGTGGAAGCACAAAGCTGGCAATATCCTTCGGTACGCCCATCTTTTAGGAGCTACTTCCATGGAAACCGGAAGAGCTGCGGAGGAAGTACAGGTACTGAATGCGATCATCCAGGGCTCAAATGCTTTCTTCCAGAATTTCAGCGGACTCACCTTGGCTATGAAAATAAGGAATATGGAATAAACCACCACACACATGATAATACTTGCCAGATAGTCGGTTAAAAGATAAATTTTCAGAACCGGTCCGAAAATTGCGAGGCCGTATTTAGCCAGTGATACGGACATAAGGCCGAATACACCGAATGGAATGATTCCTGAGAATCATGTTAACAATCTTGAACATTGCCTGGGAACAGACTGATATAACGTCGGCCAGAGGTTTTGGCCGCATCGCCGATACTGATAATCGCAAAAAGCCCAGGAACAGGGAAAATACGATGATTGGCATCATGTCCCCATTTGTCAGGGATGCGAACGGATTGCTTGGAAGAAGGTCCAGGATTGTCTGGTAAACACCGGGAAGCTCTTTACTTCGACCGTATTCTCAATCGTGCCAAGGATAAGTCCTTTACCAGGCTGAATGATATTTGCCAGAACAAGACCGATCGTTGCTGCGATGCCTGAACTGAACAGGAACCACAAAATTGTTTTCACACCGATGCTTCTGAGTTTTTGATGTCCCCAGCGAAAGCGCCGCATCAATAATACAGAAGAAACCAGCGGAACAACTATCATTTTGATTAATTTTATGAAGAAGTCTCCCAGAAATTGGAGAAATGGTAATATGTACTCATTGATAACCGGATTCTCTACCCCACCCATAAAATTCAGTATGTACCCGAAAATAATACCTGCAAACAGTGCAATGAAAATTTTCACATACAGAGGCTGTTTCTTTTTTTCCTTAACCCCTCCTGTTGTTTGTGCTGCCATATTAGTCCCTTTTTTGTAATAAATGATTAACTAGTTTCCCTTTCCTCATGAGGTTTGAACATATTTTATCAAGCTGTTAACGCATTATAAACTGTTATACATGATCCGAAATATAATATAGTTTTTTAGTTATATGTTAAGACAGTGTTAAAAAGGGCAAAAAAGGCCGGAAATGTATGGGATGTTGTCGAATAATCCCTTGCACTTTCCCGGCCTACATAAAGTCCCGAGCGCGTCCTGCGTATATTCTATTCCGTCCTGTAATCCCTTGCGCATCGGCAAGCTGCTGCAAAACCCTCATCGAGATCCGCAAAATACGGTATGTTTCTCTCTGCCTGTCCGCTTCCTCCATATCGAGGTCCGCAAACACAAAGCTCTTCCTCCTGTCCCGGCGACTGGCTATCATTCTGCCGTCAGGCCCGGCGACCGGAAGCCCCGCAGCAAAGCTCGTCCGCAAAATTGGCTCCTGCCGTAAAAAAGAAGATTGTACAGGCTGCTTCCCCTTCAAATCCAGATGGCCGGGAACGCCCACGCCGGTTCTTGCCCCTTTAACGCAGCAATCCGCCGGCTCCGGAAATTCCAAATCATAACAGATCAAAATGGCCGCCCTGCCAAATTCCGTCTCAAAAACAGGAAATTCCTCTCCCTGCTTAAATCTCTTTTTTTCACTTTTCCAAAGATATACCTTTCTTTGCTTTTTCCGGCAATTTTTCCCTGCCTGTCCGCAAAAACCGCGGTATTATAGATATCATTCGAGTCTCCCCCGCTCGGCGAACCCGGCTACGATACAGATCCGTTCTTTTTTTGCCGCTTCACAGATTCCCCGGACAAATTCCCCGTCCTCCCTCTCTGCGATTTCCAAAAGCCTGTCTTTTTCACAAAAATACCCTGTGGTATAATAACTCCGGAAAACAAATGATATCGGCCCCTCCTGCCGCTGCCCCGCCATCGCCTCCCATCTTCTTCATGTTGGCCCGCATTGTGTCCCCCTGCACGGCCGCATCTGCCCAGTGCAATTCTTACATTCCTCATCTTCTCACTCCATTGTCATTTTTATGCCGTACGGAAAGTATAACATATCACTCCCGAGTCGGCAATGAGGAATATAGCAAAAAACCCCCGAAACCATATTCCGTTTCAGGGTTTTCACATAATCCAGTCTGTAGTTGCTCTCACGTTTTCCATAGTCTCTCCCATTAAATTCCCAGTAACCTGCGGAATTTTTACGTCTGCCTCCTTTTCGTCTGCTCCGTCAAAGTAGAATATCAGGAACTTCTTCTGCGGCTGTATTCCCTTTGCAGTTCGTCGTAACTCTTAACATTAATCTTCTTCTGTTCCGCCTTTTTATATATATGTCACATCCAAACAAATTAGCTGCCTGGATTAATGCAGATATTGGCGGCGGCGTATTTCTTTCGTTTTCCTGCCAAATTGTACTGTCTGGCCAGCATAAACTCCCTCCTTCCAAATATTCAAGGCTGTTAACTATGTTCTTATAATTTCACTATATCACATTCCACTAATCTGTCAATACATATTTACATAATTATCTATTATTAAACATTATGACGATTTTTTGTCCAATTGTTTATACATATTTTATATTTAATAAATTCTCATAAATGTGTATCTTTTTTATTTAGTTCTTGTTAGCTCCGCGGGAGATCGCACTGCGTGATTCTTTCATATCACAGACTTTGTTTTTATGGTATAATGACCGCGTAGTGGGCATTATAACCGGGCATCAACGGTTTCTGCGTCCACCGCAGAAATGGCGCTAAAATTAATAAAATAACTAAGCGAGGCATTACATATGAAATTTTTGAAAAAGCATCCCATGTACATGATTGCAACCGGAGTAGTTGGAATATCACTGTCTGCCATTATAGTAAAGTATTCAGACGCTCCCTCTTTGATTGACTGCTGTTTACCGTCTTTTCTTTACCGTTGCCATGATGACACCGGTTGTATTCTTAAACCGCAGTTTCAGAATGGAACTCTCCCGCGTTTCTCTGCGAACGGTTGTTCTGTGCTGTCAGCGGAATCTTTCTGGCGCTTCACTTTGTCAGCTGGTTTGAATCCCGGCCTACACGTCCGTAGCCAGTTCCACCGTAATCGTCTGTACCGAGTCTATCTGTGGCCCTTGGCTTCTGTTTTCTATTAAGAGGACGCTTAAAGAAAAAGGCTGTTTTAAGCATTGCCGTCACCTTTGCCGGCAGCATCCTGATTGCCATGTCCGATTACGGTTCGGGCAGCAGCCTTCAAAGGCGATTTACTTGCACTCTTTGCCGCCGTCATGGTGGCCGCCTATACGCTGCGGCCGGATTGTCCGGGCGGATACTTCAACCACGGTTTATACTTATATTATATTTTTTCTGCGGCCTGTCACTATTTGCCGCCGCGCTTATCACCGCACACCGCTCACCGGTTACGGCAGTTCATCCCCTGATCCTTGCGGTTTACTGCTGGCAATTTGCTCCCACTCTGCTCGGTCACAGTGTTTTCAGCTGGTGCCTGAAGTATCTCTCTCTCCGGCCTTTTGTATCCTCTTCAAAGCTGTGGAACCTCCGGTAGCCTCTGTCTGTTTGCGATGATACTCTTCGGCGAAATCACCGTCCGCTGCTCCAGATTTCAGGAGGTATTATAATTCTGGCCGGCGTAATTTATTCGAGGCTTGAAACCGCTGCCACCGAGAGCATGTTTTGAACCGTAACGCCCCAAACACGCTCTTCGATCTTTTCACGCCGTTCAATCAAAGTTTTCGTTCATTTTAGGCCTCCGCCTTATTATGATAAAGTATAAACCATCAAACGGAGGTTCTCATGAGTTCATACTTATCCGTATCCGGCGTTATCACCCGGATTCAACCGCTTACAGGAGTTAACAGCTCCCAGTACGGCTGTACATTAAACATGTCCATACGCTCCCTTCAACAGGGAGAAGTAAATTTTCACAGTAACCGGCGATACTTACGTGGTTGACAACACAACACTGCATCCCGGCGATCGGGTCGGACTGTCTTTTACGACGGGAATGCCCTGCGCCCCTTATATATCCGCCGCAGTATAAAGCGGTTGTCATCGCGCTCTCCGCTTATCACCAGTATTATCTTGGAGAGTTTTATAATAATTTTTGTCAGTACCGACGGAACCCTCCAGTTAAACGGCATGGCGGCACAAGGGTACCTTCCTTCCAACGGCCAGATTTTTTTTCCGGCGCTTTAGTCGGGAAAACAGCGCTTGTCGAATACACCTCCTCTACAAAGAAGTATTCCGGCCCAGACAACTCCGGATCCGTGTCATTGTATTTTGTTATTCGTAAACCCAGGTCAAAAGATATCGCCTAAATAGAAAACGGTTCGCAAGGTATCAGCCCTGCAGAACTGTTTTCCTATTCTCTCTTCTTTCTTTATTCCCAGCTTCTGTTCCATTTCTTAACCTGCTCATGCGTCCGTCATTTTCCTGTGCATTGTCGAAATCTGCCGGCGCCCGCATCTACACCTTGATTATAGTCTCGTCACAATGACAGCGATGTGGGTATGACACCACCACATGTAAAAATATAGGGATGACCAGCTGGCTGATGCTTTTATTCTCCCAGCCGACAGGAATAAATCCGAGCGGAAGAACGGCGACAGGAGGACAGAGCAGATGCCATCAGGACAGAAAACTTCTTTTCCCAAGCGTCTCGGGATCGCGGCTTTGACCGTTCCGATCAACGCCAGGACAAATACGGCTGAAGGCCATCAAAAATTCGAAGTATCGAACAATTTTGCAATAATTTCCCTTTGAGTAATCGGACGGGCTGTATATCCCACAACGAGGAAGCCAGGAGAAAACTGCCAGAAAGATATCATATTTCTCATCAAAAGCCGCGCTTATTCGTAATGTCGCCGGGAACAATCCCAACCAGGATCGAATGAAATCCCCATTCGGAGTGAAAATGCGTACATGCCGTCCCGTATGCGCCAACGCCGCCGCAATCGCCAGCAAACAGTTTTCCTCCGTTCGAGGCATTTTCGCCAGCATCAGGCGGTAAAAAGGGTACTAACAGATACAGCGCCGGCAGCGCGTAAATCGGCCACAAATGGGGCCCCATCGTGATGAATGCGCCAAAGCTGAAGGCGGCCTCTCTTAAATAAAATAGGAATACTGCCGCAAACGGCAGCACAATTTTCACAACTCTTTTCATAATACTTGCAAAGAAATCTCTCGGCGTCCCTTTATCTGGTCACGGCAACCGGCTACCCATGCACTGCAATTACAAAACAGTGCCGCAAGAACACGCACACCATCAGATAAGCCGTCCTCGCTCGCTCCCCGGCTGTCCGGGCCGCTCTGCCATGGGACTGTTTCGCTCTTTTACGCCGTTCTGCGCCGTGCCAGGCAAAAAGATAACGGCAGAACGGCAGCAAGCAGCAGAAGGCGCAGGGATTCACCCGGTCAAGCATCTGCCGGACAGCAGGTCCTGCAGCCGGTCTTTCGTTCACGGATACATTCTTTATCTGGCCGGCCCCTGTCAACGTCAGCCTCAATTTCACACCTGACATCAGGAAGAGGAATGATTCCCTTTGTCGTTCCCTCAGCAGCCAGCGCTCAATCCGGCGAAACCGGTTAAACTCCTGTCCGCTGTTTTCCGTATAGTATACAAGAACCTGCATCTTCTCGAGGTATCGGTTCCGTAATCAAACTCCAGATAGCCGGCCCGGATGCCGGTGCAAAATCCAGCCAGGGCCTGTCCTCCGTTGTCTGGGTGGATTCCCGTTTGCGGCTTCGCCGGCCGTATATTCCGGGACTAATACAATATTTTCTTCTAAAATAGAACCGCGCCTGGCTGAAATATAAAGCCAGGCACAATTCCTATACATATTTGCTGCGATAAGCCCTGTCACAATCAGGGTAAAGCATCTCTTTTTATTATTCATCTTCCGTCTTTCAGATTACCATACAACACCGTTGGCATCAATCCACTTTGCCGTTCGGTGCCTGTCTGTTGAACCACATTGCGCCGGTTGCCGTATCAAAGAAATACCATTTACCGTCGATCATCTGGTAGCTGGTCTTTCTTGCGCCTCTCGTTCGTCGGAAACCGGATTCAGATAGTACCATAAGCCGTCAATCTGCTGCCAGCCCGTCTTCATAGCGCCTCTTGTTCCGTCGATACAGGATTCAGGTAGAACCAGTTATTATCTACAAAAATCCATCCGGTCATCATGTAACCGTTGCCTGCCAGGTAGAACCAGTTATTATCTACAAAGAGCCACTGATTCGTAAGCGGTACTCCGTTATTCTGACGGTACATCCAGCCGATCTGATCCTGTACCCATCCGCCGCTGATGGAAGGTGTTCCGGAAGAACCGCTGCCGGAAGCCGGCGGTGTGCCTGTGTAAACATTGCTGGAGTTCATATAGTAGTCATCCGACTCGTCACTCCACTCGCCTCTTCTCCCCGTCCGAATTGCTGATGGCTCTTACCTTGAAGGAGTAATCGCCCGCTTTAGTCATATACGGGTAGAAATTGTATCTTTCATTCGACGTTGTAACTGTTGTCACTGAAGAACCATTGCGATACAGTTTAACTTCATACTTATCGGCGTCATCAATGGTTTCCCATGTAGCATTCCTGCCGTCCCATTCAAGTTCATCGGGAACCTCCAGCTCGCCGCTTACCTTACGCTGCTTCACTTCAACCCTGAGTCCTTCTTCCGCTGTCCAGCCTGGATGCAGATTTGAATTCGCTCCGGTTGCCTGATACGGAAAAAATACTTGGAAGAGGTATAGGGAGAATCTGTACTTATCTGCTGCATCTCCTATTAATTCCAGCTCGATTCTGATAACCGGAGTCTCGCCGCGCTCCCACTCATCGTCATTGGTATTATGGTACTCCCACACTGTCTATCCGGAAGTCTGTTCCCTCCCTTGAGATTCTGTGAAAGAGTGACTTTAACCGACGGTGTGCCTACACTGTCTCCAGCATCCGGCACTTCACTGTTAACCTGCACCTTCACTTTTGTAATCTTATCTTCGGCCGCATAGGCGGTCATACACATTGCGCATGCGGTTATCATCGCCAATACAGGCACCGCCGCTTTCTTCAGGCTACGTTTCAAGGTGTTTTCGCTGTTTTTTGCGAAAATCCGGAGTTGTGCGGCGCGACGTGATGGCAAACTTTTCACCACAATCAACGGCGTTTTTTGCCGTATCTGTGCATCATCTGCTGCAGTTTGACCGAAGGCTGAACTGTAACGTTTTACGTCCCATTTCACCGGAAGACCGCCTCACAATTCTTCAGGCTGCCTGCACCACCCACCGCCGGTAAACCAGCAGCTCTATACAATCCTTGAGGCTTCAGAACCTCAATCAAAAAGCGGCGTCCGTTGCCGCTGCATAATCAGTCCGTATGGCCTCTACGTTGGTCTGCGGCGGGTGGTGCCAGAAATGGTATGACGCTACCGTTTGCATCGGCTGCACCCCAAACATCCCTCATTTTTCGATCTGATGCTTGCTGTCATATCATTTTTCCCTTGCCGCCCAGAACGTGGAAAATTTATTGAAAGGGGTAACAGTTTGGGATTTGTTAGCGGAGATATCATGGAACGTTTTTTTGAACTTGGACACCGGGAGCTGAGGTTTCGTCCCGGGACGTGGCTTTTCGTCATGCTGGCCGTGGTTATCCGACTGGCCGGAGCGGAAAGATACCCGGCTGAGACTGCTTTTTCCTCGTGATGGAGAATACCTACCGTAAAATGGCTGATCTTTCGTCCCGGGGGAGATTGTCGTGAGTTGGGACTGCGGGCGAAGATAAAGTCTGCGGAGCACGCTCCCGCTCTGTGAAATGCATCGCGCTGCTAAGCTCGTAAGGGACCTCGCTAATCAGCGATGGATTTAAGCGGCATCCGCAGCCTTTATCTTCCCCTCCGCCCCAAGGGAAGGTTTTCGCCGTGACGAAAGACTCCGCCGGGTGGATCGGCCCCGTCCACTGGCCTGCGGCCGCTGAATGTCTCACGCGTTAAGTGCGGGGCGGACCTTGTCGCGGCCACTCAGAGCTTCCGTGGGCGGGAAATACGATATGCCTTCAATGCCCTTTTTAAATAATTGTGGAAGATTTGATATCTGCTTGCGGAAACACGTAGTGGTCGCGACAGGGTCCTCTCCATTTAAGGTTGGAGACAATCAGCGCCCGGAACGGACCATGTCCGGTGCCACGAAAACCTCCGCCTGAGTCTTCCGTCCCCGGCGATAATCTGCCCAGGGGAAGTAGGCGGAATCAATTGCGGAGGGGACATGGGAGTCCGCCGGTGCTTAGCGAGGTTCCTCACGAGCTTAGCACTGTTGCGCACTCCAAAGAGTGCAAACGGTCCCCGCAGCAATTCATTCCGGCCGGATTCCCCCCACAACCAACTTCCCACGGGGACGGAAGACTC
>VOFI01003304.1_pt1 | contig 11197 bp, 14 predicted proteins | sample 5384131 | NCBI WGS metagenome assembly VOFI01 (sample SAMN12384728, study PRJNA508395) | human gut metagenome | isolation source: healthy gut H | host: Homo sapiens
CGCAATACTACGAATATTTGCACAAAAACTGAAAATAAAAAGCCTTTTTTATTTGTTTTTATCTAGAATTTTGTACATTTGGGCATTATACCTATATATACAATGCTCAGGCTGGTATATATACAGAACAGCAATAGATATATATAAGGGAATATAATGACCAATAATTAACCTTTAAATAATGCACAACTATGAGTTATTTACGATTTGACAAGACCCTCATGACGAATCTGGAAGAAAGTCTCCAAAGGGAGATTCTCCGGACGAACAAAGCAGGAGCTTATCATTGTACGACGATTGTTGATTGTAACACACGCAAATATCACGGCCTGTTGGTAATTCCAGTTCCCAATATCGACGATGAAAATCATGTGCTGCTATCTTCTCTTGATGAAACGGTAATTCAACACGGTGCGGAGTTTAACTTGGGATTGCACAAATATCAGGGAAACAACTTTAGTCCGAATGGACATAAGTATATCCGCGAATTCGATTGTGAGCATATCCCGGCAACAACTTACCGTGTCGGAGGAGTAGTGTTACGCAAAGAAAAAATCTTTGTACATCATGAAAACAGAATCCTGATTCGTTATACTTTGTTGGACGCACATTCGGCGACGACTTTGCGCTTCCGACCGTTCCTCGCTTTCAGAAGTGTACGTGAGTACACTCACGAAAATGCGCAGGCAAGTCGCGAGTATCAACTGGTGGAAAATGGTATTAAAACCTGTATGTATCCCGGATATCCGGAACTATATATGCAGTTGAATAAAAAGTGTGAATTTCATTTCATGCCCTGACTGGTATCGGGGATTGAATACCCGAAAGAAAGGAACGTGAGGTATGACTTCAATGAAGACCTCTATGTTCCGGGCTATTTCGAAGTGGATATAAAGAAAGGAGGAGAGTATTGTATTCTCTGCCGGAACTTCAGAAGTAACTCCTCGTAGACTGAAACAAACATTTGAGGCTGAAGTAGCTGATCGTACCCCACGTGATAGCTTTTTACCACTGTCTGAAAATTCCGCTCATCAGTTCCACAACCAACAGGAAGGTGAACATTATATTCTTGCCGGTTATCCGTGGTTTAAATGCCGTGCTCGTGATATGTTTATCGCCTTGCCTGGACTGACGCTTGCGCTTGATGAGATCGACCAGTTTGAGGATGTGATGAAAACGGCGGAAAAGGCGATTCGTAATTTCATTAATGAAGAACCTGTTGGATACAAAATTTATGAAATGGAGCATCCTGACGTTTTGCTTTGGGCTGTCTGGGCTATGCAGCAATATGCCAAAGAGACTTCCCGTGAGCAATGTCGTCAGAAATACGGAGAACTCCTGAAAGATATTATGGAGTTTATCCGTCAGCGGAAACATGAGAACCTTTTCCTGCATGATAATGGATTACTTTTTGCCAACGGCACGGACAAAGCGATTACGTGGATGAACTCTACTGTAAACGGCCATCCGGTGATTCCTCGTACGGGGTATATTGTTGAATTTAATGCGTTGTGGTATAATGCGTTGCGTTTTATCGCTGATCTGGTGCGTGAAGGTGGAGATGTATACTTGGCGGATGAACTTGATGCACAGGCAGAAGTGACAGGAAAATCTTTTGTCGAGGTATTCCGTAATGAATATGGTTATTTGCTTGATTACGTAGATGGTAATATGATGGATTGGAGTGTACGTCCTAATATGATATTTACCGTAGCGTTTGATTATTCTCCTTTGGATCGTGCGCAAAAGAAACAGGTGCTTGATATTGTGACCAAAGAGCTGCTCACTCCGAAAGGAATTCGTTCGTTGAGTCCGAAGAGTGGCGGATATAATCCGAACTATGTAGGTCCGCAGATACAACGCGATTATGCTTATCATCAGGGAACGGCCTGGCCTTGGTTGATGGGATTCTATCTGGAAGCTTATCTTCGAATTTATAAGATGAGCGGATTGTCATTCGTTGAACGCCAACTGATTAGTTATGATGACGAAATGACAAGCCACTGTGTTGGTTCCATTCCCGAGCTATTCGATGGGAACCCGCCTTTCAAAGGACGTGGCGCAGTATCGTTTGCGATGAATGTAGCAGAAATACTGCGTGTCTTAAAGCTACTGTCTAAGTATTATTAAAAAAGGAGGAACGAAGATGAAAGTTTTAATGTTTGGATGGGAATTCCCTCCCAAAATATATGGTGGTCTTGCGGTTGCTTCTTATGGAATAACTAAAGGATTGAGTCTGCAAGGTGATATGGAGACGATTTTCTGTATGCCTAAACCTAGCGGCGAAGAAGAGAAGTTCTTGAAAATAATCGGTATGAATCAAGTACCCATCGTGTGGCGTGATGTCCACTACGACTACTTGAAATCACGCTTGTTGGAAATGACACCAGAGGAGTATTACTCCTTCCGTGATCACATCTATGCTGATTTTTCTTATATGCATGTGAATGATTTGGGATGTATGGAATTTGCAGGTGGTTATCCCGGGAACTTACACGAAGAAATTAATAATTTCTCGATCATTGCCGGAGTCGTAGCCCGTCAGCAGGAGTTTGATATCATTCATGCGCATGACTGGCTGACTTACCCTGCCGGAGTACATGCCAAGATGGTTAGCGGAAAGCCGCTTTGTATCCATGTGCATGCTACGGATTTTGACCGTTCTCGTGGCAAAGTCAATCCTACTGTTTATTCGATTGAGAAGAATGGTATGGATCATGCCGATTGTATCATGTGCGTATCCGAGTTGACTCGCCGCACTGTTATTAACGAGTATCATCAGGACCCCAGAAAAGGTATTTGCGATGCATAATGCTGTTTATCCATTGTCGCAGGAGCTGTTGGACATTCCACGTCCCGATCATTCAAAAAGAAAAGGTGGTCACTTTCCTCGGACGTATTACGATGCAGAAAGGACCGGAATATTTTGTAGAAGCTGCTGCACTTGTGTTGCGTCGTACTCGTAATATTCGTTTTGTCATGGCTGGGTCGGGCGATATGTTGAATGCCATGATTAACCTGGTGGCCTGAACGCGGTATTGCCGATCGGTTCCACTTCCCGGGCTTTATGAAAGGTTAGACAGGTATATGAGGTTTATAAGAACAGTGATGTATTTGTCATGCCATCTGTCTCTGAACCTTTCGGTATTGCTCCATTGGAGGCTATGCAGTGTGGAACACCTTCCATTATTTCTAAGCAGTCGGGGTGTGGCGAGATTCTTGATAAGGTGATAAAACTGACTACTGGGATATTCATGCAATGGCTGACGCTATCCATTCTCTGTGTACCAATCCGTCTCTTTTCGAATACCTCAAGGAAGAGGGAAAGAAGGAAGTAGATGGGATTACTTGGGAGAAAGTCGGCTTGAGAATCCGTGCTCTCTACGAGGCTGTGTTAAGAAACTATGGTAAATAACAAAACAATAAATAAAAATGAGAACTATCTGTCTTTATTTTGAAATACATCAAATTATCCATTTGAAACGTTATCGTTTCTTCGATATTGGTAAAGACCATTATTACTATGATGATTATGCCAATGAGACAGGTATTAATGAGGTTGCCGAACGTTCTTATATTCCGGCTCTCAATGCGTTGATTGAAATGGCGAAAAATTCGGGGGGTGCTTTTAAAGTAGCCCTTTCTATCTCGGGGGTAGCCTTGGAGCAATTGGAAATTCATGCTCCGGCAGTCATTGATTTATTGCACCAGTTGAATGACACTGGGTGTTGCGAATTCTTATGTGAGCCTTATTCACATGGCTTGTCTTCACTAGCCAATGAGGATTGCTTCCGCGAAGAAGTGCTTCGTCAACGTGATAAGATGAAACAGATGTTTGGTAAAGAACCGAAAGTATTCCGCAACTCTAGTCTGATTTATTCTGATGAAATTGGTGGATTGGTAGCTTCTATGGGCTTCAAAGGGATGTTGACGGAAGGGGCTAAACATGTCTTGGGATGGAAGAGTCCGCATTATGTTTATCACTGTAATCAAGCTCCCAGTCTTAAGCTTTTGTTGAGGGATTTCAAACTTTCTGACGACATCAGCTTGCGCTTCTCCAATTCGGATTGGGCTGAATATCCTTTGTTTGCCGATAAATATATTAATTGGATTGATGTATTGCCGCAAGAGGAACAAGTGATCAATATCTTTATGGAATTGAGTGCACTTGGTATGGCTCAACCGTTGTCTTCTAATATTCTTGAATTCTTGAAGGCTGCCGGAATGTGCAAAAGCTAAGGGAATCACTTTCTCTACACCGACAGAAATCGTAACGAAGCTGAAATCGGTGTCACAGCTTGATGTCGCATATCCGATGTCATGGGTGGATGAGGAAAGAGATACTAGTTGTTGGCTGGGTAATGTTATGCAACGCGAGGCTTTCAATAAACTGTATAGTGTAGCCGAACGTGTTCATTTATGTGATGATCGCCGTATCAAGCAGGATTGGGATTACTTGCAAGCTAGCAATAACTTCCGTTTTATGACGACGAAGAATAATGGGATGTGGTTGAATCGCGGTATCTATGATTCTCCTTATGATGCTTTCACCAACTATATGAATATTCTGGGTGACTTTATCAAACGGGTAGATGCACTATATCCTGCTGATGTAGACAGCGAAGAACTAAATTCTTTGTTGACTACAATTAAGAATCAGGGGGATGAGATTACTGAATTGGAAAAGGTATTGGCTAAATTACAGGCAAAAGTAGAAGCGGCAAAGAAAACGGCGGTCAAAAAGGCTACTAATGCTAAAGAGCCGGTAGTAAAAGAAAAAGCTGTTGATAAATCAAAACCTGCTGTAAAGAAAGCTGCAGTAAAGAAAGCAACAGCGGAGCCGAAGAAGGCTACAGGGGAAAGCTAAAAAGGTTGCTGCTAAATAAGGAGTATAAGATTGTTTTATATGGAACCGTGAGTGAGATAAAATCAAACTCACGGTTTTTTTATGGATTAAGTTAAGATCTTTTAGGAGAATATATACTTTTTTTGTAAGATAGTAATAACGCTATCCGATGAAATAGTGACGCTATATGGTGACGATACCGTTAATATCCTAACATATTGGCTATTTTTCATCTGAATCTTGGCTTATTTATATAACGTACGCTAGCAAAGATTGCTGTTTGAGCGGGTTTTAATAACTGACTTCTCTATAAATATATTTAAAGCAATAGCAATTATCTTAACCTGCGCTATTTTATTTCAACTATTTTTTTGTTCCGAAGTTTGTAGAGACAACTTCAAGCTTGAGTAAATACTCTGGATATACAGGGTTGCCTTGAGCATCTTGTATACTTCCTTTGCTACCTCCTTTTAAACGTGCATAGCCAGGTTTTAAATCATGTTGTATACTAATAACATTGCTAGAACCATAGTAGCTATTACTTGAAGAAGAATCTGTGGTCACAAGTACTGGAATAAGTACGAATTTGTTCCATTCGCTAAGTCTTCCCAATCTTTAATATTATTGACCGGTTTCATCTTTACTATTTCCATCTAAATCGGTTATTTTGATTGTTATAGACCCTTTTCATGTATTTCTTTCTCTGCTTTTTCCCTATCTGCTAAACAATCATTAATCATTTGAGTGATATTGTTGAATGTGTATTGAGTAAAGCTAGTTGTGGTGGGTCTAAATAGAGATGAAGTTATTTCATCACTAATGGTTTTTTTCAAAGAAACTGTCTTTGTACTTTTTTTACGTATTAATAAAACATTGCTAGGAGTCGACATACCAAACTTTTGTCACTGGTTTCATTATAGATAGGAATTCCTAGTTTAACAGCATTTAGTATGTCACTTTGACGCTTTTCTGCTGTTTGGTTAAGAAGTGAATCTGCTATTTGGCTAATAGGGAAGAGTTATTTGAGTGAAAATCCCTGCTGGACTCTTTAAATAAGTCCACGTATCCTCATTAATGCATTTTTGAATGGCATCCTTATCATTGTCTAACTGATTAGCTTGAATTACTTCACGAGTAGTGGCAAAGGTACGATATCCATAATAAGTAGAGTCTTTAGACTCTCCTTCTTTACTACTTTCTTTTCCAGTTTAACACCTGTAAGTGTATCAACTGCATAGCATTTATATACTACGTTCATTTGAGCTTGGTCTATGTAAAGCACAGTACCATCGCCGTAATCACTCTTTACATAAATTCCCTTAAAAATCTTTCTAAACTCCTTATTGTCAAAATTGACACCTAACTCGTTGGCTCTTTTAATAATTTCTTTTCAATTTCTTTAGCAGCTTTATCTCTGAAAAGAAACGTGTACGCTGGGAACATATGTACTAAGTTTACGAATGGAGTCTTTTACTGAAAGATCAACAGCTGTATAAGCTTTCGTTCCTAATAGACTGTTATCAGTATTTGCATCGTAATAATCCTCTGGAGTAATATCTGTATAATAGGCGTTCTTTGTATCTAAATTTTCATTTAATGCATAGACACTTTTTAAACGGCAAGCTGTTAATGAGTCTCCAAAGTAACTGCTATACCACAAATAAAAGCTCAATAGTATGAATGTTGCCTATGAGTTTTCTTTTTGATCATTTATATTATCTGTATTGTATATTCCAATAGCGTCGTCTCCACCAGCTTCGTCTACCATTATATTGGTAGCTTTCTTTTTATCGTTAAGAGCAGTACCATTGTATACTCCAGGGAATGTCATTCCTGACGGACAGTTGAGTTCTGCTAAGAACCCTGCCTGATAAGTTCCGAATGTTTCATCAGTGAACTTACCTACATACCCCACATTAGTCATTGCATATATCTTACCGGCATGAACGGATTCTGTAGTCACATCAAAGGTAGATAGCTTTCCATTGATATTCTGGTCGCTTCCGGAAACATTCCCAATAGTCCGGCAGTGTTATCATCACAACCCCAAAAGTGATTGCCAGTAAAGCTATTAAGGCATATTTTGCTTTCATGATTGTCGTATCTAGATTTTTATTCTTCTTCTTTATTTGTAGTGGTTTCCCATACCTGATCGTAGAATTCGTTGCAGGCATCTGCATAGTTTTCCGGGTTCTGGTAGTCAAGTACCAGTTTGCCAGATTGGCGGGCGTATTCAATAATAGACTCGTCTACTTTTTCGCTGTTTTGTATGACTCCATCCGAATAATCAACGGCAAGTTTACAAAGTGCCGCATAGTCTACCGGCTCTTTCAAATCACCTAAATCTTTTTTTGGAAATACCTTTCAGCATCAATTTGGCTGCGAAATCATCGCTAAGTGTATTCTTGAAGTCATCTTCATAAACAGAGAATACCACTTTGGCATCGCGGAAAGAAGGTTCGTCTTTATAGGCTTTCTTTATATAAAGAGGAGCTAGAGCTGTCATCCAGCCATGACAGTGAATGACATCAGGACACCAGCGAAGTTTTTTCACTGTTTCCAATACGCCGCGTGCGTAGAAAACGGCACGACTATCATTATCTTCATATTCTACACCATTTTCGTCCGCTGTCTGCATACGATTCTGGAAATAATCATCGTTATCGATGAAATATACCTGCATGCGTGCGGATTGGATAGATGCAACTTTTATAATCAGGGGGTGGTCCGTATCGTCTATGATTAAATTCATGCCGGACAGGCGGATGACTTCGTGTAATTGGTTTCTGCGTTCATTGACATTTCCCCATTTAGGCATAAAGGTTCTGATTTCACGGCCTTTTTTCTTGTATCGCCTGTGGAAGGTTTCTACCTATATTGGCCATTTCGGATTCTGAAACGTAAGGTGTAATCTCTTGAGTAATAAATAAAACTTTATTCGCCTTTGTCATAATAACAATAGTTCACTATAATATTCTGCAAAGATACGAAAAAAAAAGACACATTAAATAAGATATTCTTTTTCTTTATGTGGCAAATATTAGTTTATTTTGCAGAGTTTTTTTGCAAACGAGTAAAACATAAACCAATTGACGAAAATGAAAGTAGTGCACACTATCAAGCAGAATTGACTGCCTTGAGCAAAGGTAAAAAGGTGGGACTGGTTTCCTACAATGGGTGCTTTTTACATGCGGGACATGCATCTCTGGTAAAGCGCAGCGTGGTGAGAATGGTGTAACTGTTGTGAGGTGTTTTTGTGAATCCCACACAGTTTAACGATAAAAACGATTTGGAGAAATATCCGCGTACATTGGATGCAGATTGCCGTTTGTTGGAAGAATGCGGGGCGGATTTCGCTTTGCTCCTTCGGTAAGCGAAATGTACCCGGAACCGGATACCCGTCAATTTAGCTATGCACCATTGGATACTGTGATGGAAGGAGCGTTCCGTCCGGGACATTTCAATGGCGTTTGCCAGATTGTCAGCAAGCTGTTTAATGCCGTACAGCCGGACTGCGCATATTTCGGGGAGAAAGATTTCCAGCAGTTGGCTATTATTCGTGAGATGGTTCGACAATTGAAATATAACCTTGAAATTGTAGGTTGTCCTATTGTGCGTGAGGAAGACGGGCTGGCATTGAGCAGCCGGAATGCCCGTTTGTCGTCCGATGAACGTGAAAATGCTTTAAATATTTCCCGGACATTATTTAAAAGTCGTAACTTTGCAGCCACTCACACGGTGAGCGAGACGCAAAAGATGGTAGAAGATGCAATCGAAGCTGCTCCGGGCTTGCGCATGGAGTATTTTGAGATTGTAGACGGAAACACATTGCAGAAAATTAGTAATTGGGAAGATACTTCCTATGCAGTTGGATGCATCACAGTATTCTGTGGAGAAGTCCGGCTGATTGATAATATTAAATATAAAGAATAACTAAAAAAGACGAAACCTTATGATGATTGAAGTGTTGAAGTCGAAAATTCATTGTGCACGTGTCAGAGGCCAATCTGAACTACATGGGTAGTATCACGATTGATGAAGACCTGTTGGATGCTGCAACATGATTGCGGGAGAAAGTGTATATCGCTGATAATAACAATGGTGAACGCTTTGAAACCTACATTATCAAAAGGTGAACGCGGTTCGGGTAAAATTTGCCTGAATGGTGCTGCTGCCCGCAAGGTGCAACCGGATGATATTGTTTATAATCATGTCCTATGCATTGATGGATTTTGAGGAAGCCAAGTCGTTTAAACCGGCTGTAATCTTCCCCGATCCTGCGACGAACAAAGTGGTAAAGTAGAAAGTATCTTTGATATTTGAAATAAGAAAAAGGCCCCGTTTACATTTTGTAGACGGGGCTTTTCTTCAACCTATTGCTCGGGGACAGTGATGTTCCGCCCACGTGTGAGTTGGTTTAGCCCACCTGTTAATAAGCGGCAATTAGTTACCGGCGTTTTGCCTTCAATTGTTCATTCATGGCGGCAGCGGCTTTACGGCCATCGCCCATCGCCAGAATAACAGTAGCTCCCACCGCGAACGATATCGCCTCCTGCATAAATCATAGGGATGGAAGATTCCATGTTGTCATCCACAGTGATGGTTCCTTTTCGTCCTAGTTCCAGTCCTTTGATGGAGCTTGGAACAATTGGGTTAGGGGATACTCCGACGCTGACAATTGCCAGGTCGATATCAATTGTTTCTGTTGCTCCAGGATGGCTACAGGACTACGACGTCCGGAAGCATCCGGCTCGCCTAATTCCATCTTTTTGCAAAAATAACCTGTTTTACGCAACCTTGTTCATTATATTCGATCGGATTATGTAGAGTAAGGAATTCAACTCCTTCTTCTTTAGCATGTTTTACTTCCTCGATACGTGCGGCAGAACCCTCTTCCGAACGACGATAGATAATGATAGCGCGCTCTGCACCAAGACGTTTGGCAGTACGAACAGAGTCCATCGCTGTATTACCACCACCGATTACTGCTACGTTTTACCGAAAGCTACCGGGTGTCCGAATCTTCACTGGCAGCGTCCATCAGATTAACGCGAGTGAGGTATTCGTTGGACGACATGATATTGATGGAATTCTCTCCCGGGATATTCATAAAGTTAGGCAGCCCGGCACCGGAAGCCACAAATATTCCTTTGAAACCTTCAGCTTTCAAGTCCTCTACGCCGATTGTTTTCCTACGATACAGTCTTTGATGAAGTTAACACCCATCTTGCTAAGGTTCTCGATTTCTACGTCTACAATCTTGTTGGGCAAACGGAATTCTGGAATACCATATTTCAACACACCACCAATCTCATGCAATGCTTCGAATACAGTTACATCATATCCATATTTAGCCATATCTCCGGCAAATGCCAGTCCGGCAGGTCCGGAACCGATAACAGCTATTTTGATGCCGTTTTTCTCTGCAATGACAGGTACGGAGATTTGTCCCGCTTTCACGTTCGTAGTCAGCAGCGAAACGTTCCAGTAACCGATAGCTACCGGCTTTTCATTCATTTTTCAGATAGACCATTTTGATTCGCACTGTTTTCTTGTGGGCACACACGACCGCAAACTGCCGGGAGCACTTGTTTCTTTCAATGTTTAGCAGCTTCAAGAAATTCTCCACGTTCGATATTCTTAATGAAGCGGGAATGTCAATACCCACCGGACAGCCTTCCATACATCCCGGATTAGCACAGTCGAGACAACGTTTAGCTTCTGTAACAGCCTGTCTGCTGTTAATCCTTGATTGACTTCCTCCTTGCGGCTGTGCGAACGATATTCCGCATCGAGTTCGTTCATCTCTACACGGTGGAATGGCAGTCCGTTCTTTCGGCTTTCATGGATTTGCGTAATTCCTGTCTCCAGGCTGCATACGGCTTTTCTCGTCGATTTCTTTGGTTTGCTTCACATTCCGGTTGCAGTTTATGCATTTCTTCGCGCTCGATATTTTGAACGCGCCCATACGCTTCAGCATTTCATCAAAATTCACGGTGACCGTCGAATTCGGGACCGTCTACACAAACGAATTTAGTCTTTCCTCCCCTACAGTGATACGGCAAGCACCACATACCTGTTCCATCCACCATGATGGTGTTCAATGAAAGTCGTTTCATATTTCTTAGTCAGCAAGCAAACGAACTTCATCATGATGGCAGGACCGATAGCGAAGCATTTGTCCACTCTCGCGTTTGATAACTTCTTCTACGCCTTCTGTCACCTTTACGACCGTAGAGCAGCCGTCATCTGTCATGATAATTACTTCGTCAGAGCTTTCACGCATTTCTTTTTCTAAAATAATCAGGTCTTTGTTGCGTCCAGCCGGTACAGTGATAACACGGTTACCGG
>VOFI01002481.1_pt1 | contig 11159 bp, 11 predicted proteins | sample 5384131 | NCBI WGS metagenome assembly VOFI01 (sample SAMN12384728, study PRJNA508395) | human gut metagenome | isolation source: healthy gut H | host: Homo sapiens
GCAGACTACATCCTGTTGGAGGGCGGCGTGAATGATGCCTGGAACAACGCCCCTGTGGGCACCTTGACCGATGGGTTGCCGCTGCCTACGATGAAACGACCATGACCGGCGCACTGGAGAAGATGCTGGACGATCTGGCAACGAACTACAGCGACAAGCGCGTGGCCTATGTATTCCCGCACGGCGGGATGTTCGGCAGCAGCGAAAACTGGTATAAGACTCGCGGCGGGTGCGGCGGTTGGGGTGGGTGCTTTGCCCGGAGGCGTCCCTTGTTGAGATGTAGTGTCTGCTGCCGCCATGGTTGCGGGTGTTCTGCGGGGCGTTCAGCTGGTACAGTGCCAGCCCCTTCATCAGCAACTCCGGGTCATAGGTCAGGGGGGTGCGGCACAGCGGGGTGACGTACTTTCGCGACCGCCGGTGACCACCAGTGTAGCCGGGCTGCCCACCTTCTTCAATGCGCTGCACCATGCCCGTCAATGACGCGCCGCCGCCATGCATAGTTCTGCATCAGGTGCAGAGCGGCCTCCAGATCGTGGTTCGTCTTGGTAGCGGAAAGATACAGCGCCAGATCCAGCTGCATCGGCGTTCATCACAGCGTACACGGTCTCAGACTTGGTAAAGCTGCTGCCGCCTGCGGCAAAAGCCGGGGCTGCACAGCTGGCGGCAAGGGCAACTGCCAGCGCCGCACTGGCGAAACGAAGCGATTTTTTCATAACGCATTACTCCTTTTCAGACTTCTTGGCGTTGGCAGATTCAGGGACCATCCATTGATGAAGGGCAGCTGCGTACCGGTAAAGTACGGGATGCCCATGTTGATGGCAATAGCGGCTTCGATGCTGGCAACCAGCAGCACCGGGATGGAGATGCTCTTGAAGGAGATGGCGATGATGACCAGCACCGCCATGATCGACCAGACGTTGACGTTCTTGAAGTCCACGTCTGCCACCTCGATCAGGTCTTTCCAGCTGGCTGTTGATGGCATCCGTGCCGGTCTTGTAGGAACTGTTGGCCAAAATCAGCTTGTAGCCGCCGGACTGCAGGATCTCCATCACGCTGTCGGGCAGCAGCTCGGTGTCAAAGCCGGGGCCGGTAATGGAATCCAGACTTACCACCTGCGTGATACCATCCACGTCCTTCAACTCGTCGCACAGGTCGGACACCTGCGTAGCGGTCAGGTCGTCATGCACCAGAATGAAGTGGCTGGTGGTCATGCCGAAGTCCTCGCCCAGCTTGTTGGTGCCCACGATGCCGGTTAGGTCCTGCGGCAGGGAGTCGAACAGGGTGTAGTACACGCTGGTCTTGTTCTGCGCGATGGCAAAGGGGATGAGGATGAGGATAAAGATAACCACGATGGGCACCGAGTGGTTGGAAACAAAGTAGCTGAGCTTGGTCGGATAACGGTGCGGTGTTTGTATTTTTCCACCCACTTATCAAAGGTAAGGAACAGGGCGGGCAGAATGACCACGGTGCAGATAACGCCCAGTGCCACGCCCTTGGCCATTACGATGCCGATATCGCGCCCCAGTGTCAGGCGCATGGTGCACATTGCGAGGAAGCCTGCGATGGTGGTCAGGCTGGAAGCAGAGATGGAGGTCATGGTCTTGCAGATGGCGCTGACCATGGCTTCCTCATTGGTGGAGCGCAGCTCCTTTTCTTCCTGGAACCGGTGCAGCAGAAAGATGGAGAAATCCATCGTCACGCCCAGCTGGAGCACCGTGGCCAAAGCCTCGGTGATGTAGCTGATCTGCTCCAGAAAGATATTGGTGCCAAAGTTGTACGCGATGGGGAACAGCAGACCCAGCATGAACAGCAGGGGGGGGTGATGGTGCTTTCCAGCGAGAGGAACAGCACCAGCAGGCTGGCGCCCACGGCGATCAGGATGTACAGGGCATTTCCTGATTGACCAGCGCCTTGGTGTCCTCCAGAATGGCGCACATTCCGCCGATGAAGCAGTCCTTGCGCAGCAGCTTTTCGATCTGAGCGACGGCTTCCATGGTCTCGTCGCTGGCGCTGGGGGCGTCAAAGCGGACGATCAGCATGGTGGAATCGTTCTTGCCGAACATGAACTGCTGCACATCGGCAGGCAGCATGGCGGTGGGGATGCTGGGGTCGATCACATCGCTGAGCCAGAAGGTCTGGGTCACGCCGGGAACAGCCTCGATGTCCTTCTTCATGGCGATGAGTTCGTTGGTTGGCAGGCCCTCTACCGTGATCATACCGGTGGAGGCCAGATGGAAATCGTCCTCAAGGGCTACCTCGCCGATCATGGAGTCCAGATCCTGCGGCAGGTAGGTGAGGATGTCATAATTGATGCGGGTGGCAATGGCGCCGATCGCGGAAGGGATCAACAGCAGCACGGCCACTGTTAAGATCAGCTTGCGCAGACGCACGATGCCTTGTGCGATCTTTTTCATGAGAACCCTCCAGAATAGAAAGTTGATTGGGAAAGCCCGCGAAACTGACCGCCGGTCATCTTCCGGGCAAACACTATTATATCCACCCCGGACAGTGTGTCAAGCAGGAAAAGTGACTGAAAGTCAGTTTTTTTATCACCTGCAAAAAATTGTATAAGAAATCGGGCTTGCACAAACGGCAAAGGACTGCTAAACTAAGTAGCACAGGCCGGACGCAGCACATACCTGCGTCTAAATTCAGAGAAAAGAGGAATCTACCCAGAGCATGAGCACCGTGGAAGGTAAGAAACGGGAAAAGCGCCGCGCCCTGCTGGATGCAGCCTACGAGCTGTTTCTGGAGCGGGGCACCGCCAAGACCAGCGTGGAGGATATCACCAGCCGGGCAAAGGTGGGCAAAGGCACGTTTTATCTGTATTTTCAGGATAAGGGCGCGGTGATGCAGGCGCTGCTGGGGCGGGTGAGCTACCAGCTGCTGAGCGATGCCTGCCTTGCGGTCGAGCAGCACCCCGAGCTGCCCGACTTTACCGCACAGGTGGTGTTCGTCATCGACCATATCATCGAGGCGCTGCGGCAGGATGCGCTGGTGCTGCGGTTCTTGGAGCGCAACTTCGTTTGGCCCGGGCTGGACCAGATCGAAGCCAGCAGGGAAGCCGAGCCCCTGATGCGCAAGCTGCTGGCCATCGTGCTTTCCAGCCCGGAGATGGCCGGCCGCACCGAGCGGGAGGTCTACCAGCGCATCACGGCCCTTGGCAGTATGTGTATGTCGGTGTGCTATTCCAGCATTCTGGAGGGCAAGCCGGACAACATCGACGCCATGAAGCCGGTGCTGTACGATATCATCCGCCGGGCACTCTCGCCGGAAAATAAAAAAGAACGCATAAAAAAGCACAAAAGGTCTTGCTTTTTGCAAAAAGCTGTGGTAAACTATCCAAGTCGATATGACATGGACGGTTAGCTCAGCTGGTAGAGCATCTGCTTGACGTGCAGGAGGTCACAGGTTCGAGTCCTGTACCGTCCACCATACAGTTCGTACTCGAACCCGATTCTTTACGAAAAAGGGTTCGGGTACGTTTTTTGTTTATCGGAGGTTTTGCGGAAGGACTACTCGGAACGGTAAACGAGCAAAGGCAGGGTATCACTATGATAGTGGTATCCTGCCTTTTGCTTTGCGGAATCAAGTTCGCTTTGTGCGAACTTGGTCGTCCCCCCCTATATGGCGCGTTTGGGAGTAGTCGCTGCGTACGTGCGTACCGGGAGCCTGTACACCTCTGGCAAGGTGTAACACACTAGACTTTGTTCCAAAGTCCGTGTGCTAAGGGGTCAAGCCCCTTAGAATCCCTGCGGAGCGTGTACGCACGTACGCAGAAAAATGGCAAAATTTCACTATATCGGGGTGTTCTTTCATGGTGGAGTGTGGTATACTCGGCTTAGCCCAGTAAATCGGAGTTTGACGAGGTAAAAGAATATGAATGGAAAACATCTATTTCTTACATCTGCAGGGTTGACCGATAAGATGAAAGAGAAATTCTTTGATATTATTGGAAAGTGTCCGAAGGATGTGAAAGTGCTTTATATTCCAACAGCTGGCATTGAAACAGATGGTGCAAGAGAGTCGCTTACAATATGTTTTCATGAACTCTTTCTAATGGGAATTCAGTACGAAAATATATTAGTGTACAATCTGGAATTAATTCTTTCAAAAGACTATCAAAGAACCTATTCTTCGTATGTTACAACCCCGTTTATGCTTACAAGGCTATTAACTTTTGAAGAATTAAACCAATTTGATGCTGTTTTTGTCAGTGGTGGTGATGTATCTGTGCTTTGTCGTGAAATGTCTAGAACTGGTTTTGATAGAATACTTAATAATGCAATTAAAAACGGACTTATATATGTCGGAATCAGTGCAGGAAGTATGTATGCGGCGGGAAATTTAACAGATGGATTACATATTATTGACAATCCTATTATCCCCCATTGGAATGGTTCTGAAACAACAGTATTACCGAACGGCAAAGATGAGATTAAGCTTGCTGATGGAAAAGCTGTTTATGTAGAGGATAATTACATGAGTGTAATATGATGCACATGTAGGATTAGTCAAATTCCAGTTTGCCGTACTCGTTCCAGCAGGGTTTGGGGCAGGCACGCCCCAACAAGAAGCTGTCCCAAAGGGGCAAGAATTTTCAAGAATTGAAAATTTGTGGCCACGGGACGGTTCTTGCCCTTACCTAATATGCTCAAATTCGATTTTCTGTGATTGTTTCCAAATTGTTAAGGCGCACAAGCAGCAAAAAACTTCTTTCTTCTAAAGTGGTGGTGCTCACCGTGAGCACCACCGCTTTTCTATTTTATATTTGAAGCTCAGAATCATTATTTTCAGAATTTTGAGCAGTGACAACGATTTAAAATCTTCTTGCAAACCGATGTAAAATATGGTATATAGGTTATACGAAGTATCGCCATGATGTGTAAAGAGAGGTGCAACCATGACCGCTGTAATCTACGCCCGCTATTCTTCTGACAGCCAGCGCGAAGCGTCCATTGAAGGGCAGCTGCGCGACTGCAAGGACTACGCCGAGAAGAACGGTATCACCGTGGTCGGCACCTATATCGACCGTGCCTACTCTGCCAAAACGGATGACCGCCCGGACTTCCAGAGGATGATAAAGGACAGCGCGAAGAAAATCTTCGATGTGGTTCTGGTCTGGAAGCTCGACCGCTTTGCCCGGAATCGGTTCGATGCCGTGAACTACAAGTACCAGCTGGAAAAGAACGGTGTCCATCTGGTGTCTGCCATGGAACCCATCTCGCAGGGGCCTGAAGGCATTATGGTGGAGAGTATGCTGATTGGCATGGCGGAATACTATTCCGCCGAACTCGCCCTGAAAGTGGCGCGCGGTGAGCGCGAAAATGCCCTCCAGTGCAAGTACAACGGCGGTGTGGTGCCGCTGGGCTTCACCATTGGCAAGGAGGACAGGCTGTACCATATCGACCCGGAGACGGCTCCCATCGTGCAGGAGATCTTCAGCCGGTATGCCGACGGCGAACCGGCCGAGAAGATCGCAGCATCTCTGAACGAGCGCGGCCTGCGCACCCGAACCGGAAAGCCGTTTGTGAAGAACAGCTTCTTCCAGATTTTCCGGAACCGCCGCTACATCGGCGAATACCGTTACAAGGACATTGTGACACCGGGCGGCATCCCGGCCATTATTGACCAAGACTTGTTTGACCGGGTGCAGCAGCGTTTCGAACAAAACAAGATTGCCCATGGTCGGCCTGCAAAAGAGGATGTGAGCTATCTTCTGACTACCAAGCTGTTCTGCGGCAAGTGCGGCACCCTGATGGGCGGCGAAAGCGGTACAAGCCACATGGGAACCACCTACTATTACTACAAGTGCGGCAATGCCAAACGCCACGGCAAGGCGCACTGTGACCTGAAAGCCATCCGCAAAGAGCCGCTGGAACGGTTCGTGGTAGATACTGCCATTAAGGTGATTTTCAGCGATGAAATTATCGAACGGCTGATAGATTTAGTCATGGAAGCCCAGCAGCAGGAGAACGCCCGGCTGCCTGTCCTGAAAGAGCAGCTCCGGGACACGGAGAAGCGGCTGGCAAACCTTCTGGAAGCTATTGAACAGGGCATCTTAACACCGACCACCAAGCAGCGGTTGGACGAGCTGGAAGCCCGGAAAGAAGCTCTGAACACCAGTATTCTGGAGGAAGAACTGAAAAAGCCCGTCCTGACCCGTGAATGGATTCGGTTCTGGCTTGAGAAATTCCGCAAGGGTGACGTGGGCAGCACGGAACACCAGCGGCAGATCATTGATACCTTTGTCAACTCGGTCTACGTCTTTGATGACCGGGTCGTACTCAACTTCAACTTCACGGACGATGCCAAGACGGTCACCCGTGAGGAAGTGTTGGGTTCGAGTGCTGTGGACAATGCTCCACCACATCCCCAGACCATTCGGTCTGGGGATTTTTGTGGTTGGCAGTAGCAGGACGTCTGCCTGTCAATTCCGGCATCTTGGGGTGTATTTTTTTGACGGGTGTGGTATACTTGGATTTGACTCAGAAGAGCAATAAATTTCAGAAGGAACGGAATCATGTCAAAGGATGAATATCTGATCACCGATGCGCCCCTGAAAGCGCTGACGGTTTTTGCAATGCCGATGATCCTCGGCAGCTTTTTCCAGCAGGTCTACAACATGGCCGACTCCATCATCGTCGGTCAGTTTGTTGGTTCCTCCGCGCTTGCGGCTGTCGGTGCCTGTGCTGCGCTGACCAACGTTTTTATTTGTGTGGCGCTTGGTGCAGGTGTGGGTGCAGGCGTGCTTGTAAGCCGCTATTTTGGTGCCAAAGACTATGGCAAAATGAAGACCATCGTATCAACATCCCTGCTCAGCTTTTTGATCCTGAGCATCGTCCTTGGCGTTTTTGGCTTTTGCTTTTCCCATTCGATGATGAGCGGCTTGCAGACCCCTGCCGACATTCTGGAAGATGCAGTGCTGTACCTGCGGGTCTATTTTGCAGGCTTCCCGTTCCTGTTCATGTACAACATTCTTTCCACCATGTTCACCTCTATCGGGGAATCCAAGATCCCGCTGGGGCTGCTGATCTTCTCGTCTATCCTGAATATCTTTATGGATCTGTGGATGGTAGCCGGTCTTGATCTCGGCGTGTTCGGCGCAGCCCTTGCGACCCTGATCGCACAGGGCATTTCTGCTGTGTTCTCGCTTTTGATCTTCTTTGCGCGGATGCGGCGGTACAAAAGCCCCTTTCACTGGTTCGACGGGCAGGAGCTGCAGTCCATGCTCCGCCTTGCCGTCCCATCGATTTTACAGCAGTCCACCGTGTCCATCGGTATGATGATCGTGCAGGCTGTGGTAAATCCCTTTGGCACACAGGCACTTGCAGGGTATTCGGCAACGATGCGGGTAGAGAATGTTTTCTCCCTGATCTTTGTATCCATCGGCAATGCCGTTTCGCCCTACGTTTCCCAGAATCTCGGCGCAAAGAAAACCGATCGTCTCAAAAAAGGCTACCACGCCGCACTGATTCTGGATCTCTGCTTTGCCGTTCTTGCATTCGTGGTCATCGAGACCCTGCATACCCAGATCTCCTCGCTGTTCTTGGGCAAGGACGGAACAGCGTTGGCTTATCAGGTGTCCGGTGATTACATGAGATGGCTCGGCTATTTCTTCATCTTCATGGGCATCAAGATGGCGACCGACGGCGTCCTGCGCGGGCTTGGCGTCATGCGCCCGTTCCTTATTGCCAACATGGTAAACCTTGCCATCCGCCTGTCCGTTGCTCTGCTCTGTGCACCGCGCTTTGGTATTGCCTTTGTCTGGCTTGCCGTCCCGGCAGGGTGGCTGGCAAACTTTCTGGTCTCCTATGCGGCGCTCAGAAGATCGTGGCCCGCAGACAATGCGGCTTCCACCCGATAACTCTGTTTCTGGCAAAGTTTGGAACTTCGCGCCCCTTGATCAAAGCCTCTGACCTCGGTCAGGGGCTTTTTTTGCTGCGTCATCATACCCGTCCATGCTGGAGCGGAACGGCACAAAATACCCCCGGCAGGCTATCGCTCTTGCGGCGGCAGCCTGCCGGGGGTATCGCGTTATCCTGTCAGAAGTTTTCTGCCTTACACCTCGTGCTCGGCCCAGTCCTGGCTGCGGCCCACGGCCTTGTGCCAGCCCCTGACCAGCTTTTCCCGCTGGGCGGCGTCCATTTTGGGCTCGAACAGCTGGTTGCAGCTCCACAGGTGGCTGATCTCCTCCCGGCTCTTCCACACGCCGGTGGCAAGGCCGGCCAGATACGCCGCGCCAAGGGCGGTGGTCTCCCGGATGGCCGGGCGCAGCACCTCCTTGTTCAGGATGTCGGACTGGAACTGCATCAGGAAGTGGTCGCGGCTGGCACCGCCGTCCACCTTCAGGGTGCTGATGGTAATGTCGGTGTCCTTTTCCATCGCCCACATCAGGTCGGCGCTCTGGTAGGCGATGGATTCCTCGGCCGCGCGGATGATGTGGTTCTGGGTGGTGCCGCGGGTGATGCCCAGAATGGCACCCCGGGCGTACATATCCCAGTAAGGTGCGCCCAGACCGGTAAAGGCGGGCACGATGTACACACCGCCGTTGTCCGGCACCTTCTGGGCGTAGTACTCGGAATCGCAGCTGTCCTGGATCAGGTGCATCCCGTCCCGGATCCACTGGATGACCGCGCCGCCCACAAAGACGGAGCCTTCCAGCGCATATTCTACCTCGCCGTCAAGGCTGATGGCGATGGTGGTGACCAGACCGTTCTTGCTCTGGTAGATCTTGTTGCCGGTGTTCATCAACAGGAAACAGCCGGTGCCGTAGGTATTTTTCACGTCGCCGGGCTTAAAGCAGCCCTGCCCGAACAGTGCAGCCTGCTGGTCGCCCGCAATACCGGCCACCGGCACATCCACGCCCTGAATATTGGTATAGCCGTACACCTCGCTGGAGTCTTTCACACTGGGCAGGATGCAGCGGGGGATGTCCAGTGCCTTGAGCAGGGTGTCATCCCAATCCAGCGTGCGGATGTTGTACAGCATGGTGCGGCTGGCGTTGGTGCGGTCGGTAACGTGCACCTTGCCGCCGGTCAGCTTCCAGACCAGCCAAGTGTCCACCGTGCCGAACAAAAGCTCCCCTGCTTCGGCCTTTTCCCGTGCACCGGGGACGTTCTCTAAGATCCACTTGATCTTGGTGGCAGAGAAATAGGCGTCCGGCACAAGGCCAGTGTTTTCCCGGATATAGTCCGCCATGCCGGGGGTCTTGAGCAGCTCGTCCACAAGGGGCGCGGTGCGGCGGCACTGCCAGACGATGGCGTTATACACCGGGCGTCCGGTGCTCTTGTCCCACAGGATGGTGGTCTCGCGCTGGTTGGTGATGCCAATGCCCGCAATGTCCCTGGGGTCCACGCCGCTTTGGGCGATCACCTCGTTCATCACGCCGTACTGGCTGGACCAGATCTCCATGGGGTTGTGCTCCACCCAGCCCTGATGGGGGTAGATCTGCTCAAATTCCCTGCTGCTGCACGCAGACAATGTTCTGCTCGTTGTCAAACAGGATCGCCCGGCTGCTGGTAGTGCCCTGATCCAGTGAGAGGATATATTTGGTCTGGCTCATGATCTTCTCTCCTTGCTCTGAAGCTTGAGCGCAAAACAAAAAAGAGCGCACCAAACAAAGCTATCTGCTCTGTCTGTCGCTCTCCTGCTCTGCGCAAACATATTCTGTGCTTATTGTACACGCTCCGCAGGAAAAATACAAGCTTCTGCGCGATTTTTCGAGGTTCTGCACAAGGGGGCCGCCCCGCCGTTGAACACTCTGCCGAAAGGGTGCGCGGTGCAGCCGCTGCGGCTGTGAAAATGGGACACCGGAGCGTCCGCAGACGCTCCGGTGTCCCGAGTACCATTCAAAATCGTTCTATTACAACTGCTGTTTTGCCAGCACGTCAGAGGTAGGGGTCTGGAACACCGGGATATCGGCATAGGGGTCGGCAGCGGTGTCGGCGGGCAGGCTCTTCATATACTCGTCCATGGCGACAGCCACCTTTTTGGCAACAGCCACAGCCTCCACCACGGTGCGGGCGCCCATGACGGCGTCGCCGCCGGCAAATACGCCCTCGCGGGTGGTGCGGCCGTCCTCGCTGACGCTCAGCAGACCCTTCTGATTAGTCTCGATGCCGGTCGTGGTCTTGACGAGGTTGCTCTCAGAACCCTGACTGACCGACACGATGACGCCGGTGTGGGGGTAAAAAGTCTCGCTGCCCTCTACCTGCGTAAACTTGCCGTCCTCGCCCTTGACGGTATCGCGGCAGATCAGGCCGTTTTCCCGGATCTCCACCGGTGCCTTGCAGAAACGGAAGCCCACGCCTTCCAGCTTGGCGTAGCTCACCTCGTACTCAGAGGCGCTGATGCAGCTTTCGTCCCGGCGGGCGTAGCAGGTAACGTGGCGGGCACCGTTGCGGATGGCAGTGCGGGCGCAGTCCATAGCGGAGTTGCCCACGCCGATGACGGCCACGTCATCGCCCAGACGGAAGGCCTTGGAGTTTGCCAGATAGTCGATGCCGAAAGCCACGTTGCCAAGGCTCTCGCCCTTGATGTGCATGGCGTTGGCCTTCCACAGACCGGCACCGATGAACACGCTCTTGTAGCCGTCGCGGAACAAATCGTCGATGGTAATGGTCTTGCCGATGGTAGTATTGGGGCGCACCTTGATGCCCTTCAGCTCCAGATGACGATACTGGAAATCGTCCAGCACACTGTCCGGCAGGCGGTAGTTGGGGATGCCGTAACGCATCACGCCGCCGATCTTATCCCGGGCGTCAAAGATGGTGGTCATCTTGTTGGCATAGGTGGTGGAGATATAGTCCTCGATGATGGAAAAGTGCACCGGGTCGTGGCTGGGCATCCGGTTGCGGATGCAGTGGCCCTCGCACTGGTTTTCATGGTTGCACACCAGGCTGCACACAGTGGTGAGGGGATTATTCTCAAACAGCATCCGGCCTGCGGCATCCAGCTCGTTTGCCTTGAGCAGACGGATGACCTCCGGGATATTGGTGTGGATGGGGCAGCCCTCCTGACACATCGGCTTTTTGCAGCCGAGGCAGCGGTTGGCTTCGTCCAGAACATGAAGTGCCATGGGTTCCTCCTTGTGTTTCCCCTGCGGGGACAGTCGTTTTTTACAGGCTCGTTGTATCCAACATTGCATTACTTTAATC
>VOFI01004124.1_pt1 | contig 11117 bp, 26 predicted proteins | sample 5384131 | NCBI WGS metagenome assembly VOFI01 (sample SAMN12384728, study PRJNA508395) | human gut metagenome | isolation source: healthy gut H | host: Homo sapiens
CTAACATCGCACTGATTCGGGCTACGCAGATGGTGAGAAAGCATACATCCTTGCTCCAGAAGGACTTACAGACGGCATGACAGTTATGAACGGTGCTGGCGCTGAGGTTAGAGTAGGAAACTGCCTTCCACTTTCAGAGATTCCGGTTGGTACACAGATCCACAACATCGAGCTGTACCCGGGAAAAAGGTGGACAGCTGGTTCGTTCCGCTGGTAACAGCGCACAGCTGATGGCGAAAGAAGGAAAGTACGCTACACTGAGACTTCCTTCAGGAGAAATGAGAATGGTTCCGGATCATCTGCCGCGCATCTATCGGTGTTGTTGGCAACGGCGACCACAACCTGATCAATGTTGGTAAAGCAGGACGTAAGCGTCACATGGGAATCAGACCTACAGTTCGTGGTTCCGTAATGAACCCTAACGACCATCCACACGGAGGTGGAGAAGGTAAGACAGTTATAAAGACATGGTCACTGATTGTAGAAGAAGAGATTGGATGGAAGAAGACATGGTGCCTGTATATGTTACAGAGGATATGGTAGGCCACAAGCTCGGTGAGTTCGTTGCAACAAGAACTTACAGAGGACACGGAAAAAGACGAGAAGAAGTCAAAAGTTAGATAATTTTCATATATTTTGAAAGGAGGGTTCATCCATGGCAAAAGGACATAGATCCCAAATCAAAAGAGAAAGAAACGAGCAGAGATACAAGACCATCAGCTAAGATTTCTTATGCAAGAGTATCTGTTCAGAAGGCATGTTTCGTTCTTGATGCCATCAGAGGCAAGGATGTACAGACAGCGCTTGGTATCTTGGCTTACAACCCGAGATATGCGTCAAGCGTAATAGAGAAATTATTGAAATCAGCAATCGCAAATGCTGAGAACAACAACGGTATGAGCGTTGAGAACCTCTACATCGAGGAATGCTACGCAAACAAAGGACCGACAATGAAGAGAATCAAACCTAGAGCACAGGGTAGAGCTTACAGAATCGAGAAGAGAATGAGCCACATCACAATCGTGCTCAATGAGAGATAGGAGGACAATATGGGACAGAAAGTTAATCCTCATGGCCTGAGAGTTGGCGTTATCAAAGACTGGGATTCCAAATGGTACGCAGAAAAAAGATTTCGCTGACAATCTGGTTGAAGACCACGAGATCAGAAAGTTTTTAAAGAAGAGATTATACAGCGCTGGAATCTCTAAGATTGAAATCGAAAGAGCATCCGATCGCGTTAAGATCATCGTTTATACAGCTAAGCCTGGTGTCGTAATCGGCAAGGGTGGTTCCGAGATCGAAAAGGTGAAAGCAGAGCTTACACAGTTCACAGATAAGAAGCTCATCGTTGACATCAAAGAAGTTAAGAGACCAGACAAAGATGCACAGCTTGTAGCTGAGAACATTGCTCAGCAGCTTGAGAACCGTATCTCCTTCAGACGTGCCATGCATGTCCAGAACTATGAAGGCTGGAGCACTCGGAGTTAAGACTTCCGTATCCGGACGTCTTGGCGGTGCTGATATGGCTCGTACAGAGTTCTACAGCGAGGGAACAATTCCGCTGCAGACACTTCGTGCTAACATTGATTACGGATTTGCAGAAGCAGATACAACTTACGGAAAAGTCGGTGTAAAGGTTTGGATTTACAAAGGCGAAGTTCTTCCGACTAAAGCAGATAAGGAAGGGAGAGATAGATAATGTTAATGCCAAAAGAGTAAAACGTCGTAAACAGTTCCGTGGTACTATGAAAGGTAAAGGCTCTTAGAGGTAATAAGATTTCTTACGGTGAATATGGTATCGTAGCTATGGAACCATGCTGGATTCGTTCTAACCAGATCGAGGCAGCCCGTGTTGCTATGACACGTTACATCAAACGTGGTGGTAAAGTTTGGATCAAAATTTTCCCTGACAAACCGTAACAGCAAAACCGGCTGAGACTCGTGGGTAGTGGAAAAGGAACATTAGAGTACTGGGCAGCAGTAGTAAAACCAGGTCGTGTAATGTTCGAAATTGCAGGAGTACCAGAGGAAACAGCTAAGAGGCACTTCGTCTTGCAATGCATAAATTACCTTGCAAATGCAAAATCGTTTCTCGCGCAGACTTAGAAGGCGGTGATAACAGTGAAAATTAATACATTTGTAAACGAATTAAGAGCAAAATCTGTTGCAGAATTAAATGAAGAATTAGTAGCTGCTAAAAAGGAACTCTTCAATCTGAGATTCCAGAATGCAACTAACCAGTTAGATAATACAAGCAGAATCAAAGAAGTAAGAAAGAATATCGCAAGAATCCAGACAGTGATCACAGAAAAAGCCAGAATGCTTAATTAGGTGATATTCAGAAAGGAGTATAACCGTGGAAAGAAACCTGAGAAAAACGAGAGTTGGTAAGGTTGTCAGCAACAAGATGGACAAGACAATCGTCGTTGCAGTAGAAGACCATGTAAAACATCCGCTTTACAATAAGATCGTAAAAAGAACTTACAAACTGAAAGCGCATGATGAAAATAATGAATGCAATATTGGTGATAGAGTAAAAGTTATGGAGACAAGACCGTTATCTAAAGATAAGAGATGGAGACTTGTTGAAATCGTAGAAAAAGTTAAATAGTTTGACTTTGATAAAAGTATAAGGAGGTTTACCTGCATGATACAGCAAGAAAGCAGATTAAAAGTAGCAGATAATACAGGTGCTAAAGAATTACTTTGCATTCGTGTGTTAGGCGGCTCCACAAGAAGATATGCGAACATCGGTGACATTATCGTTGCTTCGGTCAAAGATGCAACACCAGGCGGTGTAGTTAAAAAAGGTGATGTCGCTAAAGCTGTAGTTGTTCGTACTGTAAACAGCACTCGTCGTAAAGATGGATCATACATCAGATTCGATGAAAATGCTGCTGTTATTATTAAAGATGACAAAACCCAAAGGGAACTCGTATTTTTGGACCTGTAGCCAGAGAACTTCGTGAGAAACAGTTTATGAAAATTGTTTCACTGGCTCCGGAAGTACTGTAAGGAGGTTCGAGTATGTCAACAATGAAGATCAAAAAGGCGATACCGTTAAAGTTATCGCTGGAAAAGATAAAGACAAAGAAGGCAAAGTAATCGCAGTAGATCAGAAAAACGGTACAGTCCTGGTAGAAGGCGTTAACATGAGAACAAAACATGCTAAACCAAGCGCTTCTAATCCGGAAGGCGGAATCCTTCATCAGGAAGGACCGATCGATGCATCTAACGTAATGTATGTTCACAAGGGAAAAGCTACAAGAGTAGGCTTCAAACTTGATGGAGACAAAAAGTACGTGTTGCAAAATCAACAGGCGAAGTAATTGATTAGTTCTAGGAAGGAGGTCAAAGGCTTTGAGTAGACTTAAAGAACAGTACCAGAACGAGATCATTGACGCAATGATCAAAAAATTTGGTTATAAGAATATTATGGAAGTGCCGAAGCTCGACAAGGTTGTTATCAACATGGGCGTTGGCGAAGCAAAAAGACAATGCAAAAGCATTAGACTCAGCTGTAGCTGATATGGAAAAGATCACTGGACAGAAAGCAGTTCTGACCAGAGCTAAAAATTCAGTAGCTAACTTCAAAATCCGTGAAGGAATGGCTATCGGATGCAAAGTTACTTTTAAGAGGAGAAAAGATGTATGAGTTCGTTGATCGTCTCATCAACCTTGCACTGCCTCGTGTACGTGACTTTAGAGGAGTTAATCCGAACGCATTCGACGGAAGAGGTAACTACGCTCTTGGTATCAAGGAGCAGCTTATCTTCCCAGAAATCGAATATGATAAAGTAGATAAGGTTAGAGGTATGGATGTTATCTTCGTAACAACTGCTAATACAGACGAAGAGGCTCGTGAATTGTTAACACAGTTCAATATGCCGTTTACAAAATAAGGAGGAAATTTTCATGGCAAAGACCGCAATGAAACTGAAACAGCAGCGCAAACAGAAATTCTCTACAAGAGAATATAATCGTTGCAGAATCTGTGGACGTCCACATGCATATTTAAGAAAATATGGAATCTGCCGTGTATGCTTCCGTGAACTGGCATACAAAGGTGAAATTCCGGGCGTAAAGAAAGCAAGTTGGTAGAAAAGGAGGATAATCCACAATGACTATGAGTGATCCAATTGCAGATATGCTTACAAGAATCCGTAACGCAAACACTGCAAAACATGATACAGTTGATGTTCCGGCTTCAAAGATGAAGATCGCTATCGCTGACATTCTCGTTAACGAAGGATACATCACAAAATATGACATCGTAGAAGAAGGAAACTTCAACACAATCCGCATCACATTAAAATATGGTGCAGATAAGAACGAAAAAGTTATTTCTGGAATCAAAAAAAGATTTCTAAACCAGGTCTTCGTGTTTACGCTGGTAAAGACGAACTTCCCGAGAGTACTTGGAGGACTTGGAACTGCAATCATCTCTACAAACCAGGGCGTGATTACAGACAAAGAAGCCAGAAAGCTCGGCGTAGGCGGAGAAGTTCTTTGCTTCGTATGGTAATAACCAGATAAAATGGAGAAAACGAATGAAATCATATTTCCTGTGATTTCATTCGATACTCAATAAATTGCAACTGAAAACAGAGCGACCATAAGGTGCTGTTCCGAAAATGTAAGTGTAGGAGGTAAAAGGTATGTCACGTATCGGAAGACATCCAGTAGCGATCCCGGCAGGCGTAACTGTTGAAATCGCAGAGAAGAATGTAGTGACTGTTAAAGGTCCTAAAGGGAACTCTCGTAAGAGAACTTCCAGTTGAAATGGAAATCAAAAAAGAAGGCGAAGAAGTTATCGTAACAAGACCGAACGATCTTAAAGAAAATGAAATCTCTTCATGGTCTTACAAGAACACTGATCAACAACATGGTAATCGGTGTTACTGAAGGATATGAAAAAGTTCTTGAAGTAAACGGTGTAGGTTACAGAGCTTCCAAATCAGGAAACAAATTAACATTGAATTTGGGATACTCTCACCCGGTTGAGATGGAAGATCCGGAAGGAATCGAAACTGTTCTTGACGGACAGAACAAAATCATCGTTAAGGGAATCAGTAAAAGAAAAAGTTGGCCAGTACGCAGCTGAAATCAGAGATAAGAGAAGACCGGAACCTTATAAGGGCAAAGGGAATCAAATATGCTGATGAAGTTATCAGACGTAAAGTTGGTAAAACTGGTAAAAAATAAGTAAGGAGAGTGTGAACAAATGGTTAGTAAGAAATCAAGAAGCGAAGTTCGTGTAAATAAACATAGAAAACTGCGTAACCGTTTCAGTGGTACAGCTGAAAGACCGCGTCTCGCTGTGTTTAGAAGTAATAATCATATGTATGCTCAGATTATTGACGATACAGTTGGAAACACTCTGGTTTCCGCTTCCACTCTTCAGAAAGATGTGAAAGCAGAACTGGAAAAAACCAACAACGTTGAAGCAAAGAAACATACCTTGGAACAGTAATTGCAAAAAAGCAATCGAGAAAGGTATCACTTCTGTTGTATTTGACAGAGGAGGATTTATCTATCACGGAAAAATCAAAGCATTAGCAGACGCGACAAGAAGAGAAGCTGGTTTGAATTTCTAGAAGGAGGACGGACACATGAAACAGGAACGTATTGATGCTAATCAGTTAGAACTTACCGAAAAAGTAGTAACTATCAACCGTGTTACTAAGGTTGTTAAGGGTGGTCGTACAATGAGATTCACAGCTTTAGTAGTTGTTGGCGACGGAAACGGCCATGTTGGTGCTGGTTTAGGAAAAGCAGCTGAAATTCCAGAAGCAATCCGCAAAGGAAAAGAAGAAGCTATGAAGAAACTTATCAAAGTTACTTTAGATGAAAACGACAGTATTACACATGATTATATTGGAAAATTCGGAAGTGCTTCTGTACTTCTGAAAAAAGCTCCGGAAGGTACTGGTGTTATCGCAGGTGGACCGGCTCGTGCCGTAATCGAACTTGCAGGTATCAAGAACATCCGTACAAAATCTCTCGGATCTAACAACAAACAGAACGTAGTACTTGCTACTATCGAAGGTTTAAGTCAGCTGAAAGCTCCAGAAGACGTAGCTAAACTTCGCGGTAAAACTGTAGAAGAGATCTTAGGCTAGGGAGGAGATTACAATGGCAAATTTAAAAATCACATTAGTAAAATCAACAATCGGTGCTGTTCGAAACACAGAAGAACAGTAGAAGCATTAGGCCTTAAGAAGGTTAATAAGACAGTTGTCCTTCCGGATAACGCGCAACCAGAGGAATGGTTCAGCAGGTAAGACATCTGGTAAAAGTAGAAGAAGAAGCATAAATCTTAGATAGGAGGTGTCACAATGGACTTATCTAATTTAAGACCGGCTGACGGATCAAAACATAGCGATAATTTCAGAAGAGGTCGTGGACACGGTTCAGGAAATGGCAAGACCGCAGGTAAGGGACACAAGGGACAGAAAGCTCGTTCTGGAGCTCGAGACCAGGTTTCGAAGGTGGACAGATGCCATTATACAGACGTATTCCTAAGAGAGGTTTCACTAACAGAAACACTAAGGAAATCGTTGCTATCAATGTCAGTGCTCTTGAAGTATTTGACAACGATGCAGTAGTTTCTGTTGAAACTCTGATTGAAGCAGGAATCGTAAAACATGCCAGAGATGGTGTTAAAATTCTTGGAAATGGAGAGTTAACCAAAAAAGCTTACTGTTCAGGCAAATGCATTCAGCGCAGGTGCTGTAGAAAAGATTGAAGCTGTTGGTGGAAAAGCAGAGGTGATCTAATGCTACAAACATTCCGTAAAGCATTTCAGATTGAAGACATACGGAGAAAAATATTGTATACCCTTGCAATGCTGTTTGTAGTAAGACTCGGATCTCAGCTTCCGACACCGGGAGTTGATCCGACCTATATTCAGAATTTCTTTGCGAACCAGACCGGTGATTCGTTTAACTTTTTAACGCTTTCACCGGCGCTTCGTTTGAGACGATGTCCATCTTTGCATTGAGTATTACCCCGTATATCACATCTTCCATTATCATCCAGCTTCTTACAATTGCAATTCCAAAGCTTGAGGAAATGCAGAAAGAAGGGGAAGATGGAAGAAAGAAGCTTACCGCATTAACTCGTTATGTGACAGTTGTGCTTGCTCTGATTGAATCTACAGCTATGGCTGTTGGATTTGGACGTCAGGGACTTCTGGAAAAGTTCAATTTTGTAAATGCTACAATTGTAGTTCTTACATTAACTGCAGGATCTGCATTCCTTATGTGGATCGGGGAACGAATTACAGAAAAAGGAGTGGGCACTGGTATTTCTATTGTCCTGCTCATTAACATTTTATCACGCATTCAAGTGATATGACCTCACTGTATGAGAAGTTCATCAGCGGCAAAGGTCTTGCCAGTGGAGGACTTGTCTCGTACTTGTAGTATTTACGGTAATACTTCAGGATGCGGAGACACGAATTCCGGTTCAGTATTCGCAGAAAGTACAGGGGAGAAAATCAGTAGGTGGACAGTCAACGAACATTCCGCTGAAGGTTAATACCGCCGGAGTAATTCCGGTTATTTTCGCTTCATCTATTATGCAGTTCCCGGTTGTAATTGCTTCATTTATGGGCAAGGGCAACGGAAAAGGCATCGGAAGTGAAATCCTCAGAGGCTTAAGTTCAGGAAACTGGTGTAATCCGAATAAGATTTACTATTCCTGGGGACTTATAGTATATATCGTACTTACGATTTTCTTTGCATATTTCTATACGAGCATTACTTTTTAACCCGTTGGAAATTGCAAATAATATGAAAAAAGCGGTGGGGATTTATCCCAGGTATCAGACCTGGAAAACCTACTGTGGACTACTTAAATAAGATATTAAATTATATTATCTTTATTGGTGCATGCGGACTTGTAATTGTACAGGTAATTCCGTTTGTGTTCAATGGTGTGTTTGGAGCGAATGTATCATTCGGTGGAACTTCTCTGATCATTATCATCGGTGTTGTTCTTGAGACACTCAAACAGATTGAGTCTCAGATGCTCGTTCGTAATTACCCAGGATTTTTGAATGTCAAAGGAAAATCTATGAAAAATAGTTTTCTTGGATATTAAAACAATTGTAGCCCGTTGTCTTTTAGAGTATAATCAAAGACAACGGGCTCTTTTGCCATTATGACATTTGAAGGAGGAATAGTAAAATGAAAATCATTATGTTAGGTGCTCCTGGTGCAGGAAAAGGTACACAGGCAAAAAAAATTGCAGCTAAGTACGGAATTCCTCGTATTTCAACAGGTGATATTTTCCGCGCAAATATTAAGAACGGAACTGAGCTTGGAAAGAAAGCGAAGACTTATATGGATCAGGGACTTCTTGTTCCGGATGAATTGGTCGTAGATCTTGTAGTAGATCGTGTGAGTCAGGATGACTGTACGAAGGGATATGTACTGGACGGTTTCCCACGTACAATTCCACAGGCTGAGGCGCTTGATAAGGCACTGGAAGCGAAGGGACAGAAGATGGACTATGCAATCGATGTAGATGTTCCGGACGAGAATATTGTAAAGCGTATGGGTGGAAGACGCGCATGCGTAGGATGTGGCGCAACTTACCATCTTGTATATGCTTTGCACCGAAGAAAGACGGAATCTGTGATGTCTGCGGAGGAGAGCTGATCCTTCGTGATGATGACAAACCGGAGACAGTTGAAAAGAGGCTGCATGTATATCATGATCAGACACAGCCGCTGATCGATTATTATACAAAAGCGGGAATTCTGAAAAGCGTTGATGGAACAGTGGATATGGAAGATGTATTCGGAGCCATTGTTTCTATATTAGAGAGTAACAGATGCCGATTACGATTAAATCAGAAAGAGAAATTGAACTGATGACAGAAGCCGGAAGGATTCTGGGGATCGTACATAAGGAACTGGAGAAGGCATTAAAACCAGGAATGAGTACACTGGATATCGATGCATTAGGTGAAGAAGTTATTCGCCTATGGTCGCGAACCTTCTTTCTGAATTACAATGGATATCCGGCGTCTATCTGTGTTTCTGTAAATGATGAAATCGTTCATGGGATTCCGTCAGCAAAGCACCTCATAAAAGAAGGTGATATTGTGAGCCTGGACGCAGGAGTGATCTACAAAGGTTATCATTCTGATGCTGCAAGGACACATGCTGTCGGTGAGGTCAGACCGGATCTTCAGAAACTGATCGATGTAACGAGGGAAAGCTTCTTCGAAGGAATAAAAGTTCGCAAAAGAAGGCAATCATCTATATGATATATCCCGAGCAATCGGTGATTATGCGGAAAGCTTTTTGGATACGGTGTTGTCAGGGAACTGTGCGGACATGGAATCGGGACCAGTCTTCATGAATCACCGGAGATTCCGAATTTCCAGATGCGAAGAAGAGGACCGAAGCTGAAAGCCGGAATGACACTGGCAATTGAGCCGATGGTCAATCTCGGAACAGAGCGGATTCGCTGGATGAGTGATAACTGGACGGTGGTGACGGCAGACAGAAAAGAATCAGCACATTATGAAAATACAATTCTGATCACAAAAAAGACGAACCGAAGATCCTGTCGATTGCAGATGGAAATATATAACAGAACAGAGGAACAGAAAATGGATAGATGGGAAACAGGAATGCTTGCGAAATCTCTGGTCGGTCATGATAAAGATAAGGTATATGTGATCGTCGGACTGGATGAACAGTTTACATATCTTGCAGACAGGGGGAGAGGAAAACGCTTCAGAGTCAAAAAGAAAAAAAAAAAACATGTACAGCTCATTAGAGAACAGCATGAGATTTCGAAGCGGATGATGTAAAGCTGAAACGGATATTAAAGAATATAAGATGTCAGAAAAGAAGGAGGACAAATAAAATGTCTAAAGCAGATGTAATTGAAATCGAAGGAACAGTAGTAGAAAAAACTTCCGAATGCCATGTTTCAGGTAGAACTGGAAAATGGACATCAGGTACTTGCACATATCAGCGGAAGCCGCGTATGAACTTTATCAAAATTTTACCGGGTGACAAAGTTACTCTGGAACTGTCACCATGCAGTTCATCTAAGGAAGAATTATCTGGAGATAAATAAAATATTACTTGACAAAACTAAAATCCAAGGTGATATAATTTTATGCGAACTGTGCGAAGGACTTTTTCTGCGCGCGGAAAATGCAGACCAGGCAAGGCGTTCTGAAAGGAGGATTTGACGTGAGAAGGTTAGATCATCAGTAAAACCGATTTGCGAAAAATGCAAAGTTATCAAGAAAAGGAAGCGTCAGAATTATCTTACTTGCGAGAATCAAAACATAAACAACGTCAGGGATGGGTTTCTGAACACTTAATGAAAACAGCCACGAGGCGCGGCTTGAATTTAGTGAAAGACTGCTCCCAAGCCTTAGTGAACGACGAGCTGTAGGCGACAGAGGAACTTAGGCGCACAGACATATGAGTGGTTGGGTATGTAAACTTAATTAGGCGACTGATAGAGGATACGCCGGTGTGTGTAGAGCGTTATCCACTATTTAATATACATGAACACCACGGGCAAGAGTGGTTTCTAGTATATTGCTTAAAAACCGGCGGTCGTGTGAGATCGGTTGCCGGAAAGGATGCGGATACCGAACCGCATCTGATTATCGGACGTGTCTGAGGCATTGATACATTTGAAAGTCCGGTAGGGCTCTTTTTGATAACAGGATTGCCCGCGGCCTCATTATAGGACAATGTGAAACAAAAAGAAAAGAAAATGGAGGAAATCACAAATAAAACAATTACGGGTATAGATTTACCAAGAGACAAACGATGTGAAATCGGATTGACTTATATCTATGGAATCGGAAGAACAAGTGCAACCCGTATTCTCGCAGAAGCAGGGAGTTAATCCTGATACTCGGCTGCGAGATCTTACAGATGACGAAGTTAAAAAGATCGGTCAAGTAATCGATGAAACTCAGACAGTTGAAGGTGATCTTAGAAGAGAGAGATCGCTCTTAACATCAAAGAGACTTCAAAATCGGATGCTATAGAGGAATCCCGTCAGAAAAGGACTTCAGTTCGTGGTCAGAAGACAAAGACCAACGCAAGAACAAGAAAAGGTCCCTAA
>VOFI01004136.1_pt1 | contig 11112 bp, 20 predicted proteins | sample 5384131 | NCBI WGS metagenome assembly VOFI01 (sample SAMN12384728, study PRJNA508395) | human gut metagenome | isolation source: healthy gut H | host: Homo sapiens
ACGGGCGAGAGAGATTCCGGGAGCCAAAATCCATCCATACAATATGTTGCTTCTGACGCTGACAAAATCAAAGCAGCAAAGGATGGATGAATATGAGAACTCTGTTAGAGTGCTATAAAATACTCGAAGAATATCCCAACGGAATGACGAAAGACCAGTTCTATCGCGTTGCCCGCATCAACAAGCAACACGCCAAGTACCTTCTGGATTCCGGCCTCGTTCCGTGTATCAATACAGGAAAGAAAACACGCAAATACCATATTGCGACCCACGATGTGATCACCTACTTGTGTGACCGTGAAGATAACCCCGAAAAGTATAAAGTGCCAACGGGCTTTTATATCGGAAAGAACACGGTTGGATATGATGATCTGCTGACCACCCCGGTAGTTTCGGAACTGACAGGCTACTCTGCACAAAGCATCCAGCGATGGTGCAATCAGAAGATCCTTGTTGGTTTCAAAATTCGTGGCACGCTGACGATTCCACGGCTTGCAGTCGTTGAGTTTATGTCCGGCGACCGTGCAACGGCTATCGTTCGAAAATCCCAAAGGCACCTTGATCTGCTCCGCACCTATGCACAGGACTGCCATGAAGGTGCAATGACAATTACATATTAAACGAACAGGACTGCTCCACAGCGCAATGTATGTGAGGCAGTCCTGTTTGCTTAGTACCCTTTTCAACGGACGTTGTATTTTACATCTGACAGGAAAGGAGTGATAGTTTTCCACATGAATACACCCATACAGTTGAAAATCCGAGGTCACACCAAATGACGCTGGACTACTTTTATGGTCAGTCGGGCGAGTTGTTCTCCTACTTCCGCATCCCCAAGGCACTGTTCCAAGACAGCCGATTCCGGCAGCTCTCCACCGATGCCCGGACACTGTACGGCATCCTGCTGGACCGCATGAGCCTGTCGGTCAAGAACGGCTGGCTGGACGAGCAAGGGCGGGTGTATATCATCTACACCGTCCGGGAAGTGCAGGAATCCCTTTGCTGCGCCGAACACAAGGCGGTCAAGCTATTCCGAGAACTGGAGGACATCGACCTCATCGAGCGCAAACGCCGTGGTCTGGGCAGACCCAGCCTGATCTACGTCAAGGACTTTTCGTCTGGACTGCCAAAAGCGCAAGTACAGAATTGCCCAAACAGCAATTCTGGTGCTGTCGAAAGCGCAATTCTGGAGCAGTCAAAACCGCAAGCAAATAAGACTGATAAGAATAAGACAGAGTGGAACGATCCTGCACCCTATCTATTCCGTGGGAATCCGGGAGCAGCTTGAGGATTATTTTTATCAGGCGTTAGAGGTAGAACTTCTGCTCCGGCTCTGCCCGGACGAGGAGGACACCATCTACCAGATCGTGGACTTGCTTGTGGATACCTGTTCCACCAAACGCAAGATGTTGCGGATTGCCGGAGATGACAAGCCCGCCGAAGTGGTACGCAGTCGGCTGAAAAAGCTGAATGCCGACCATATCCGCTTCGTGCTGGATTCTCTTGCAGAAAACACTGCCCCTGTGCGGAACATGAAGCAGTACCTGCTGGCAATGCTCTACAATGCGCCCACGACCATGAATCTCTACTATCAGAACAAAACGAACCACGACTTTGCGCGTGGTTCACCGAAGGCGGGGTGATGTTATCGCAAAGAAAGCTACGATTATCGCAGTCACCAATCAAAAAAGGCGGTGTAGGGAAAAGCACCACATGTGAGAACTTAGGCATTGGGCTGGCAATGGAGGGCAAGAGTTTTGTTGGTGGATACCGACCCACAGGGGTCATTGACCATTAGCATGGGCTGGCAGCAACCCGATGAACTGCCCACGACCCTTTCCACCCTGATGGCCAAAGCCATGAACGACTATCCCATCCAGCCCGGCGAGGGCATTCTGCACCACGCAGAGGGCGTTGACCTGATCCCTGCCAATATCGAACTGGCAGGGCTGGAAGTGGCTCTGGTAAACAGCATGAACCGGGAAAAGATGCTCAAGCAGGTGCTGGACAGTGCCAAACGGGAGTACGATTTTATTCTACTGGACTGTATGCCCTCGCTGGGGATGCTCACCATCAACGCACTGGCGGCGGCAGACGCTGCCCTGATTCCTGTGCAGGCACAGTACCTGTCTGCAAAGGGTCTGGAACAGCTTTTGCAGACGGTGCAGAAAGTCCGGCGGCAGATCAATCCCAAGCTGAAAATCGAGGGGATTCTGCTGACCATGACCGACAGCCGCACCAACTACGGAAAACAGATCAGCAATCTGATCCGGCAGGCATACGGAAAACACCTGAAGGTGTTTGAGCAGACCATCCCACGATCTGTCCGTGCAGCAGAAACCAGTGCGGCAGGCAAAAGCATCTTTGCCTATGACCCCAAAGGCAAGGTGGCAGAAGCCTATAAATCTCTTGCAAAGGAGGTGCTGGCGGATGCCGATCGACAGCGGAAACTTAGCTCTGAAAGGGCTAGATGACCTGTTCTCCACCGAAGAAAACCGACAGGAGGAACAACGGGAGCAGGTACAGCAGATTCCCATTGATGCGCTGCACCCCTTCACCAACCACCCTTTCAAGGTGCTGGACGATGAAGCCATGACGCGGACGGTGGAGAGCATCGCACAGTACGGCGTACTGGCTCCGCTGATTGCCCGCCCTCGCCCGGACGGTGACGGCTACGAGATCATCTCCGGGCACCGCCGTCAGTATGCGGCTAAACTTGCCGGGCTGGAAACGCTACCGGTCATTGTGCGGCAGATGTCGGACGATGCTGCTGTGATATTGATGGTGGACAGCAATCTCCAACGTGAACACATCCTGCCCAGTGAGAGGGCTTTTGCCTACAAAATGAAGCTGGAAGCTCTAAAAAATCAAGGTGCTAGGTCAGATTTAACTTCGTGCCAAGTTGGCACGAAGTTCCGGGCAGATGAATCGCTTGCAGAAGATTCCGGCGAAAGTGCCCGTAATGTCCAGCGTTTTATCCGCCTGACCAGCCTTATCCCGGAACTGCTGGACATGGTGGACGAAAAGAAAATTGCCTTTAATCCCGCTGTGGAGTTGTCCTATCTGGACGAAAGCCAACAGCGGGATTTTTTAGAAGCCATGGAGGACACCCAGAATGCGCCGTCCTTATCGCAGGCGCAACACCTGAAAAAGCTGGCACATCAGGGAGAGTTCAGCTACGAAAAAGCCTTTGATGTGATGGGGCAGGAGAAAAAGAGCGAGAAAGACACCGTGACCATCAAAAATGAGACCCTGCGGAAGTATTTTCCCCGCAGCTACACGCCCAAACAGATGGAAGAGAAGATCATCCAGCTTCTGGATGCGTGGCAGAAAAAGCAGCAGCGCCGCAACGAGCGCTGACCCGTAATGTAAGACCCGATGGGGTCTTTTTTGTTTGCAAAAAATTGGAGGTAACACCTATGAACAACACGATTGATTTCAAGACCGCAAAGACCATCGACAGTATGAGCAAGAAACTTGACCACATCGACGATGCCGTGTCCGGCTTTTTCTCGGTCATGCACATGGCGATGAAGCACGAACTTGGCAGCGCAGAGCCTTATTTCGCCGCAACCTCGCCGGTTCTGGATCTGACGGTTATCCGCCCCGACGATGCGCCGCACATTCTGGCTTGCTTTGACGAAGCAGATGAGGGCATCGGCATCTCCGAGAACGAGCCGCTGGGCTTCCGCTACAATCCCAAACAGGTTGTCAAGCTGATGGGTCAGCGGTATCTGGTCGGTCCGGTTATTTTTCACCGCTTCGATGAGGATGGCAACTTTGCATCCCTGACAATGGGTGATATGTACACCATCCAGAAATATCTGGAAGCCAAAAGTGTCACCCTGATGATCGACCGTGACAAGCTGACCTGCATCTGCATTGACTGAGGTGTGCTATGCTGAACTTTTTTATCGGTTTCGCCTTTTTTGAAGCTGGTGCCTTTTTCGGCTTCTTTGTGGCGGCTCTGCTGAACGCCGCCCATGCCGGGCAGGAGAGCACCATCTTTGAGGAGAACGATAATGGAACAGAATGAAAATACCCTGTCGGTGCTGAAAATTGCGCCGGGACAGCATCCGCAGCAGGTCGAGATTGACAACGACCTGAAAGCCTTGCAGCAGGCTGTGGGCGGCTCGATTGATGCTGTTTACCCCTTTGCAGACCCGGTGGCCATCATCTGTAATGCGTAGTCATCAGTTATGCGTAGAGATAGAGAAAAACGCTCGGTATTCCGGGCGTTTTCCCTTGACCACTACATAATCAGAAAGACTTCTTTCCAAATTGTGTTAGCCATTGTAATAAATCTTTGTCCTCCTCCCAAGGCATAGTAGTGTTTGGTGTAAAATTAGGCACTTTTTCCTCAAAAACTTTTCGTTTCATTTCGGCATCAATCCGAGCGTAAACCTCAGTGGTAGAAATATCGACGTGACCTAAGAAATCACGAATATAAATCATGTTCACACCAGCCCGCAGCAAATGCATTGCCTTAGTATGGCGTAAAACATGAGGAGAGATTTTTCTCGTATCGCTGTCCAATTTAGCTTGAGAAACGTATTTTTTGAGAATATAAGTAATCCCATATCGTGAAAGCGCCTGCCCCTTTTGGTTAAAGAACAGCGGCGATGTCAGCGGTTCGGAATTCAGATTGAAGTTCCGAATATAAGCATCTAAGAGCTTGCACGTTTCTTTCATTAGCGGTACTTGGCGAGCTTTTTTCTACCTTTTCCTGTCAATGTAACCATGGCAGGATTGGTTAATCGGATATCCTTAAGTTTTAGATCCGTGATCTCTTGGACTCGCGCACCGGAATCATATAGCAGGGAAAGTAGTGTTAGGTCCCTAAGACCGCGCCGCGTAGATGGATCTGGTTGGGCAAGCAAAGCTTTAAGTTCTTCTTCTATCAGAAATGGTGTGACTGGCTTTTCATGTTTTTTGGGACGCATAGCAATGATGTCCGTACAGTTTTCAAGATATTCCGGATTTCTGTACTGAACATAATGCGCAAATGCCTTCATTGCGGCAAGCCTTTGGTTTCGGGTTGTAACAGACACTTTTCTTTGCACTTCCAGCCAATCCAGGAAATCGGAAGCGAGATTTCGGTTCAGCATCCGTAATTCAATACGGTTCGCCGGTACTCCTTTTTCTTCTTGAAAATATAAAAGAAGAAGTTTAAATGCGTCACGGTAGGAATTGCACGTGTTGGGGCTGACGCCGCAAGTTTCGGGGAGATAGGTTGAAAAGTAAGAAGTCAGTGCTTTTTGTGAAATCAGTTTTCTTCAATTATCTCACCTCCAATGACAGGGATAATTCCTGCAAATGCAGAATCAAGCTTTTGTGCCAGTTCCGGAAATGAAGCAATTGTCAGATGAATATACCAGCATGTCTCCCGGTAGCTTTTGTGTCCCAGATATGCCGCCAACCTTGGAACAATAATCATTGGATCGTATCCTTCTGCAAGTTGTTTTTCTAACGTGTGAACTGCAAAAGTGTGTCGAAAATCGTGAACACGAGGTCCATTCCCAGTATGGTGAATATGGCTCATAAAAAGAAGTTCGCGGAAATTTTCGTAAATCGTGTTACTGGAATAGTGTCCACTGGCAGATGGGAAAAACCATTCTCTGTCCAACAGCAATTTTCCTGTGTATTCTCTTAAATACTCAGAAAGACTGCTGTGAATGGGGACAAGTCGATCTTTTCCGCCTTTTCCGTTAAAAATTGAAATCACACCGGATTCCAGATTAACATCAGTAGTTCTAGCCTTAACGCTTCATTAACGCGCAAACCGCAGGAATACAGCAGCCTAATGACAGCAGGGATTACCAGATGTCTCGTGGGTGCATTTTTTCTGTATGGTAGATTATCGGCAGCATTTAATATGCGGGATATCTCGTCGACGGTAAAAATATGCGGAACAAATGTGGAGTTGCCTTTCAGCTTACTTGTATCCGGGACATAAGATATACCATCGTTAGCGAAAGCAAAGGCTGCAAATTTACGAATGGTATTATGTCGCTGTATCTTTGTACGGTTTGAGAGATATGGTTTCGCTGCGTCCCATGCTTCAACGAGTTCCCTTGTTACAAACGACTCATTTTGCATAGCCTTAGATAAACAATCAAGCTCCTGCAGATAATATCCATAGTGATCTGAAAGATAGCCTTCTTCATTTCGAGTTGTCAGGTACAGTTCCATCAATGTCGAAAGATTGCTCGAAAAGTGAAATTGCTTCATTACAGCACCTCCAAATCCAGCACACAGGCGAAGTTGATCAATATCAACGCGCAGATATGTTTCTGTTACGTTGATGTCGCTGTGTCCCAATATTTGAGATATGTCCTGAAGCGATGCTTCATCCTTAAGCAGATTTGTGGCAAACGAATGTCGAAGCGTATGAACACCCGCATGTCCTTTCTTTCGGCACGGTAATTCCTGCTCTACGCATATACTTCCGAAGCTCTGGATTAAAGTTGTTGTGGTAATCCAAAGGGTCATATGGAGCAGTGTGACGAAGGAAAATGAAGTCCGACGATGACTGGGGACGTCCATCTTTGAGATATGAAATAATGGCCATCCCCAGTTCTTTTTTTTGCTTAACGGCAATCCGAGATTGTTGCCGGTTTTCTGTTGCGAAAGAGAGATGGTACTGTTTTTCCAATCAATATTTGAGAATCTCAAGGATACAACATCACTAATCCTGAGACCAGTTCTTGCCATGAGTAGGAACATGGCATAGTTGCGCTTGCCTGTCGGATTTTCCGTATCGATAGCTGCTAAAATTTGCTCTATCTCTTCCTTTGACCATGTTTGCGGCAGCTTGGCCGGGGTCCTTTTGAATTCAGGAAGCTGAAGAGAATAATCTTGCTTTGTGATTCCGTGTTGATATAACCAATGAAGATACACAGCAACCTGACGGCAACGCATTCTACGAACATTCATACAGATTTCATCAGCGCTTCTCATGGCCTCTGAAAAGCAGTTAATAGTATTGATCAATGGCATTCACATCGACACCGAAATAGCGAAGTAGGAATTTCTCCGCTGTTTCACGATCGTAAAAAGGTGATGATGAATAAGCTCTGAACTTATTCCATGTTGTCATTGGTCTGTGCTGCGGTGCTGGAATGCGGCTGGCGGTGTACCTGAAAGGCAAAAACGCCAAGAAGTACCGCCACGGCATGGAGTACGGCTCTGCCCGGTGGGGCGGACCCAAAGATATCGAGCCGTTTATGGCTCCGAAGTTTGAGGACAATATCATTCTGACCAAAACAGAACGCCTGATGATGTCCAACCGCCCGCCGGACCCCAAGAATGCCCGAAACAAAAAAATGTGCTGGTAGTCGGCGGCTCCGGCAGCGGTAAGACAAGGTTCTTTATCAAGCCGAATCTGCTGCAATGTGATTCCAAGAATTTTCCGGTATCATTCGTAGTTACAGATCCGAAAGGTAGTATCGGCGTGGAATGTGGAGAAGCCCTGTTAAAGCACGGCTACAAGCTAAAATTCTTCAACACCATCAACTTTGCCAAGAGTATGCGCTATAACCCCATGGCGTACATCCACAGTGAAAAGGATGTTCTGAAACTCGTGACCGCACTGATGACGAACACCAAAGGTGAAGGTCAGGGCGGCGACCCATTCTGGGACAAAGCGGAACGGCTTCTGCTCGTTTCGCTGATCGCATACCTCCACTACGAAGCCCCGGTGGAGGAACAAAACTTCGCTACTTTGCTGGAAATGCTGAACACCATGCAGGTACTGGAGGACGACGAGGAATACCAGAACCCGGTGGACTTGCTGTTTGAGGAACTGGCAAAAAGAAGCCCAACAGCTTTGCCGGGCGCCAGTACAAGCTCTACAAATTAGCTGCCGGTGTTACATAATACAGACAGAATTTTAATACAGCTTGATTCAAACCGAATTGAGCTACATTAAAAGGCTATCTGCCAAAATTTTACGAAAGGATGTGATAGTTGTGGCGAGGAAATCCGAACGCTATCCTGCGCTCTACGAACGCCTGAGCCACGATGACGAGCTTCAGGGCGAATCGAACTCTATCTCCAATCAGAAGCGAATACTGGAGGACTACGCCGAACAGCACGGTTTTACCAACTGCATCCACTTTACGGACGATGGTATCTCTGGTACGCAATTCGACCGTCCCGGCTTTCAGAAGATGATTGCTGAAGTCAAAGCTGACCGAATCTCTGTCGTTATCATAAAGGATATGAGCCGTTTTGGTCGTGACTATCTGCAAGTCGGCACCTATATGGAAGTGCTGCGGAAGCACGATACCCGGCTGATTGCTCTAAATGACAGTGTGGACACTCTCAAAGGGGATGATGAATTTACACCATTCCGAAACATTATGAACGAGTGGTACGCCCGTGACACCAGCAAGAAAATCCGTTCGGCGTTTCAGGCAAAGAACCTTGCCGGGAAGCATACCAGCAGTTCTGTGCCCTACGGATACCTGAAATCCGAGCAGGACAAGAACCAGTGGGTCATCGACCCGGTGGCGGCTCCTATCGTCCAGCGCATCTACCGCATGACGATGGAGGGCAAAAGGCCCTTATCAAATCGCTGATATCCTTTCTGCCGAACACATTGAAATCCCTGCTTACTACCACCAAAAGCTGGGTATCGGCTTATGGCAGACGCGGGAAATCAAAGACCCCTACAAATGGGGTAGTTCCACAATCGTCCACATCCTGACCAATCCCTGCTACTTGGGGCACACCTGCAATTTCAAGACCCGGAAGCATTTTAAGGACAAGAAAAGTCATTATGTTGACCAAGACCAGTGGACGATTATCGAAAACACTCAAGAGCCTATTATCGATCAGGAGACTTACGACAACGTGCAGCGGATTCGCGCTGGCGTCCGCCGCTATCCTGATGGCTGGGGCGAAGCCCATCCCCTCGGCGGGCTGCTGTACTGCGCAGACTGCGGAAGCCCGATGTATGTCAATCGTACTGGAAATGGAAAACGTGTCGCAAACTTTTCCTGCTCTGGCTATGGAAAAATCCCTGTTGGCAGCAAATGCTCCAGCGGACACCGGGTAAACGCTGATTCTGTGATGGCATTGATTCAGGAAACGCTGCGGGAAATCGTTCGATTTTCTAAAGAAGACGAAGAAGAATTCGTCCGTGTCGTAAAGGCCGAAGCGGAAAACCAGCAGTCCAGCGAGATCAAAGGTCAAAAGACACGCCTTGCAGCTTGTAAAAAGCGACTGGATGAGTTGGAAACGCTAATCTGCAAAATCTATGAGGACAACGCCCTCGGAAAACTCCCTGACAAGCGGTATCAGATTCTGGATGCCCAGTACGCCAAGGAGCAGGAAAGTCTTGAAGCGGAAGCTGCTTCCCTGCAAAAAGCAGTAGACGAATACGAAAGCGGCCAGAAATCCGCCGATAAATTCATCGCACTGGTCAAGAAATATCAGAATTTTGAAAAACTGGACACCGTGATGTTGAACGAATTTATCTACAAGATTTTTGTGCATGAGCGAGATTACAAAGGAGTTGCAAATTCTCCGCAGACCATTGAAATCTACTTCAATTTCATCGGAAAGTTTGGTACACAAGAAGTCAATCAGCCGACCGAAGAAGAACGTGCTGAAATTGCCGAAAAAGAGCGTCTGCGTAAAAAGCGGCATGAAGCCTACCTTCGTCGTAAGGCCAATGGATGGCAGGATGCCTACTACCAGAAGCATAAAGCCGCTAAAAAGCGGCTATGGATGCCAAGAAAGAAGCAATCCGCGCCGAAGACCGGGCGAAAGGTGTTTACTATCTGCCAAATCAGAAAGGAGAATCCGCATGAACGAACTGAAGAAATCTATCCATGACAACGCCAACGGTCTAGACTACACTCTTGTCAATGACCACTATCTGCCGAACCTGACCGCAGCAGCCCCGGCAGAGCAACACCCCCACCGGGCGGTGGGGCCGCTTACATAAGACGTACCTGAAGGCGCAGCACCCTGTCCGGTACAATCAACTGCTCCTGTCCGGGGAGCTGGGTAGCTACCTTGCCAAGCTGGACAAGCAGGCCGAGGAACAGCTTGCATTGACCGTCCGGCAGATGCAGGAAGCCGAGGGCGTGACCGAAGCCCTGAAAGCTGCCGATCAACTGGAGTGGGTGCGCCGGATGAACAGCATCCGCAACCGTGCGGAGGAAATCATCAAGACTGAGCTGATCTTTGTATAAGGAGGTGTCCACGATGACTGTGCTGAAATGGATGCTGAAACTTGCCCTTTTTCCGCTGCTTCTGCTGCTGATTCTAGCGCAGTGGGTGGGCATCTTCCTCACGACCTTCTCCACGATCCTGACGAATCTGCTGGCGGGACTGTTCTTTTTCGTGGCGCTTGCAAGCTGGGTCATGAAGCTGGCAGACGGCGGCGAAGTCCTGAAAATGCTGATTACCGCATTTGTGGTTTTCGTCCTGCCTTACATAGCGATAGCTGCTATCGCCAAAATCTCCTTTTTCGTTGATGAACTCCGGGATTTTCTCCAATCCTGAGTTCAAGACCGCCCTGCACAACGCACGGCGGTCTTTTTTTGCTACATCGGGTCTGCACAACAGGGCAGGCCCTTTTTTAATACGGAGGAACAAGCCTATGAAACTGACGTTTGAAGAAAAGAAGCTGCTCTACACCTATGGCTGCGCCGATCTGGAACTGACCCGCAAGCGGATGTACGAGATTGCCGGGCTGACGGTTGACCCCAATCAGAACAAGCTGGTGTATGACTTCTGCCGGAAGCTGGAGGACGAAACGCTGGCAGACTGGTACGACCAGATGTTCTACTTTGTCCGTGCTGAGATGGAGTGCTACACCAACCTGCTGCTCCTGATGCAGGACATCGAGGAGGACGAGGACTGGGGCCCGACCATCTTTGACGAATCCGAGGAGGGAGAACTGATTGACGATGTTTAAGCTGGAAACCATGATCTATGCCAGCGAGGACGGAACAAGCAGCGTATTTACGCTGAATCCCGCCTTGCAAAAGCAGCTGGATACCCTTGCATCGCAGCACCCGGAGGTGACTGGCTATCCAGCCCGTGCGGGTCTCCTGAAAACGATAACTGATCTGCTATGGTAAAACAACTTCCAAT
>VOFI01003715.1_pt1 | contig 11104 bp, 22 predicted proteins | sample 5384131 | NCBI WGS metagenome assembly VOFI01 (sample SAMN12384728, study PRJNA508395) | human gut metagenome | isolation source: healthy gut H | host: Homo sapiens
CAACTACAAATGCAAATCGTGAATAATGCCAGCAATATCCACCGCCATTCCTTCAATACTTTTTCATTTTACATTTCATGTTTTTCATTCTAGTTAATAATAAATGTATAGTTAATTAAACATTTCATCGAGTTTTGTCCATTAACACTTGCATCCAGTATCCTCCAATAACCGAACGCGCTTTTAAACCCAACCCATTCACCACTGTCTGTGTGATGCCAATCACTGATAGGTACTCGTGAAGTAGTTTCATTGATATATTTATAGAGTGGATCTATGAATTTCTTGAAAGTTTCTAAATCTGAAGACATAGCAGCAGTCCACATAATCCAGTCAGACTTTGTATACTCTTTGCGGGAGTCCAATGGCAATCCGTAAGGATTCTGTTTTGTCAAATAGTAACTTAATTTCTTTGTCGATTACATTATTTGGGGAACAAATTCAGATTCCACATCTTATCCCAGATAATATTATACTTTTGACTCCAGGTATTATTGCGGTCGAAAGCGAGGCGATAATGGTCACCTTCATTTGCCATTTCTTCCCATTTCACCGCCATTTTCTTGGCTATACCTGCATATTTCTCTGCAACATCATATAAACCGAGCATACGCGCCATTTCGCTGTATCCGGCTACACCCATAATTGCTTTTCACTGAAAGATTGGCATTATGAGCCCAATGACCGGCATGAAGTCATCAGTGCATAATTGGTTCTCCGGGTCCTGTCCAAACCGTACACCCTTGATCTAATCTTCTATAAACAAGCATATTACATCGATCGATGTTGTATTTGTGTTGTAAAAAGAAGATTTTCCTTATGCTTTTCAATTATTTTTTATCAAGAAAATAGAGGAGTAATTTAGTTATAGTTCAGACTAGATGTATTTAAGTATAATTTTACAAATGAGTGTAATGCTGACAATAACATTTTTAATAATGACAATAAGGGAAAGTAAGGAATTGAATTGTTTCATTAATTTAAATAGAATGTTTAAGAGACACTTATAGCAGTAGCCTAATGGAGTTGTAATTTTGAAGATAAGATTTTTGAGGAAGAAAAAATAAAAGTGCTACTTGAAATAAATGGTTAGATTCTTTTTTTTGAATTTGCTGCTGTTTACTAATTGCATATTTATAGAAATATTTCTTATTCATATAACATTCATAAGCTTTTATAGAAATAGATTTTTCCACATTAAGAGAAAATCTATTTCTATAAAGTTAAAGAGATATTCCTGAAAATACCAACCAAGATTATTCTAACCTAGCTATCCCCTCCATTAGCGAAGCCCCCGCTTACTTGTGCTCCCATTGAAGCTGGTTCACTGATTTTACATTTCACCCCACCAATAATTGCAATACATCGTTGGGTAAGCCGCATGATTCAAATTCATGCGCAAAGTTTCAGCATTATTTTTCAGAAAGGTTATCAAATGTTTGCCTATAGAACTAGATGCCTCGTCTAATGCAAGGTTCACTGCATATGGAATATAAACAGACTTAAAAAATACTTTGGTCCATACTGCTGCTTCGTCACGTAAAATACCATTTCGTAAGCAACGATCGCTTGTAGCGGCATAGTTGATCACTTGTTTTGCTTTTTGTCCATGTATTTACTTTCTTGTGTGATATGGTATAGTTGGCGACAGGCTTCTCCAAATGTTCCTGTGTATAAGTCAGAGGTGGTTCCTCCACTCGTCCATCGGCATTATACGAATTATTGACCACATACTCGTACAACTTCTTTGCATCAGATAAATAATTTCCATCTTCATATCGTTGATAGAGTTTAGCAGCTACCAGACAACCCGGAGAATTAGTGCAAGCATTACGGTCGTTTTGGGTGGTATTCCATGGAAGTCCCGTACCTTTTATCATCTGTCCATGCTCGAGTAATAATGTATTTGTCGTATACAATTTTAGCGGTTTGCGCAAATTTTTCGTCACCTGTTGCTTCGGAGAGATGTATCAGAGTAAGGCAAATCCAGCACATGTCATCAGTAAAGTCATTTAGGAAGCCGGTTTCATCTGATGGATTACGGTGGTAATTGTTAGCGTGGTTGGCATACCAGCGTTCAAAATAAGTGCGGTAAGTAGCAGCCAATTGCTTATTTGTGTCTTTAATACGTTTATAAGAGTAAATCACTACATCCATAGCATGCGCTTGTTGCCAGTAGATATAAGTCGATTCGTCCGACATATCTTTGGGTGTACCCAAAAAATGTACCTTTACTTTTATTCATGAATTGCTCTATTAAGATATGTACAACTGTCGGCAAGAGTTGCCCAAGAAAAAGGGACAGTGGTTTCAGCAGGTGTAGCAATTACTGTTACTGCTGACGAACGATGACCATAGTTATCTATTGCTATGGCAGAAATCTCATATGTTCCGTACTGTGGCAATTGTAATGTATAGTTTCCAGTTTTCCCCAGCTGCTCCTTGAATAATTTGTTTCCCTGTTATGTACCGGCCATTCTTTTGCAAATAAGAAAGTTCTACACCGAGTAAATTAGAGTATTCGGATTTTGCCATGTGATCAGTAGTTGATTAGCAATCTGTGTAGATTTTGCCTCCAAGTTAGTTATTGGAGAAACTGTTATTTCAGGTTCCTTGTTCCTTTCATCATTTGTCTCCGAGTAATTATCGTTTCCTCCTTCTCCGCAGGAGATAGACAGGCAAATTAAGCAAATTATGAATTGAAGTAAATAATAGGTCTGTGCGAATTGTTTCATAATATAAAGCTTTAGAAGTTGTTGAAAATTGTTTCCAAATATTTCAGTCTTGCAATATACCAAGACTTTATGTATTCTGCTTCCTCTTCGGGATTAGCATATCCATACATAGAATATCCTGTCCACCGTTGGCGATCTCGTTCCAATGCGCCTGATTCCACAATCTGTCTTTTATAGTAATCTACTTTAGAAGCCAGGTTTGCCGGGCTGAGAACATTATCTTTAACCGCCATCAAGCTGCCCGTATATCCCGCGTTTGATATTGTTGGGTTCTCGTTCATAATTCTCTCAAAGGGGCGGAAGTATTTGGAACCGGCATCATTACGGAGTATTAGCCCGTTGTCAAAACCAAGACCTTTTTTTCGGGATCTGCTTAATGGCATCCCAAGTGTCCTAGTGTACCATCCAAGTCCCAGGGCTGAATAATGAACTTGGGTAATAAAGTGAGATTTACATTGTATATACCCCAAAAAAACATTTCGTCCTGTGTTAGCATCATAAGCTGACAGCAGATTAATAAAGATAAAATAATCAATCAGAGAAGAAACATCCAGTCGCTCATTCATATTGGGCGGCAAATTCTTCTTTTTGATGCTGCAGCGAAGAACTGATAAGATCGGAAAGATATTTAAATTGATTCACCCACCTCGTCCGGATAATCGGACTCAAATCCCTGCCATGCCTGTTTGGAGTTACTATATGAGTATTGATTCCTTGTAATTTACATTCATCCGTCCATTCTTTACCCTTATAGAGATAACCACCTTTTTTTTTCATTTTCAACTGCTTACGATCGATACGATCGCTTAAAATATACAAACCATGGTAAGCTCCGTCCAAGATCATTTCTACAGATAGCCATGTGTAGCATTCACAGCCTCGTTCTGTATTACTATAATATAAAGTGTTGAAATCGTTCAAAGATCAAAACAAACACGATTGCGCATTTTGCTACAATCCAGCCACATAGCATCCAGTATCCATGATTGATCTTCTCGCAGACCTAATAGCTTTGCGTCTTGATTTTCATTCGTTTGACGGTTTTCAATTTAAAACTGAAAGACTTCTTGGCATAACGTAAAGCTCCTGCTCCACGAAACTCGATACCGGCATAGCTCTCAAATCGTAAGACAGAGTTGTTGGTGCGCCGTTTAGGATCAGTCAGCACTATGTCACACGGGCGTTTATTCTCATCCTCAATACCTTCAGGGCAGAGATCTCAATCACGGGAACACCAGTTACAATCCAATCGACAAGACCTAATTTTATCAATAGTATTGTTACCTGCTTCCATTTCTATATTTTGTCCGGGATTCAGGCTCAGTGCTATATTCTCGCCCGACTTAATTTTCTTATCTCCGATCTTGATAAAGTCGACTCCAATGCCGCCAAACTCAACTTTGACCTTTGCAGGTTGTACGGCATCCATATCTATAGGTAGATAATACGAATTGTTCACATAATCCACAGCTGTAGTTACTCCGTCGATAGTCAGATTCAACAAACGAAGATAATCTTCTTCTCCTTCTATAGACGATTGCATAACGGTAATTCCTTTTCTTCTTTTTCCCGAGATGATTGCAATCCGTCCATTTCTTGAAACCGGAAGTGTTTTTTTGACTTTGATTCGAACCTTAGTGGATACCTATCCTCCGGAAGAAGGTGAGCGTCATCCAATCGCAATGTATACTTGATTGCCATGCGCCGCCTGAAGATACGTTGACTTCTTTGTTCACCGCCTTCTATCGTCATTAAGCTACTTGATAAATGGATAGAGAAAATGGTAAAGTAGTGTACACATCGTTTTCCTTATCCGAAGAACAGGCTGTGCAAGCAGACTTAAAATCAATAAAGCCGGTAGTATTTTTTATAAAGATTCATAAATACAGATCTAAAATTTAAATGTATATCCTGCCAATCACATGTCCATTTGCTTCATCCTCATTGCATAGATTCTGATACAAATAGTAAAAATCAAGTCCGTGGTGTTTGCTCAACTTCCATTCTACACCTAAGGTCCAGCGTGTTTTGTCAATCGCCCCTTTATCGTTAAGCAAATGAGTCAATTCGCACGAAGCGTAAGGAGTGAGACTGCATTTAGGTATATTGTAGTGTTGCTGCAGACGAGAACGGTAGAAGCACGTTCTTTCCTTTACCTTTCACGTATTCATCGTCTTAGGACTACCATCGTCACCATCAAACTTTGATACAGACTGACTGGGTCGATAGGTATATTGCCAAACGCTCCCGAAGTGAAAATGTGAATCTATTTAAACTCACTTTTCCCGTTAGTTGGAAATAGAAACGGTGTTTGGGTTGCCAATATTCAGGGATAACATTCCCGTTTGTTTTTCGTATGGGTGATTATAATATACGGTGTATGCTGTTGCGCTTTCAGCCAGTTTGTTATTTTATATGCTACACCTGCCGATCCCGACCAACGTCCACTTTCTTCGCTTAACTTGTCGCGTGAACGGAACTCTCCTTCCAGCGAAATATCAAAGTCCCGAATAATCTTTTTTCCATCCCCACACTGGTCCAAGACCCAAATCGTCTTTTGTGCTTGTAAAAAGCCAAAGATACAAGACAAAACAAACCTGCCAAAAAAGTTTCTTATTCATTTCCACGTGGTATTTTGTTAATGTATCAATCGTATTTATCTCATTTGTCATCGGTTCTATAATAGATTTTAAGCATGGCGGCATCGCGAAGAAAGTCAATGTACCCAACTTCCACCCGAATAATTTTCAGTCCGGTACGCGCTTTCTTTAATATCTGCAATCAATTCTTGTTCACACGAGGATTTGATAAGTTCGATTCGATCATAGAGTATCAGTTTACATGAAACATGCTTTAGCCACCGATTACTCTCACACAACCAGATATAATACAAACAATAAATTAGCTCCTATTAGTCCGCCATAGTTTACTTCCACGCCCAACGCGTTTATTACTGATATGGCGATAATAGCAAACAGATAAGTCATCTCGTACAGGCATGGACTCAGTCCGATAACGGATGATACCGAAAATAGCAAATAAGCCGAGAGCAAATCCGACCTTTAACTTTACACTACCCAGCAGAAATATCATCAAGAAAAAATGCTGATACTTATTAATGTGAAGGTGAAGTGATAATCTCTCCGCTTGCTCTTTGGATAATAGAAAAGGTGGATAATAATGCCTGTTACCAAAAAGTTGAAGCCAAAGCGCAGCAATAACTGCAAAAAGTCACCACCGTCTATGAGTGGAGTTTCTATTATATCAAGAAAATCTAATTCATCCATATATAAGTATGTTTTTATATTGATTATTATACTCCCATTTTATTCAGCATTCGTAACTTTGGTTTTCAGCCGATTGCATTTTAAATGTGACACTGTAAGTGCTGACCCTATACAATATTTGGAAAATCCGAAGATTGTATATGTAGTTTACGTAGTATCTCTTTAATAGGTGAAAATTGTGTCCATCTCGTTTCAGCTCAATGATAACAATGTTATCCAAACTTGATATTTTTCCACTTTGTAAGCAACAAAATGTTACTCCCTGTATCAATTGTAAGGCGCTCGGTTTTATGTTTATTGACAAGTGTAATACTTAACGAAATGAGTTTTCAAGCAAAAGGCAGAAGTTGTGATTGCTCATACCAGGCATGTTGACGTAAAAATGCTTCACCACCGTCTTCTTTGATCGTGTCAATACTCCCATGATGCGGATTCTCTTCTTGTCTGTTCTTCCCTTATTTTTATTTTTCACTTCCAAAAATGTGAGATCTGAATCTACGTATGTGCGTATACGGATTTTCTCCCCGTACGACCCGTCCATTCTGATGAGTTAGATACATGTCACGATCTGCTGTATCTAAGTAAATTGTATGATAAGCAATATTGTATTCACCGTTCACTTCTTGAACGCGGTAGTCATGTCCGGCAGCAAGAAGTATCTCTTTTAATATTTGGTAAGAGGTGACATATTTGGTATCAGTACGGTTCATCAGCTTTATGCCACTCATTTCCTCCAAAGATATAGGAATATATTCCTTTGAGTGTCTCTTAGAATCTCGGTCATGTTAAAGATAGTATTAGAATAAAAAGGGAAGGTAACTTCAAGGTTAAAGTTTCCTTCCCTTTTTTTTAAATTAAGCATCGTATAGTCCCATTCTAGCCTGATCTTTATCAGGTATCTGAGTATTAATAGTTGCGCTGCATGGAATGAAGTACCTTCAAACCGAAACTTTATTCTGGCTCCGGCGCTAAAGTATAATCTTCAAATTCATAGTCAACATCACGAATCATAACGGTACGTCTCAATAAATAAAGGGGCGGACAGCATCCATCTCTTCTTCGATATAACTACTAGCTCGGGTATTCATTTTAAAACCATTGTTTTTCGGGTTATCACTTGTCAACTCCACAATGTTAGTATTCGGAACAAAATGGGCTATGATTTTGTAGTTTCTACGGTCCTGTCGGCTTTCGTCAATTGTACCTGCATAGAAGAATATAGTTTCATCATCAATAGCATAAAAGTTACTATTTCACTTTTCACCAATGGCTCATTTTCTCCTGCACCTGCATCTACCAACTTGCCTTGTAAAGTTAGTACCACCGTATGTACCCGAATAATCATTAAAAGGCATGACGCGGAGTAATGCTTTACGATAATGCTTACGATAATTCGGTTTGTATTCACCATTTGGGGCGTCTTCAATAGTCAGCGGTAATACCCACTTATCAACTAAATCCAGTCCAGTCCAGTCAGATCAAACTCTATATCAAGATAGCCTACATTTTCTCCAGCTTTAATCTGCACGGGGTTTCAGGAAAGAGTAATGTTTAGAGGGCATTTCCCTATACCAAAGGTCTTCGCGACTGGAAAAGCGAGCTATGTTTAGTGTTCGCAAGGTATCCGCGTCAATCCCAATTTTACGGGTTATATCGCGATCGTTTTAGTCGATCCGCTGAAAAGATAGCAATCTTAGGTTGTTTTTCCTGTTTCGCTATAAGACAGGTTAATTCTAGTTACCCCATTGCTGTTAATCGGTGCTTTGAATGAAATATAGTGCTCAAACTGCTCCCTCTTTCCATTCGTCATTACAGGCACTGAACATCACTAATACAATTAGTGAAAATAGTAAAGTATATATTCCTTTCATATTTATTACCATGTTTAAGATTAATCATTGTACGTCCAGCCTGGACTTGAGTCAGGCGCTTATTACATTTCAATTCGCCATGTGAAATCGGCCAAAACCACATTTTATCAGAGAACGTAGCAGACAAATTCCAAACAGCAATCGGTGTATGGAACATTTCGCGATCCGATTCTGTCATAAGTGTATTGCAAACCGTAAACGGCATTGCCTCTTCTACCCGTGCATCTTTCCAACGGCGGATATCATAGTAACGCTTTCCTTCCCCATCAACTCTATTTGTCGTTCGCGTTTCAGATAAATACGAAAAACATCCTTGTCTGCATATATATTGTTATCGAAATCGGGTACACCAGCACGCATACGTACAGGCTTAATTCCTTTTCTCATTTCGGCAACTGAACGATGAATGGAATGAGTCTTAGTTCCATCCCAAGATGGAATATCATATGTACCTTCACTCACTTCATTGATAGTTTTCAGCATACATCAACAAAATGTCCGCATAGCGAATTGCCGGCTCCGGCTTATATCGAAGGTTGTCGATACTGTTATTTTGATAGGTGTCATCGGGATGCACATACTTCATCACTCCTATACCCGTGCGCAAAACCAAAACATACCTGCATTATATCCATCCCTTTTCCGCGATAATAGAATATTTGTTTATTTCTATCTGCAATTTCTTTTTCATTACCTAAATACCAATAAGCTCCGTTATATGCAACTGAAGCATAGAAGCGTGGTTCTCGGTCGGCATATTGCAAAGGGAAACTCCGGCAGCAAGTGGTTTATGTTCTTCTGCAGTAGTCGTGAAACCTGTAGCACGCGGACGAGTGTCTAAACGATGATTGTTATTATATTCTGGTACATTCGCATATTCAGAGTTCATACCCGGACAATTGCTTCCGTCGTTCATATAGTAAGCATCCACAATCTTTTGAGTCAGCCCACTTGTATTCCATCCGGTAGCGGTAAGTGGTAACTGGTGAACCACCATATCCCTGATACTTGCCCTCCAATATTTCTACCCTGAAGCTGTAATTAATTAGAGCGCCTCCTCCATCCCAGGCAATTGGCCGTAAAGCTTAGGATGGAGGAAGTGGTGTTTTCACCCCCTGCAAGTGGCAGCATAGTGACCTGGATGTGAGCTATCACACAGTTCCCTGTGCGGCCCGGCAAAATGGAGGTGATGAGCGTCAAGAAAGATACCGCCTCCCTCTCGTTGGCTGGAGGGGATAGAGATGAACAAATCGGAAACATGACTGATAGAACAGCGTGGTTTGGAAAAAGACAAGTAAAAAGAAACCTGTTCAGGGGTTATGAAGAGGGCCCAAAAACTACCCAGAAAAACACTTCAGATCCCAGTTTAGATCATTACCAGCCCTCTGAAGTGATGACACATGGGACGATTTGTCAGCGCAGCACATTCAATCCCCTGCCAGCGAGAGCTCCTGATCCCGAAATTGTTGGGGCCAGCCAATCAAACAGAAAGTGTGGGATTTTGTAGAGAACCACTATGTGTAGAGCCTCCGCACAAATCAAGCCTGCCTTTGAAATCAGAACCCCGCTGTTGAGATTGCGTTATCCGCATCGTTGATGCCAGTTTTAGCCAAGCTCCGGATCGGGCTTCCGCAGCGTTACGGTAGGGATGCCCCATCAATCTCGGGATGAATTGCTTCTGGATGTCTCTAAAATGCTGAGACGCCGGGATCAGTGTGTATGGCAGTGGATGTGGACTCGCGCCTCACCTCAGCCACTCGATGAACCTTGCTCAGCGATACCTCTTGGCGACAGTTCCGCCATGCCACCTCGACCTTCAATGTCTCAAGTGAGCCTGTGGGCCAGGGAACCCTCACTGGCTGGACAAATGGCAGTGCGTTATGGGCTGGTGACGCCAATGATTGATCTGGCGCTGGATTTGGCCTGCGAACCTCCACCCACCTGCACCCATTCCCCGCGGAGTGGGATCCTGCCCGTGCGCTAAAGTGGAACTTGAGAAAGGAGGGGGTACTTGGACCAGATTCACTGCTCAATGAGCGACTCTGTGTGGCTTATGCCCAGCACCATGGCTAAAACAGACCATCAACAACACCAGTGGGTATGCCGCTCGAACGACCTGCAGTCATCCAGAGTTGTCGGAGGTAACCAAGTTCATTACCCAGCGACAATGTCCGGCGAGATCAATGACCCTGGGGACGCACGGACTCCGGCGCATCAAAGTCAACACTCAAATGTCAAACAGGGCTGGTACAAGGTCGTCGAGGAGGAGAGTCCGACAGGATTCTCCATCCAGGGACAGACGGGCGGCCCAAGAGTTCTACTCTGGAGTCGGCGTCAGCCGAGTTGGTCGTGGACAACACGCCTCAGTGCGCTTGTTGTTCACAAATACGCGATATAGTGTGACGAAGCCGGGGCGCTGGGAAAAGTACCATTGGCTGCCTCAGCGGCGAGAGACCTCCAGTGGCAATAGTGGGGACGGCCTGGCGAAGGCAAAACTTTGGAAAATCCTTCACGGTCACGGGGGCAAAAGAGGGCACCCAAGTATCTGTTTGTAACTGGAAGTCTGACGCCCCATCAGACTCGAACCCCAGATCACATATTCTCTTTGGCAAAGAGAGCAGGATGTGTCACCTGCGGTTCGGCAACGCGCCAAGTTGGGGTCTTCTTGCTTTGGTTACGAAGGTCTGATGATATAGTCTGGGAGCGTTTCTGACGTCGAGCTGCTTACTGACAGCAGGAAACTGAATGGCAACTGTAACGTCGGTATGTGACCAACAGCAAAAGTACAGAGATCTTCTGGTGGAGAGGCCTCATCCCTTAAACCACAGTGGTTGTGGGAGGGCCGGGGCCAAGCCTGAAGCTATCGCTGGATGACGCCCCCAGTGCTGCCCTCCTAATCTCGCAGCGGCGAAACCGTTGGCCTGAACAATTTAGAATGCTCCCCAGGCACTGGTCATCGTCAAGGGCGCCCGCACCCAGAGCCGCTGGAGGGGCGGAAAGCCCCAAGATCACCTATGCGAGTTGCGTCCTATGTCCCCGTGGATGGTAAAAAACGGCCAGCTCTCCAACGGCCTCCCTTACCATACGGGACCCTGGAGGGAAAAAATCACCCTTCAGGGGTAGTTGGGACTATCGTAGCAACGGCACCCGCCCTCGATTCCCAGGGTACCATCGACGCAGAGGCCACCCGACCCAGACGTGGAGCAATGGA
>VOFI01003526.1_pt1 | contig 11054 bp, 15 predicted proteins | sample 5384131 | NCBI WGS metagenome assembly VOFI01 (sample SAMN12384728, study PRJNA508395) | human gut metagenome | isolation source: healthy gut H | host: Homo sapiens
GAACTTTGAATCTGATTTTCATCATTTCCATTAAAAGCCTCTGAATTAAACTTATAAGGAACCTTAACGATTGTATCTTCTAAGAAGTCTCCAACTGTAACATATGGATACTTTTGAACCATCATCCGGTAAAGTGCGGTCATCAATAGGTCTTGCGTCGTAATATGGAACGTACGTATTCTTATCCCATTTGGCGACAACATAATGTGTGGGCTCTGTATACATTTCTACTGGCAAAAAGCAAAGAGGCACATTGCCATTTTCTAAGCGAATCTGATACTTTCATCTCAAATCCACTCGAAATATTTGTTACTGTGCGTTTCCTGGTGAAGTTTCTCATCAAGTACCATAACATACTGTTGAGCTTTGGAACAACAGGTATATCATCATAATTGCCTCGATAATATGTTTCGTCAACAATATTCTGACGCAATTCATTTCGTTGCTCATCAGTCAGCATTCTGAAACATTTCTCAAGATATAAATCAACCTCGGGGAACACTCTTAAAAAATTTTTTCTGCTCTTCTTTAGTCCCCACCAATATTTTATATACTCAAAATCCCACTTTTGTAAAGAGGTTTATACTCCGTGTCAAATGGGCAATCATTACCGAACTTTATTTTCTTTTCCAACATATTGCAAATCATTCGCAGAAGTAAAAGAAAATGGTTGCAGGAGAAGTAGCACCACGATGATATTCATTACGCCTGGTGCCGACGGGTCTATATAATTAAGCAGATATATACACCAATCCATCCGATCAAAATTGTACTCATCTGGCCAATCTGTTCTAGATATGTTTTGTAAGTTTTACCCAAACGAGTGTGCTCTCTTCGTAATCAGAATCAGAAAGCTCTGCCAAACAATTCTTCTTATCCCACACGATGATTTCTATCTTATCACGATACTTCTCTATATTGAAGAAAAATTTGGCCAACATCTGGAACAGTCGAATGCTGGTTTATGGTATGCTGTCTTGCCTTCCAAGCGAACCTTCCGCAACAATCTTAAAAGCGCGCTTCACCAAATCCATTCTAGCCGAAAGGAGAAGGAATTGATGTAATTTCATGCTTATCATTTTTGTCGGGTCATGCATCCAACAATATGAGTTAAGAAAGCATGTTGTTTGTTCCTCCTTCTTCATTCTCATATTGTTTAGTTCTTTCATCTCCAATATAATAAAGGACATTCACAGATGATTCTATCTCCAGGCTTGAAGGCATCTGCAAAATCTATAAAATCTTGAGAATCTGTGAACTGATTAGGGAGTACGACGCTTCCTATATTAGGATTTCCTTTGAATCCAACTTCCATATCAGACTCGTTGCTTCAGAGAATAACATAGATGCTAATGCTCTATTCTCCTTAGACATAGTGCTGAATTCAATAAATTCCCTAAACTTCTTATTTTTAGTATCCTTTAAGGCAAGTCTATGATCATTCACAACATTTTCAATAGGGACCTCAAAGAATCTATTTTTGTAGCATCATTAAATGCTAATTGGCTACGAATTGTTAACATATGCCTTGATTTGCTCAATTGTTCTTAGTAACATCTGCATTTGCAAAATCTGGCACCTATACCGAATATATATAATTTTCCGTTCATACTAAACATTAATTAAAAGTTACAAAAAAAGGCACATGCTTTGCGCTTGAACTCCACCATTTCAACATAAAACTTAAAGAACGAAGGCAATCATTGCAACGAACATATTTGCAATACCAAATCCCCAACAATTAGACTCGCCAATGAGTATAGAAATAATATTACCATCAGCGTCCCTCTGATACATTAAGGTATCATGAATGTATAAATAATAACTTAAATCTTGTCCATAAAAAAGACTGAAACCAACAATAAATCTGTCCGAGTAAGTTTTCCATATTATTTAATATTAATTGTTATACTCCATATTGTCCATCAGAATTTACGCATCATATACGGCCGCCAAGTAGATAGCTCAAACCATATGTTTTTCCATTGCAAGTACAGTCATTAATCCATTGGGGCAAGGTGTTTTTAAGTGATATTTTAACAGTTCCCTTGCTCAATACAGGTTGCAACAAGTTAAGTTTGATTGTGTGTGTATATAAATCTTGTCAGGACCTGAATATTTGGTACAATTTTCAAGCCCATATGCTTTATTTGAAACCACATAATTGTCTGGGTTCATCAAATACTCATCAGGAAGTAGAATATTAGAGAAATTAACGGATATTCCAACCCTGAAAACGACTATTGCCACCTCTGCCGTCTGTTTTAGCGTTTTTAATCGCATATTGTTCAGATTTGGCTATTTCATATTTACCATTACCTGGCTGAGGTAATGAGATATTGTACAGTATAGCCGTTAAAGGTCTAGAAATCATAAAAATATTCTGCACCCCTTTGCCTTTTATTTGATTTAGTTCCACTTTTTTGAGAATAGTATTGAGGAAACTTTTATCGCCCATCAACCACATAAAGAAAGGTCGGTCATTATTAATAGGCTGTCTATCATCGAATTTATTGTAATATATGCCATTAAACTGAGATGTTAAACGCATAACCACAATGGAAAAATTAGGATTCTTAGCCAGTTTCTCTACGATATGATTCTTTATGCCTATCTGTTGTGCTACAATATACTCATCAGCATTATCTTTGGCCTTATATTTTTTCCCTGGCGAGAAAATGCAATCTGAGACAAAAATAGAGACTTCATCATCGTCTGTTTGAGATATAATTGTATCAAGAATATTAGACATGTCAGACGTACCTCTTTTACCGCCTTTCATTTTAAAATCAGCAGGCTCCAAGGCCTCTATAAACTCTCTGATATCTGGTTTTTGCTGTAAGACTTCACTATTTATGTAATTCAGAACCAATATATTCTTGGTTGCTAATGAGTCTATTCGAGTTCCTAAATCTGCATGCTGTACATCAGATAAGTAACTATAAACAGCATTTTCAAAGTCTGTTGCGCCCTTAACATAGCTTTTTTTTTATCCATACTACCAGAATTTTCAACAAATACTTTGATTTTTGGTGCTGGTAATTTCACTTCAGTCTGTGAACTTTCATTTCCCAACTTTTGGTTAGGTCCAGTGGGAGGACCTCCACAACTAGCTAAACTTAGGGGTACAAGCCGCAGATAAAATCAAGCGCTTCATATTTTAATTTTTTGATTCGTTTATTTGTAATAGTTCCACGAAAGAACTATAATCGTAATAAGACCTTGATTAAAAATGTAATGCAAAATAAATAACTGATATTTTCATAACATTTTTAATCACAGTCTGCTGATTTATAAAAAATACAAACCATACAAACATCCATCTTTTATCTTTATAAAATAACAAAAATTTCATAATCCGTTGAATATAAATTTATTTGGTGTCATCATTTAATTCTTTGAAGAGGAAAAAATAATCGCCTGTTTCTACCTTTCTTTGAACATTTTTTAGTAATTTTGCAAACGAGTCATAGTTCTTTCGTGGAACTACTCCAATAATGACCTAATAAGTCCTTGATTGGCATCATCTATCACCGAGTTTTCCAACATTGTTAGATAAATCTGCGTTGTCTGTTCAGAGGTGTGTCCCATACCAGCACTGATGACAGAAATAGGTACATTGTGGTTTCTTGCAGCAGTGGCCCAACTGTGGCGTGAGGTGTATGATGTCAATTTGCAACCAGCAGGCAACATCTTTGATAATCGTCTCAATTGTCTATTATGGTTGTTGATTGCGACTTGATATTCTTCGTATGCTGGTTTTGTTTCCGTTGAGGTCAATATTGGGAAAACATAAGGAGATAATGCCGATGAGTATCGGTCAATTATTCGTTGTATACTTGGCTCTATCCTTACACTCAACAATTGTCCTGTCTTTCGGCGGGCATAGCATATCACTCCGTTTTGGATATTCTCTCTTTTCAGATAGGCAATATCTACGAATGCCATTCCACGGGTACAATAACTGAAAATGAATATATCCCTTGCAAGGGCGAGTGGCGTTCCTTCTGCCAAATTGAGTTTATACAACTGTGATATTACTGATTCCGATACAGCACGCTTGCGAGTACGATCAATGCCCGTATAAACCTCTGTAAATGGGTGTGATTGTTCAACGAGTTTTTGTCTAACTGCTTTATTGTAAACAGCACGCATTATACGCATATAAAATGAAATAGAGTTCCGTACCATTCCTCGTTGTACGAGAAAGGCATTATAGTCTGCAATAACTTGTTCCGTCATTGCCGAAAATGGCAGATTGACTCCGCCAAGAAACTTGACGAAGTTCTTCATCGTTTTCTCATAGTTCAGAGCCGTCCCCAAGCGGTTTGCATTACGCATCAATCGTATTTGATTCTGCATAAAGTCTAAGACTAGTACATGACATTCCGGAGACTTAAAGCGTTTTACAATATCGCCAACAGAATAAGTTACTCCGCTATTATTCAAATCTTTGACAATTCGTTTCAATAGCGCAATATCACTATCTATACGATTCTGAATAATGTTCTTGTCAGCAACACTTACAACAACCTGTTCACCTATTGTATCCCATTCGTCAGGCTGCAATCGGATATTAGTTGTTATCTGTTGTGTTGCTCTACGATGAGTCACTTGATAATATATAGTTCCTGCACGCTCCACGACTGATGAGGGGCGTAGTTTTACTTTAATTGTTGCCATAAGCGTGATAAATAATTTGAAATGATACAATAAGAGCCTTCACTCAATTGCCTAAGGGAAAGCTCTTTAAATAACGGCTACGGGATATACAGCAATTGAAACTCTCTTTTTACTGTAATTCTAATATGTGCCACCTCTTTAATTCCTCGATTTAAGGTTACCCTTTGGCTGCCCTTGCTTCATCTTTATGAACTTGGCTTTGCTCTCCTGTTCCTTTGCAGCTTGCTCTTTTAGCCTTGCCTGTTCGGCAAGCGTGGCTTGTCTCCGGACAGCATCCTCGTATGCCTCCACGTCCTCGCGCATCTGTTCAATTCCGGCCTCGTCACGGTTCAGTTCAAAGAGATTTTCAAGTTCCCCGATCTGCCCGGGCGAAGCTTCGCCTTTCATCTTGATATAGCGGTATTTCAAGTCATTGTCTGAGCAGTCGTAGTCAAGCTGCTTCCCGAGACAGAAAGCCACAGATACAACTATCGAGTACGTTACCAGTATGATCAGGGTCCAGAATATATAAGGTGTATCTATGCTGATGCTGTGTCTGTGACAGACAACATCGGGTTCTTCCATCCTGTTTCTGACGGAAGTGGAAAGCGATTCCATCTTCTCCGATATATGCAGGATGGTGTCTTTCTCTGTTTGGGCGAACCGTTCCAGGAACTCGTTCTGATTCTTGTGGTACGCCTGCTGTTCGCTTTTCAATACAGACAGGGTTTCCATGAACTTGTCCGGCATGGAGTTTCTTTTCTGTAGATTGGCTGTATCGCCCTTGATCATGACAAGAGCCTCCAGCACACGTTTGAAGCCTGTCTTTAAGGCATTCAGTTCCTGTATGACCTCTTTGTCCGCTTCGGCATCACCGCTCGCCGATTGAGGCATGGACAGCCCGTTTATCTTGTTTTCGATTCTCTCCAGGCATCCGTAGATGCTTTCCATAAACTCTTCCTGTTTCATAAATTCATTGATTTTAACGTTTTACACTTTAATGATTGGTTGTTTGGGGCAGACTTATAATCCAAGCCCTTTCCGTTTCTTTTTCTTCTTGCGCTTGCGCAGCAGTTCGTCATACGGGATCTGTTCTTCCGGAACAGACTCGCCAAAAGAAGAAAACAACCCCAGTCCGTTGCTTTCAATAAATGCCATATTGGATGGTTCCTGTTCCTTCCGGTTGCGGTTTGACGGAGCTTGATTTTGCTTTTTAACCTCTAAATCCACTCCGGTATCCGGACTGTTTCCGCCCAGAATGGCATTCAGTTTTGCAAAGCTGAACTCCCTGCTGATTTGCGAGCCTTTGAAGGTCAGGCCGTCTTTGGTAAGGCGTATGCCTTGAATGTCACCGGCGGATTTCATTTTGCCGCCTCTTCCGACAAATTCCAGTTTTATACCCTGCAAGGCCAGACCGACCACAAGTTCTTTCCATGTCCTGGCGCGTTTCAACGCTTGCTTCACGGCATGATAAATCTCGTATTTAATGCGTTCCGAATCATGCAGTTTCGTTACATTGGTTTTGCCTTTATCCTCCGCATAGGTCAGTCCGTACTTGTCTTTAAGTCTTTTGGTGGCAATCTCATTACGCTTGTAATCGCCCTGTGAGGAGATTACTTTACCATCATAACCGATGCGGTTATAGACCAGATGGCAATGCGGATTGTCGGTATGGTGATGCCTTACCAGTATGAACTGGGTGTTCCTGATGCCCATCAGATCCATGTATTCCATCGCTATCTTAGCCATGAATTCATTGCTCAATACCGGCTTGTCTTCCGGTTTGAAGCTTAACGCGATGTGTCCGACGGGCTGTTTTATCTTCGGATTAAGCAGGCACTGGCAGTTGAAACTGTCCGCTATTTCACGGTTATTGCCCAGCAATACGCCATCGGAACCGATTATCTCGGCATTGTCCTTTCCCATCACGTAGCGGATGCAACCGCCAAAGGATTTGCCTTTCTTGATTTTGCCTATCATGTATTTCTCCTTTCCACTTTTTTATATTCGTTCATGATCACTTTCAGCTTTTCGAGCAGTTCCATGACGGCATTCCTTGTCCGGTAGAATCCTGTCTGGTGGGACAGCCTGGCAAGCTGGTTCAGATTGTTCGCCATTCCCACAAGATTGCGTATGACGGCTGCTTCCTCCGTCGAATGCCTGGCCACAATCCTTGCTTCGAATGCGGCTTCCCGGATGAACTCCGCCAATGTGCGGTTCGCCTGTCTGCTGCGGTGCAGCAACCGCTCGTAATCAATCCTGGAGAACTTTACCGTCACGGATTTGGAAAGCTTGCGGATACCACTTGCTTTCGGTCTGCCTCTGGGTCTGGTTTTATCCTTGACACTCATATTACTTGGTTTACTGTGATTGGTCATTTTACTGTGATGATATGTCCTGCAATCTGCGACCGTTGGGAGCGGATTGCCTCCGCGACTCCGGGAGTGGAGCGAGGTTTTCGGGATGCCCGAAAGATAACCTCGCTAACTCCCGAAACTGATGTTCCGTCCGTTGACCGCCTCTGGCGGGTTCTGAATGCAGGAATGCCATCATTCCATGATGCGGATGGATTTTGCACCGGGTGTCTTTTACAGTTTGCGCCACCGATCGAAGTCTTCCGAATAGATTTCAAGATGCTGCCAGGCGATATTTTCCAGCAGTCCTGAAACGCTCATCCTCCGGCTTCCGAGCTTGCGGACATACTCGTCCAGCCTGTCCCTTACCTCGCAGCTCACGAATACGGGCTTGCGGTCTTCTATTCTGGGAACCTGTAGGAATGTGCTGCGGTACTCTTCCAGTGACAGCCTGCGTTGCCTGCCACTAATCCGGCACTTGGATGCAGGAGCGGAACCGTCTTTCTCTGCCGGCTCCTGGATCCCGGATTGTTCCGTGACTGTTGGCAGGATTTCATTCCCGGCATGCTCAGTAACCTCTCCTGCACTTTCAGGGTTTTCACACTCAGGAAGGAGCTGTGACATTTCCATACCTGTCATAGCTTCCCACCGCTCTTTGTCAAAGCTTTTTCTTGTAGCCATAATCTTTGAATTTTAATAAGTCAATACAGTGGTCTTGGTATGTACCTTGACCGGTTATCGGCAGCAAAGAAAGTGTGTATAGTGCACTGTGTCAAGCAAATGGAGTGAGTGTGGCAATTATGACCGGTTCTGCATTATATGCACCGGACAAACGGTGGCGACTGCTGTGATTTGCCACACCCGCACGGGCCCATGGAATCTGGCAATGATTTCATGGCAGTATGGAGACTGAATCCAACGGACACTTTACCGGATATAGGATAACCCGTTGCAATCGTACCGGTATACTTGCTACAGTCAGTTCAGGCAGTAATAATCACATGGCGGCTTTGCTCAGTCGGGTCATACTGTCCACCGGCCATGCAACATGATGACAGATGATGAAACAGACCGTCAGCCGTCTGCAAATCCATTGCAGTGTGATTATTACTGCTTTAATTTGTACCGGGAACAGGAAATTGCTGCAGCCATGCCACTTGTTCCCTCCTGTCAGATGTATCGGATAAGGCAGTAAGCCGGCTTTGCCTTGGCGGTACAAGATGGAAACAGTATCAAATGGAAATAAACAATGAGATTATGGAAATAGTAAGTTTTGAAAAAAGAACCTTTGAGGAGATGGCTGCCAAGTTGGATTACTTCGTGCAGCGGATGGATGACCTCTGCCGACAGCACGGGGAGAAGAAGGCAGAACGATGGATGGACAGTCATGCCGTCTGCCGGAAACTGCGTATCAGCCCGAGGACATTGCAGACCCTCCGTGACAACGGCACACTCGCCTTTACCAAGATTGGCAACCGCACCTACTACCGTCTGGAAGACGTGGAACGGGTCATTGTGGATGTGGAAGAGAGACGGAAAGAGGCGAAATGGAAAGGCAAAAGCATTTAGCAGTTGAAGTATCAATTAAAGACAAACCGTATGAGTAGTGAAATCAGAGAAAAAGACCATGAGTGGGTATGTAAATTCCACTCGAATTTCGACCGGCTTCTGGCTTCGTTCGAAAAGTTGTTCAGCCAACGCCGACCTCCCGTATATGGCGATGAGCTGCTGACTGACAAGGAGGTGTCGCACCTGCTTAAAGTGAGCCGCAGGACATTGCAGGATTACCGAAGCAACGGCATACTGCCCTATATTCAGGTGGGCGGCAAGATTCTGTACAGGGCTTCAGACATAGAGCGTACCCTGATGGACGGCTATAGGGAGGCATACCGTTCAAGAAAATGAAAATCCATCCCGTTCCTTCTGCCTGTGGCCGCATGAAAAAAGGGACACCCGGAGGTCGGTTCTTCTTCCTTCCTCCGGATGCCCCTTGCTGTTTCTTTCAGGTGTCGGGCTTATTTCGTACCGGTGGTCCTTACACTTACCCCTTTCGGTATCGGGTTGTCAAGTATTATCCGGTAGCATAGTCTGCCGTCCACATTCACCGGCTCTTTCGCCACCATGAAACCGGCGCATTTCTCGACCTTTGCCACATCGAGTATCATGCCGGCGATGAAGCTGTTGGAGAAGCGGGCGCAACGCGGGTCGTTCCAGATCGTGAAGCCGTTCTCGTCATCCGAGACGAACATGTACCAGTCCTTGGGCCTGTCTTCGTCCCTGGCGATACACAGCCTGTTTCCTGCGTGCAGGCTCAGTTCCCTGCTCAGTATCCTGCTCAGGTACATGCTGCCGTCACGGCATACCGTGATGATCCGTTTGCCTTTGTAGGTCAGTGCCGGATGGGAATTGCTCTTGTCATAAACTGTCAGTTTCATAATCATCAATATTTTATTGTTATACCTTGTTGTCCTTTATTCTTGTCATGCCGCCTCTCCGGCCATGATCAGTCTTCTTCTGGCGATGAACTTCCTGTTTGCCCGGACGGATTCCATCATCGCCTGTGCCCTGCGTGTCACCACCGAGGTCTTCTCGCCCATGTGCCTGGCTATGGTGCGGAATGAGCTTCCGGTCTCGTAGAACCGCAGCATGAATATCCTGTAATCCTCATAGGAGAAATGCCGCCTGAGGAACTTCTGTATGTCCCTTACCAGCCTGTCGCATCCGGTCAGCATCTCTTCCCGTTCCTCTGTCTCTTCCGCGCAGTCCGTCTCACCCAGTCTTGCGAAATACTCGTCTCCGGGGCTGTCGTAACGGCTTTCATCCCTTGCGCCCGACTGCAGGATTCTCCGGTAGCATCCGAAGAAATAGGACTCCGGATCTTCTATCCCGACACTTGAGAACATTATCTGCTTCCTGACAGCCAGATATGCGTCATGGAACGCGTCTTCGTCGATTTTTCCATAGATGGAGAGTCTCTCCTTCAATCTCGCGTATGAACGGTTAAACCATCCGTTGAATTCTTTCACGTCTTTTGTTGCCATATCCTTTTGCTTTTATCTGTTAGACATCCGGCCCGTAGTACGGGCACTCTTGTTTCTTTGAATGCCTTACAGCCGTTCTCCCTCCGGAAAGGCGTCAAGGCTCGGCAGGAAAAAATACCGGAGCGCAGAGCGCGAGGATGATTTTTTCCCCGCCGACCCGCAGGGCCCGGCCTTGCGCTCCGGTGGGGAACGGCTACCTTTGCTTCAAAGAAATGAGTGTGTCCTTTTCTGCTTTTTACCGCCTGCAATTATCCTCTTGCGGTGAAAAGGAATGTCTGACGGTGACACATGCCGTCCGGTTTGCGGTCTGTTTCTGTTTTTTTGTTTCCTTCGCTTGCGGAACGCTTTTACGGACACCAGAGCCCCTTTCCGGTATCATCTGTCCGCCGTTCCAGCTATAGAAAAAAACAAATGTCAAACTTAAAATTTAAGAATTATGGAAGTAGTAGTCATAGACAAGGCGACTTTCGAGAGGATGCTCTCGGGATTCGAGATTTTCGCGGAAAAGGTGGAACGGCTCTGCCGGGAACAGGAGGACTTGGGAGAAAAGGAATGGCTTGACAGCGATGACGTGTGCAGGCTGCTCTGCATCAGTCCGAGAACCTTGCAGACGATGCGGGAGAACGGAACGCTGGCTTACACCAAAATAAGCCACAAGGTGTATTACAGACCGGAGGACGTGAAGGCCGTCTTTCCCGTGGCGGAAATGAAACGGTGTATAACAGCCGGCAAGGAAAGAAAATGCAATGTGACCAACAAACCAACAAACCAATCAACCAACAAACCAACAAACAGATATCTGACTTATGAATGACAATGGCAACATCCGGCTGCTGACACCGGAAAACGACATGCGCGTGAGAGCCTTCCTCTCGTCGCTGGAAGAACTATCGGAAAAGGTGGAGAAAATACGTGAAAACAACAAGCCGTCTCTGGACGGGGAACGCTATTATACCGACAAGGAACTAGCCGTCAGACTGAAGGTCAGCCGCAGGAG
>VOFI01001885.1_pt1 | contig 11025 bp, 21 predicted proteins | sample 5384131 | NCBI WGS metagenome assembly VOFI01 (sample SAMN12384728, study PRJNA508395) | human gut metagenome | isolation source: healthy gut H | host: Homo sapiens
TATATCTTCTGATACACTTGCCTGTTTTTTCCATTTTCACACCACTTGTTTTAAGTTTTTTTCTTCGTTACAGCATAAGTTGGATAAGCATTTATCAGACAAAGATATACTTCACAATAAAGCAGAAATACCTGCCTTTTTTCGAGTTTTATATCTTCTCGAAGGACAAATTTTCGAATCACAGGATTTCTTAGTATACCTATATTTTCTTTCCAAAACTCCTTTCGATCATCTGGAACATTGATGACTCTTGATTTACCTTTCATTCCCAGTACATCAATATTTAAATATTCCAGCTCATCAAAAATATCTACTTGCAGATTTTCGTGATACACTCAATCTTTCTGCCGCTTCAGATACTTTTACTTTCATATCAATCACCTTTTATAAATTTGACTTTTTTTATGTCACATTCTGGGGTTCTCACATCCTGCTCTTCCAGAAAGCGGATCGTCTCTGCAAATTGTTTCCAGATTTGTATTCTTCGCCTTTTGTGTTCCATAAGCGTAGGATTCTGCGACTGCATTTCTCTTGTCATAATAGTTTCTTAGATAATCCGCTAAGTTGGCTGATGTAAGAACAGCATCCGTTCCATCAACTGGCTTTGTCGAAACAACGACCATTGAAGAAGATTCTTTGCCCGTTCTTTCATATCATTCAAGGCACGGATAAGTCGGTTTAAACTTCCCAGTGCGGTTGAAATTCCTCTTCCTTCCATTGCCTGTAACGTTCGGTCCTTCATGCACCATCGGGGATCTTATCAATCCCCCGTTCCTCATAAGATCTGGCATCGACTCTTTCTGTAAGTCCTTTTTCTTCATACAGTTCGTTACACATCCTCGCCCAGGCACTTCTCAATTCTTCCAAGGTTTCTTTCCTACTCCAATCCGTTGTATGTACCGCCCGAAATATCGGCTGTCCTTTCTGATTCAAAACCGGCTGTCCATCCGGTGTTAATACTGGAACCTTTTTTGTTTTTGTCCCCAGGTACCATCTTCCTGTAAAGGACGGATGGGAACCATGATGTGCATATGGGGATTGGGGATTTTATCCTTTGCCTTCTTCGGATCATGGATCGCTAGATCTGCGATCATCCCTCTTGCGACTAACTGTTCTTCTACGAATCTTCTTGCAAGCTCAATATTTTCTTCCATAGAAAACTCATTCATCAAGGCAATATCAAAGCTGTGTGCCAGCTGTGCTTTCTTATTTCCTTCGATCCATTCCACCTCATTCCAAAGGGTCTCTCTGTCTTTGAATCTCTCCGGAGCCTGTTGGGGAAGATGGATCTCCGCTAATACCACACCGCCTTTTCTCGTATAATCACTCACTTCTCCATAATACGTACATTCCAGTTTTGTACCGGCTCGGTAAGCAGCACTGGCAATGGCAGACTGCCCTTTTCCTCTGGACAATTGATTCAGATGAAAGTGATAACATCCCATCTTACTCATCTCCCTGTGGCAGTTCACCTCGCTGCATCGCCTTTAATAGTGCTTCCTCTTCTTCTAATTCTCGTTCTTTTGCTTCTGCAGTTTCCGCCCGTCCACGAACCATTTCATGAACGACATCACAAAACTTACAAGCGGGATCATGAAGAAGTTCATCTATCAGCTGATAAAATTCTGCCTCTGTCAGATATTTGGTATCTTTACAGATAGCTTCTATGGCTGCTCCTTTCTGGATCAACAGATGAGTTCGTGCCTTTCGTTTTTTCTTTTTCTGTGTATCCAGATAGTTCAAGGATCTCTGGATCCTGTGCTCTGCCTGTTCCTTCTCAAGCTTTGCCTGTTTCAATGCAGCTTCTGTTTTTTCAATCTCATAAAGTGCTTCCTTCGTATATTCCTGAAATGTTTTTCTTCTTCGCCCTATCATTTTTCCTCCTTTTCAATTCTTCCTTTTTCTCTGTTACGGGATAGGCATTTCTGCCGGAAGGGGAAACCCTTCTTCGGATGGATCATCCGCAAACACTTTCGGAATTTCCCTTCAGAAAGATGCTACTTCCGTAGGACGCACATACCTTTTAAAGGTATATAAGTGCGCTCTTCTGCTTTCAGCATCCGAGTTTTTTCTTACTCAAACGGAAGTTCTTCTCCGTCTGGAAGATGCATAAATCCATCCGGATCGGTATCTTCTTTCTTTTCTGATCCTGACAGTTTCTTCCCTTCTGCGAAATAATGTTCTTCTACAATCACGTTGGTGGCATAAACTTTATTCCCCTCCTGATTCACATAGCTTCCTGTCTGGATCCGTCCGCTTACTAAAATCTTCAAACCCTTTTTTCAGATATTTTTCTGCAAACTCAGCATTCTTCCCAAAGGTGACACAAGAAATAAAATCTGTTTCTGCCTTTCCATCCTTTCGATATCGTCTTTCTACTGCCAGCGTGTATCGTGCCATTGCAGTACTGTTTTTCATTCTGGAAATATTTCACCTCCGGATCTTTTGTCAGTCTTCCCATTAAGATTGTTTTATTCATGTAGTTTCTCCTTTCCCTTTTCGTTTTTTGTTTGTTCTTGAATCAGGCCCGATTCTTTTTAAGGCAAATGTAATTTGTGCCTCATATATCAGAACGTAGAGAGGGCTTTTTACAAATAAAAAATGAATTTTATTTTTTGCTCTCATATAACGAAAGGTTCAGAGGGGGAAAATACAGGGTGGAAAAGGAAATTTTTATTTTTCTGCACAAAAAAATACCCCTATGACTTCAAAATTGAAATCATAGGGGCATTTAGTTCAACCTACTCAGTAGGGTGTTTTTATTTTCTTTTATACATGTTATTACAGTGTTTTTCGGTTCGACAAGCTGAAATTGTTATTCATCTTTTGTTTTTTTCTTATAAACAATTGTTCCAACAGAACTTCCAAGACATATGCCAATTGCTATGCCTAACGCAAGATTATCTAAAATAATTCCGAATACTACACCTAAACATAACCCGACTGAAATTCCATTTCCAAAATAATTTTTTTTATCCTTCATCATAATACCTCCTGCAAAGTCAACTTTTTATTATTCATCAAAATAGAATAATTCCTCAAATTTTTTATCAAGTGCTATACATATAATCAATGCTAATTTCGCCGTTGGATTAAATTGTCCTGTTTCAATAGAACTAATTGTATTTCGGGATACCCCAACCATTTCTGCTAATGCCGATTGCGAGAGTTTTTTTTTCTGTTCTTGCACGCTTTAAATTATTTTTAATACCAATTTATCATCCATTAGAATAACCCCATACAAAATTTATAAAAAAGTAAACTGCCAATAGTAAAAATACAACACCGCAAATTATACTCCATTTCTTCTTAAGTTTAATCCCTTCATAGGTAAATCCCAATCCTGATGTACAAAACAAAATAGAAATTATATCTGCCGGAGACTCCATACAAAATAGTTTAATGAACATTATAATAATGCCTAAAACAGTAAGCCCCCAAAGAGAAAAAAGCATCTCGTTTTGTACGCACACTCTTTTCACGTTCATCTCCATAAATATTTTCTTTTTTACTTCTAGCTAAAATTTCTTCCTTATTCATTGATATTCCCCTTTCTTAAATGCCAAGTTTTATTTACATTCATAATATACCACTACCAAGTTTACTTGTCAATTATTTCCCAAGTTTTCTTTTGCATTAAATCAATGAATATAGAAGCAAGAGAAAATACTTACTTTCATAATTTTAAATTTTCTTAACTCTTTTAATTCAATAAGCTGGGATTTACAGTGCTATCTTTTTTTCCATTTTCTAATCTTAGTTCTAAAAGTTCCGAAAGGAGCAACAGTATTAACGTGAATGAACTTGTAAACTTCCCATACCGTCGCTTTTGTAGCATCATCGGCCCACTTTCTCATATGTGGTTGAAATAGTTCTTCCTCACTCATTGAGTCAATCATTGTATGGATAGATGTAATATTTTCTTTTAATCTATCTTTCAATTCTGATAATGAAAAATGTGAGTAAGTATCTGTAAACCATTGATATAAATCGCCTAACTGATTCCACTTAAACATATCTGATGGTGTTTTCACTTCAATTCCATGTTTCTCATCATCTTCCCATTTCAAAACTAATGTCGTCCATCCAACTTGATAAGCAAGATTTTCTTATCATTGTATTTTCCTCCTGAAATGCCGTAAATTGTCCAGTTTTGCGAACTTTTTTTTTGAGTTTTCCTGACCTGCACACTTCTGTGCAGACTAATGGAAAACACGCAAAATGTGGCAAATTATAGCCTAGTAGTCGATAGTAGTCACTTGGTAGTCAGTTAAGGGGGGGGGCAGACTACTCGGGTTTTTGAACCTTTAACGGTAGAAAGGGTAGGGGTTCATTACTCCTCTTCATCTTCTTCAATCTTTTTTCTCATCAAACTCCTCCATTGGTTCTTCACCTTCCAGCGATACTACCTGGCTAATAGGTTCCCATTTAGGAATTGCAAAGGACTTCTGTAGCATTTCAACCGTCTTAGCGCTCTCTACTAACATCTGTGATGCTTTGCAAAACTTTGAGTTAAAACTTTAGTGGACGCAAAACTATCTGCAATTGCTTTCGTAACTGCAAAACTACCTGCAAGCGACGTTGTAGCTGATAAACTATCCGCAACCTCTTTTTGATATCGAAAAACTATTTGCCATTGCGTTCATACTTTTATAATTCATATGCAATTTTTGATAGATAGAAGTATTCCCCTGATTATTTTGCTTAGTGATTTGGCGCACAGTTTATACAAAAACCATTTCCACCATCATTTGCAATTCCAATCGGAGAACCACAATCCGGACAAACGTCTGTCGCATAATCGTATTCACCATCTAGATCTTCATAGAATGGATCTGTTTCGGATACCACTTCTGTGGAAATACAACGATCTTTCTCCAGTTCGATACAAGATGGTGATTCTGTGTAGTCCTCAAACAGAATTTCTTCATCATCTTCATCCATCTCAGGTTTACAGTTACTTACATCAAGAGAAAGAACCATATCAAATGCCACAGTATATTCCTCTTCCAATTCTACGATTTTCTGCCACAAATAACACTGATCCTCTTTGTCATAATATGACTCATTTTCATCCGTATATTTGTAGTAGACCGTAACTTTGCAAGTCACCGCAAAGCTAACTTTAGCGATACCTTCATCATACACACTAATAATGTACGGTGTATACTCTATTTCATCGATATCCAGAATATCCAGTTCTTCGATATCCCAGAAAAGACTTTCAACAGAAATATCTGCTGAATTAATTGCCTCTTTAACTGCTTCCTGTATCTCATCATCGGCATTTCCAGATTCAATAAATGCTTTGATATGTTGTGCGTAGTTATCTTTCTCAGCCAAGTAATCTGTGAACTCTTTCAGCCCCGGAAATATCCTAACATCTTCAATTCCAACTGTCCCCTGCTCCAGAGCTGCACGGAATCCTTTATCATTCGATATTACACAGTAAGTCTGATCCTCTGTTATTCCCAGAACATCCTCTGTACCGATGATGTCTTTGATAATTGAAGCCACTATGAAGGCATCCTTAAATTCATCAGTCTTCGCCGCTTCAAACGGCCACTTCTGGTTGAAATAGTTTTCCATGATTTTTTCAACATCTATTCCATTGATAGAAATCCTATCACAGTTGCAGGAAATAAGAAATTCTTCAAATTCCTCTTCTGCCTTCTGCACCCAATCCTTCGGATTTGGAATCATCAGGTAATCCTGAAAAGATGGAATATTCCGAAATGACGATAAGCTTCTATCTTTAACAGCCTCAAGCAATTTTTTTTCGCAGCCACCTTCACATCTCGACCAATATGTTTTTTCACTTCACCTTCAACCACAGAGTTGATTTTTAACTGCAGAGCACCATCCTCAGTCATTTTTCGAAGCAAGGAAAACATAGCATTATGAAATGAATAGTTGGCTCCATCATATATATTTGTATCCAAGAATACTTTATAGTACATAATATTTTCCCTTTCTCGTTTGTACACGGTATACCATAAGTACCTGCTTATTTGGGAGGGCCGCCGTTTTCTGGTAGCCAATTTTACAGATTGTCTATTTTGACTTGCTAATCCCATCTAACATCATTTCTTCGTTCAGATAAACCGGGCATAAACAAAAATGAAGATGGCTTTGCATCATAAAAATCACCGTATTTCGCTCTATATCTTCTTGTTCCATTCATAATATAGCATACATCTATAGCACGAGTTATACCTACATAATGCAAATTAAGCGATTGTTTCTTTTCTTCTGCATCTCCTAGTTCATCAGAAATAATATATTTATACATATCCATATGAAAAACCACATTGAATTCAAGTCCTTTTGATTTATGTAATGTCATAATAGTAATCTCATTATCTTGTGGCGGTATATAATTCTCAAGCAATATATCATCTGCAATAATTGCATCCAATAGTTCCTTTGCTTTTTTATTTTTCTTACCTGGATACACTAACTCAGCAACTTTTTTTCAAACTCAATAATTACATCCGCTAATTCTTCTGTCGAACTATTGAAAATAATATCACAGGCCTTAAGTACTTCTCTATATTTTTCCGGATCATATTCCTCTGAAAACAATTGTTCTGCATAATCCACAGGAAAGATTTCTTGATCAAATTTAGCCACAAGTAAACTTCGGAATAACCTTCCCCACTCTGAATTATCTCTATCTAACGGTGTTTCAGCAAAGACTTTATGAGGTGTCTCTATTGCTTGGTCTAATATTTTTATCGTACCATTGTTTCGACACAATATCGCTATTTGATTATTATTAGCAACATTATATTTTCGTTTTATCTTAGGAATTGCCAAATCTATCTTTTTTGCTATATTTACTTCATTTCCATCCACAGACACTCTAAAAATTCTCTTATCCTCAATAATTTCTTTTGAAATACCATACAGACATAAGGAATATTCTGATATGCTTGGATGACATCTATGGTTTTGCTTAATTCAAAATGTTCAAAATCATCTTTTCCTATTAATTGAGTAAATATCGTGGAAATCTATTCGTGAACCCATAAATTGCTTGATTTACATCTCCAACAGCAACCCCTATAATTCCCATCTCACATAATGCAAGAAAAATATCGTGCTGTATCTTACCACAGTCTTGATACTCATCAATGAACACATGGGAATATCGTGACTGCATATATTTCCTTACACCTGGTACATTACACATTATATACCATGCCATTTCACCAGATATATTTAAAAGATTTTCCCTTTACATAATGCTTCTTTTTAGCAATGCCCCCTGTTCTTTTGTAACATTTTCGGTAATCATTCCTAATTCCGAATAATGTTTTTCTGTCTCTGTGGATTCTACCACCTGATACTCAGGCATTACATGTGTCAAATGACTCGCAAATGGAATAATAATTTCCGAAATGTAAAACTTATCGATTGTTCCAAAGAAAGATGATTTTGCATTTATCCCCTTTCTTTTACATCTTTTCTTTAATTCATCGCTAGCTTTATTTGTAAAGGAAATTGCAATAATTCCTTTATAACTCGGAAGATCATGCAGTACTTTTCCTATTTTTCTACCACTGTGTAAGTTTTACCGGAGCCAGGATTTGCCGTAACTACAGTATTTCCGTTATAATTTAGAATTGCTTTTTGTTCATTTGTTGGTTCATTAATCATGTTTTGGATGAATCCTTTCTTCTACGCTACTTCTAAGGGCAATCAATGGTTTCGAAATATCATCTTCTCTCAGTACTCCCAGTTCAGAACGTTTTCACTCAAAAAAAATCCATCATATTTTTTGCTTTGTGAGTTTGCATAGCTTTTATCAGAGAATTTTCTCTCTTCTTTCCATAATATTCTTTTTAAAATATTTTTAATCGAACTTTTAGCCAAATCTGTTTCTAAGTCAAACATTGAAAGATATATACCATATTGGGTAATCTCTTCCCTAATATATGTATTAAGATCTATCGCTTCTTTTGGTGGTTTCTTTTTATATTCCCACTCGTTTTCGTTATCATGTTCATTCCAGTATTTAATAAGTTCGTTATCTTCATCTTTAAATTGAGTCAAAATCCCCATTACACGAGATATTCCTGCATAATAATTCTTTGTTGGTTTTTATTTGGTTTTGCAAACACATCATTATCCGTTCGCATCACCCAAGAAATATTTAATGCATTACAGACTGCAATATAAGGTTTAAATCCAACACCTTCTACTGACAATATGGAGATATTTGTTCTATCCAGATCTACGCCTATCTCTTTTGCTAATGCAGTATAAAATAAAACTTCAGATACACCTTCAACTAAGAATACCCCCGTTTACAAAAAGCATTCTGCAGAAAGAGCGTTTAGCCTATATCCAAAGTCCTGAAAAGCTACTTTCATAAAATCACTACAACCACTGCATGCAAAGCATATGTCTTTTTTCTTTTATTGTATACAGACGCACAATATTAGCTGGGTTAAATTTCGATGCAATATGTGGAGAATGAGTAGTTATAAAAACTTGCTCTCCAAACTTCTCCTGAATATATGTCGAAAGTTTACGTCTGCTGATGTGGATGTAAATGTGCCTCTGGTTCCTCTATTGCATAAAAAAAGTTACATGGTCTACATTCTTTTTGTATATTTTGTTTTGCAATCCATGTAGCCAAAAATATTTGATTATTCCTACCGTCTCCACCTATAGATAATAAATTATCTCCTGTAGAAAAAGACAGCGTTAAATTATCTAATAATTTTCCAGCATCACTTTCTCCTGCTATAAACCTTTTTTTTTTGATCTTCATTATCAACAGACAGCTCTGAAAGTTCAATATTTACATTTTCCAATGCAGATGCCACATAATTCAAAGAACTAATCTGGTTATTAATCTCATTTAGTTTGTTTTGAATCTCTTTTGTATTCTCCCTCATCTGCAAGCTTTTGCTCTTCTTTTAGCAATTCTTTCGATATATGTAATATTTGTAAACGTTCATGTTTCAAAAATTTAAACAAATCACGATTTGTATCTACATACTGCATGTTTAATCGTTTTATATACTGTCTGGTAGAATATTCTGTTAAAACATTTTCATCATATCCCATCCAAATACTATACTGACCATTTTTACTATTTGAATAACGAATTAATACTACGCCATCCTTAACAGCTCCGCCAAATGTACTCAGCAAGCATTCTTCCGTCACATCACAAATTGTTGCGGTAATCTCAACCGTATCAGTATTACAGTATGCATTATAATCGCTATCTTTCAAATCTAAATCATGCTCACTTATTGATTTATCAAAAAGAATGCGCAATGCATATAATAAATTCGTTTTTCCCACATCGTTTGCACCAATTATTAATGTTTTAGGCTGAAAAAAAATTTCTTCATCTTCAAAATTTCGAAATCCTTTAATATGTATTTTTTCTATTCTCATCCCTGATCCCCCCGATTGCTTAAATTATATAAACTCTTAATTGTATTCTACCACACAAACACAAATAAACGAAGCGCTGAGTTTATACTGCAACTTTATGACTTCTTAAATAATTCCAGAAAAAAGAAAACTGCCATCAATCAGACAACAGTTCTCTTTCGGCTGATATTTAATTATGTGAACTCAATAATTATAGAAAAAACATACCGCTCGAGCAGAAAATTCATACTGCTATGTCAGAATGGGGACATAGCACACATGAGACTTTTTCGTTCAAATTGTGCAATCATATGTAAAAAGGTGGATGTTCCTTATCAAAATAAAAATGGCGAAGTGCTTATCGTAACACTCCGCCGAAAGCCTAACCGATTTGAGCTAAATGCTTGGTTAGGTCTGCTCTATTATTAATATTTGTTTTGGATACTGATACATAAAACACCTCATAAATAAGAAAATTCCACCGGGTTGCGCATGAAAAATCAGAGGCGTGGTGGGTTCTGTTAATATTATTGTACAGCATTCAATGTTACTGTCAAGATTTCTTTTGTAAAAAAATCAGCAGTCTTTTTATTTCTTGAAGTTGTGTTATCATTCATCAATTCCTAAATTCGTAATTGTTTCCTTGAATTCTAATATTCTTGTTTCACGCATAGGAATAGATCCCTTTCCAATTTCAATGATTATATTATATGCATAAATGTGCAAAAAATCAATCGTATTTTTTACGATTGATTTTTGATTGGTTTTAAGGGGATTATTTTTGTATAATTAAATTACATCAACTCTTAAAGTTATACCGATCCGGTCTTCCTAAAGGTATATGAACAGCCCCTGGAATTGGGATTACGTGCAGGTTATCGTAAAGCTGTATGAACAGCCCCTGGAATTGTTCTTTATTGGATGTGTACTTGCTGTCCTTGATCATATTTTCATAAGCATCTTTTCCAAAATAATAACTGTGTGCTTTTTCTCCATGAACAATGAGGACTGCACTTCTGATTTCATTACTGTACTTTAATATTGGCTGATTCATAAATGACATACATCCAATACTGTTCCAGCCATCATTTGAATTCAGGCTCCTTTTATGATAACATCTGCCTTTATAATACTCACTGTAATCTTTTACAAAGAAAGGTGCATCTTCCGGAACTGGAAGGGGAACACAACCACCGCCTCTTGAATATTCGCCTTTACGGTATTCTTCTGTCCTGAGGGTATTCAGTGACTGTTTCTTTCGCATAACGTGCTTCTTCACTGTCCTCAGAATCAAAGTACCCATTTGCATTTACCCTTGTCATATCATACATGGTAGATGCTACAGTTGCTTTTATTCTTATATCCAACGCAGCTGCGTTAAGAGCCATTCCACCCCAGCCGCAGATTCCAATGATTCCTATTCCCTCCACTTTCTCCCGTAAAAGAAGGGTCAAATGCAATTGTTAAATATCCTTTTCAGCCATTGTCTGTGCATATAATCCGGAACACTGTTCTTTGACTGCCCCAAATGGTTCCGCTTACGGCAATCGCTGGATATTTCCCAGATGCATTTTTCGGTTTATACAAATCTGCGGCAAGTGTGATTCCATAACGATTTACAAATGT
>VOFI01003624.1_pt1 | contig 11000 bp, 25 predicted proteins | sample 5384131 | NCBI WGS metagenome assembly VOFI01 (sample SAMN12384728, study PRJNA508395) | human gut metagenome | isolation source: healthy gut H | host: Homo sapiens
ACTAGTAAAAGCAAAAGTGAGGAGAGGAAATGACACTTATTAAAAATGGGCATGTCTTAGACCCGCAACGGAAACAGACGAGGAAATAGGACATCTTCATTGAAGATGGAAAAGACAAAAAGCGAGGGAAAAAATTAAAATGTAAAGCAGAGCGTGTCATAGATGCGGCAGGCAGTTATGTGTCATGCCGGGATTTATTGATCTGCATGTGCATTTAAGAGATCCGGGATACGAAGAAAAAGAAACGATTGCAAGCGGAGTGCGGGCAGCGGCAAAGGGCGGTTATATGACGATCTTAGCAATGCCAAACACAAAGCCGGTCGTAGATAATGCGGACGTGGTGTCATATGTGCATAAAAAGCAGAGAGTGAGGGACTGACCAGAGTCTTACAGGTTGGAGCAGTCACAAAAGGGCAGCAGGGAGAGAAACTTGCGGATCAAAGGCATGGTTCAGGCAGGCAGCCCGGCGATCAGTGTTAAGCGGCAAATCGGTCATGCGTACCGATTTATATAGACCAATTCCGTAGAGGACGTGATTATTGCGAGAGATATTATTTTAGCAAAAAAGAGACAGGTGCAAGACTGCATCTTTGTCACTGTTCCACAAAGGACAGCGTTACCATGGTAAAACAGGCAAAGGCAGATGGACTTCCTGTGACGGCAGAGGTCTGCCCACACCATTTTACATTGTCTACCGAGGATATGGTACCGTATGATACCAATTATAAAAATGAACGCCACTTCGGACAAAAAGCGGACGTGGAGGCATTAAGACAGGGATTAAAAGAAGATATCATGGATGTCATTGCAACAGACCATGCTCCGCATACAAAACAGGATAAAAATCAGAGTATGCAAAAAAGCACCGTTTGGAATCGTGGGCATCGAAACCGTTGCGGCGCTGACTTATAGTGAGCTGGTATTAAAAGGGATATCTGACACCAATGCAGATGGCGGAAAAGATGAGTTACAATCCGGCAAAAAGTCATTGGAAGTGACAGAGGCAGCTTAGAAGTTGGAAAAAGATGCGGATATTGTAATCTTTAATCCGAAAAAAAAACATATCAGATCGATAAAAATAATTTTGCATCCAAAGGAAGAAATACACCATTTGATGGACGTACCGTAACCGGTGAGGTAGAGTATACCATTTGTGGCGGTAAGATGATATATGAAAAAAGAAATGACAGGAGAAAAAAGCATGATCAACAAACTTATCAGTAACATTCAAAAAACCAATGCACCAATCGTTGTAGGATTAGATCCGATGTTAAACTATGTGCCGGAACATATACAGAAGAAATCATTTGCAGAATACGGAGAGACCTTAGAAGGAGCAGCAGATGCGATCTGGCAGTTCAATAAAGAGATCGTAGATGCGACCTATGACCCTGATCCGGCAGTGAAGCCACAGGTTGCCATGTATGAGCAGTTTGGTGTAGAAGGACTGAAAGCATTCCAAAAAAACCGTAGATTACTGTCACGAAAAAGGTCTGGTCGTAATCGGAGATGTCAAGAGAGGAGACATTGGTTCTACTTCTGAAGCCTATGCAGTCGGACATCTGGGAAAAGTACAGGTAGGAAATACCATCTGTCAGGCATTTAATGAAGATTTTGCAACGGTCAACCCATATCTGGGAACAGATGGGATCAAACCGTTTGTAGATATATGTAAGGAAAAAAAAAAGGATTGTTCATCCTTGTTAAGACATCAAACCCATCCAGTGGGGGAATTCCAGGACCGCATCATCGACGGCGACCACTCTATGAGTGGGTTGGGGAAAAAGTTGCCGAGTGGGGTGCAGACCACATGGGAGATTCCTATAGTTACATCGGAGCAGTTGTGGGGGCAACTTATCCGGAAATGGGAAAAGTCTTAAGAAAAGTAATGCCAAAGAGCTATATTTTAGTACCGGGCTATGGAGCACAGGGAGGAAAAGGAGCAGATCTGGTACACTTCTTTAACGAGGATGGTTTAGGAGCCATTGTAAATTCTTCCAGAGGTATCATTGCGGCATATAAGCGTGAAAATATGCAAAAAATTCGGAGCCGAGCATTTCGCGGAAGCATCCAGAGCAGCCGTGATCGATATGGTGGAAGACATCAGTACAGCTTTTGGAGAGAGAGCAAAGTAAGGAGAAGGACATGTCAGAAAAGAGCAGGGAAGAAGCAATCGTGATCCGTCAGGAGGAGATCGCAGACGGAGTATTCAGCATGTGGTTAAAGACGGATGAGATTGCAAAAAAATGCAAAAGCGAGGACAGTTTATTTCTGTTTATTGTAAGGACGGAAGCAGAATGCTGCCAAGACCGATCAGTATTTGTGAAATAGACAAAAAAGATGGAGCATTGAGGATTGTTTACCGTGTTGCGGGCAAGGGAACAGAAGAGTTTTTTCGGGTATGAGAGCCGGAATGATCTTAGATATCTTAGGACCGTTAGGAAACGGTTTTCCGAAAAAATCCAAGAAAGCAATCCTGATAGGAGGAGGGATCGGAATTCCGCCAATGTTAGAATTAGCCAAAGAACTCGAATGTGAAAAACAGATCGTATTGGGATATCGGGATGAGCTTTTTTTAACAGAGGAATTTGAAAAAAGCAGGAGAAATCTATCTCGCAACCGAAGATGGAAGTATGGGAACAAAAGGAACCGTTTTAGATGCGATCCGTGTCAATGAGTTAAAGGCAGATATCATCTATGCCTGTGGACCGACTACGATGTTAAAAGCAGTGAAGGAATATGCAAAAAAGAAGCGAAGGGATCGAATGTTGATTTCGATGGAAGAACGGATGGCATGCGGAATCGGAGCATGCCTTGCCGCGTATGCAAGTCCAGACATAAGGACAGCCATACGAATGTGCATAACAAACGTATCTGTAAAGAAGGTCCGGTATTTTTAGCTGAGGAGGTGGAGTTGTAATGAATCTGAAAGTAGATTTAGCGAGGAGTTACCTTAAATAATCCGATCATGACAGCCTCAGGCACCTTTTGGCTCCGGTGAGGAATATTCAGAATTTGTGGATCTGAACCGGTTAGGAGCAGTAGTGACGAAAGGCGTTGCAAACGTTCCGTGGGAAGGAAATCCAACTCCACGGGTAGCGGAAGTCTATGGCGGAATGCTCAACGCCATCGGATTGCAGAATCCGGGCATTGATCTTTTGTGGAAAGAGATATCCCGTTTTTAACACAGTTTGATACAAAGATCATCGTCAATGTATGCGGAAGAACCACAGAGGACTACTGCGAAGTAGTAGAACGGTTATCCGATCAGCCGGTGGATATGTTAGAGATCAACATCTCCCTGCCCGAATGTCAAAGAAGGCGGGATTGCTTTTGGTCAGGACCCAAAGGCGGTAGAAGCAATTACAAAAGAGATCAAAAAGCATGCAAAACAGCCGGTGATCATGAAGCTGAGCCCAAATGTAACCGATATTACCGAGATGGCGAAAGCAGCAGAAGCCGGTGGTGCAGATGTGTTGTCCCTGATCAATACATTAACAGGAATGAAGATCAACATTCGCAACCGGAAATTTGCACTGGCAAATAAGACCGGAGGCATGTCAGGTCCGGCGGTTCATCCGATCGCAGTACGCATGGTCTATCAGGTGGCACAGGCAGTCAACCTTCCGATCATCGGAATGGGCGGTGTGCATACGGCAGAGGATGCGATTGAAATGATGCTTGCAGGAGCAACTGCCGTGGCTGTGGGAACAGCAATTTCCAGAATCCGCGGGCAACCATGGAAATCTTAGAAGGAATCCGAAGCTATATGGCAGAATATGAGATTTCCGATATCCGGGAATTGATCGGAGCAGTATCGGAGTAGAAAATAAAAATACGGGCACTTGACGTACAGAAAACCGTACAATATAATAAAAAGTACAGAAAACTGTACAACATAAAGATGTGCAAAAATCAGTGCTGCATCGAATGGAGGTGTTATCATGTTAGCGGTCAACTATACAAATTTACGGATAATATGAAAACGTATATGGATAGGGTAACAGATGACTATGAGACAATGATCGTAACACGGAAAGATAATAAAAACGTAGTAATGCTTTCGGAGGAAACCTATAACAATTTGATGGAAAATGTATATGTGATGGGAAATAAGGCTAATTATGACTGGCTGATGGAATCCAAAGCACAGCTTGAAAAGGGAAAATCCTCTGTTCACAATTTTGCGGAGGTGTCCACGGATGAATAAAGTTTTCACCGATAACGGATGGAAAGACTATGTTTACTGGAAGACCGAGGATAGAAAGACACTGAAGAAGATCAATCGTCTGATCGAAGATATATGCAGAAATGGCAACGAAGGCATTGGAAAACCGGAACCGTTAACCGGAAATTTAGCGAGGATTCTGGAGCAGACGGATCAACGATAATGACAGGCTCATATACAAAATCGATGATGAGAATATCTATGTATTAGCTTGCAGATATCATTATAGTGACACATAAAATGAATATATAAATGCTTACGAATGGCTTGAAATAAGGAGGAAACAACAGAATGGAACAGTACAAGCAGGAATTTATCGAATTTATGGTAGAGAGTGATGTCTTAAAAGTTTGGTGAGTTCACATTAAAGAGCGGAAGAAAATCCCCGTTTTTTATGAATGCAGGAGCTTATGTCACAGGCAGCCAGCTTCGCAGACTCGGTGAATACTATGCAAAAGGCAATTCATGAGCATTACGGAGATGACTTTGATGTGTTATTCGGTCCGGCATATAAGGGGATCCCGTTAAGTGTTGCGACAACGATGGCATACAGTGAATTATATGGAAAAGATATCCGCTATTGTTCAAACCGTAAGGAAGTAAAAGACCATGGAGATACAGGAATCTCGCTTGGAAGTAAAATTCAGGATGGCGATAAAGTGGTGATCATTGAAGATGTGACAACATCCGGGAAATCCATTGAAGAGACATTTCCGATCATCCGGGCACAGGGAAAGGTAGAGATCGTAGGACTTATGGTATCTTTGAACCGCATGGAGCGGGGCAAAGGTGATAAATCCGCATTAGAAGAGATCAAAGAAACTTATGGATTTGATGCAAATGCCATTGTCAGCATGGCAGCTGTGGTAGAACATCTCCATAATCGTCCATGTCAGGGAAAAATTGTCATTGACGATACATTAAAAACAGCAATTGACCAATACTATCAGGAGTATGGTGTAAAATAATTGGAGGAATGATTATGAACGAAAAAGCATATAAGACAATGAGCCGTAGTGGAGCAGAGCACTGACCGTTGGGATCATTATGATGGTGGCGAGCTTAGTCTGCGGTATTATTGCAGTGGTAAGCGGGGCACGTTTGTTACATGACAAAAAAGAAATTATGTTTTAGATGGATTCTGTTCGGAGGATATCTGCTGCTTTTTGAGTTACTTCCTGTTTTTTGCGGAAATCATGGGAAGAACCAATCTGACCAGAACCTATCATTACAATCTGGTTCCATTTTTGGAAATCAAGCGTTTTATTATCTATCGGAAGAAGCTGGGAATGACAGCAGTAGTAGTAAATCTGCTCGGAAATGTCGCGGCGTTTCTTCCGTTTGGCTTTTTTCTGCCATTCCTTAGTCAGAAAAACAGGAGTTTTGCATATGTGACACCTCATCAGCTTTGAGTTCAGTCTTTTTGATCGAGTGTATACAGCTGGTGTCTAAGGTGGGCAGTTTCGATGTGGATGATATGATTTTAAATACGCTGGGAGGAAGTCTCGGTTATCTTTGTTTTTGGGTTGCAAGGAAGTGGAAGAAGAGAAGAAATGAGAAAAAGAAGAATAACAGAAGTTATAAATTTACAGAGAAGAAAAAATCCGTTCGCGGCATGATCGCCTGTGTCGGAGCAGTGATCTCCCTGCTCATATTAGCGGAATGCTGATACAGGCAGTCACAAGTGCGAGGAAACGGTGGTGCATTTTTAGGAAGTGCAGGTGTTGTTGCACTGTTTGTCGGTGTTGCATCTTTTTTATAGAGGCCGTACAGGCAGTGCAGGAAAAAGACACCTTCCGCTCCATTCCATATACGGCAGTCGGATTGTCGGCGGTTGCGACAGTGCTGTGGTTAGCACTTTACATGTTAGAATTTTGTTATAAAGGAGAAGACGAAATGGATAACAAACGGCTGAAAAAAGCAGATGGATTTCATTTTAGAGATGGATAAAATGAAATCCATCATGAGACAGACATATCTTGCAAAATGGAGAGCGCAAAGGAAAATGATGCGGAACATTCCTGGCATCTGGCTTTGATGTGCGGGATCCTTGCGGAATATTCCAATGAGCCGATCGATGTGTTAAAAACAATGAAAATGGTATTGTTACACGATGCCATAGAGATTGATGCCGGTGACACTTATGCATATGATGCGGCGGGCAACCAGACAAAAAAAAGAGCGGGAGCAAAAGGCGGCAGACCGGATATTTCCGATACTCCCGGAAGATATGGCGAAAGAGTACCGGAACCTTTGGGAAGAATTTGAAGAGAGCAAAACCCCGGAGGCAAAATTTGCCCATGTGCTTGACAATGCACAGCCAATGCTTTTTTAAATGATGCATCCGAAGGCAAATCGTGGAGAGAACACGGCGTGAAAAATCCCAGATCATGAAAAGGAATGCGAGAACACATGAGGGCTCCGAGGCAATCTGGGAGTATCAGAAGGAAATTATTGAACAGAATATAAAAAAAGGCAATATCATAGATGATATGTAAGGAGATATGTAGGAAGATATATGGATCAGGAATTACAAAGAGAACGATATGAATTAGTGACGGACGCATCCGGGAGATTGCAAAAGAAGAGAGCGTACCGCCCGCTATCAGGAGTATTTTCAAAAGACAGCATTATTTTTAGAAAAAGTAGATGAAACACTGCAAAAAAAAGCAGGGACTGTTAGATGCAGAGTCAGAGGAAGAGGCAAAAAAGAGAAACAAAGAGTTTTATCAGGATATTTTAGAAAAAATTATGACACCAGTTACGCTAACCCTTCCTATGCAGTGGAAAAGCTGGGAGAGGAATTTGGCGGAGTCTTAAGTTTTCTCTATACAGAACTTCGTGCCTGCATTGGCTATGCCTATGAGGGAAGAGCAGAGGACATTACGATTTTCGGCGAGCTGTTTGTAGAGGTCTATGGAATCTTTGCGGCAGCACAGGATGAAGTAGTGGATAAAAAGAGAAGTGATGCAGACTATTTACTATTTCTACCATGATTACAGTGAAACAATGGTGGAACGTAATATTTTAGAGATGATAGATCCGTCACTGGACTTTTTTACGGATATCGTGATGCATGCGGATCTGTCCGATACCCGTTATCTCTATCGTTATGGCGAGTATATCAGTGATTGCGAACTGGAGATCGCACGTTTTCTGAACAGTATGGAGGAAGAAAAAAATACAGTCCATGGCAGACACCTATACCGAGGGTTACAGGCTCGGTTTTGTAAATCTCGGTGTAGATCTGTCTAAAAAGAAAACCGTGCAGAACCATTATCCGATCGGATTTGAACGCATGGTACGGGCAGCAGTGAAAAATTTTGAAAAAATGGGGTTACAGCCGACCATTTCAAGAGATCCGGTGTTATCATTGTTTAACCGCGGACATGGAAAACGCAATGCTTATGTAAAGGCAGTCAACAAACAGTATGAGTATGACCACAAGGACGATAAGGCATACTATTTTGACAAAGCATTCGTAGAGCGTCGTTTAGAAGTGCTTAGAAGTTCCTTTGAAAGCCGCAAAGAATTAGCAGTGAGTCCATGCAGGTCCGGCGGTGATCGAGATCTTTGGAGAAGAGCCTTTTGAGCCGGTGAGCAAGCCGGAAAATGCACATTATAATGAAAAACAGCAGCAGTTGAATGTCTATTATATGAGCATGGCGGACAGATCACAAACGAGTATATCAAAGGCGATGAACGGAGTTTTTTACGATCATCGCATATCCGATCCCGACGATCGGAGAGCAGTTCCGTGAGATCTTTGATGAGACCGTAAAGATCAATACTTTAGATTACAAACTCTATCAGTCGATACAGCAAAAGATCATTGATGTGTTAGATACCGGTGAGCGGGTGCATATCAAAGGAAGAGGTCAGAATAAAACAGATCTGACCGTAGAACTTTATAAATTGCAAGATCCGGATAAGCAGACGATTTTTGAAAACTGTGTGGCAGATGTCAACATTCCGGTAGGGGAAGTCTTTACCTCCCCGGTCTTAAAAGGTACCAACGGAAAACTGCATGTTTCACAGGTGTATTTAAACGAGCTTAACTTTTTGGATTTAGAGATGGATTTTTCTGACGGAAAGATTGTGAATTATACCTGTAAGAATTTTGAGAACGAAGAGGAAAACCGCAAATATATTCATGAAAATGTATTGAAGCACCATGATACGCTTCCAATGGGAGAGTTTGCGATTGGTACAAACACCACAGCATACTGTATGGCGAGAAAGTACGATATAGCGGCAAAACTGCCGATTTTGATCGCAGAAAAGACAGGACCTCATTTTGCGGTAGGCGATACCTGTTATTCCCATGCGGAGGACAATGCAGTCTTTAATCCGGATGGAAAAGAGATTGTTGCAAGAGATAATGAGGTTTCCCCCGCAGCGAAAAAGAGGATATGAGTAAAGCATATCTGAACTGTCATACGGATATTACGATCCCGTATGATGAATTAGGTGCGATCACCGTGATCCGTGCCGATGGAAGCACAGAGGACATTATTCGGGATGGAAGATTTGTAGTGCCGGGAAGTGAGGCATTAAATCAGCCACTCGATGAAATGTAAAATACAGATTTAACAAACAGGAGGAAGAAAAAATGGCAACAGTAGGAATAGTAATGGGAAGCGATTCAGACATGCCTGTTATGGCAAAGGCAGCAGAGATGCTTGACAGATTCGGGATTGATTATGAGATGAAGATCATTTCTGCACATCGTGAACCGGACATTTTCTTTGAATGGGCAAAGGGCGCAAAAGAGCGTGGAACCAAGGTGATCATCGCAGAGCCGGAAAAGCAGCACATCTTCCGGGAATGTGTGCAGCTCTGTTTCCAATGCCGGTCATCGGAATCCGAATGAAAACGTCCGATTTAGGAGGAGTAGATTCCTTATATTCTATCGTACAGATGCCAAGTGGTATTCCGGTTGCAACAGTAGCGATCAATGGCGGACAGAATGCCGGAATCCTTGCAGCAAAGATGCTTGCAACTTCTGATGCAGCACTGCTTGAGAAGTTAGAAGCATACAGTGAAGAAATGAAAGATCAGGTAGTAGAAAAAGATAACAGATTACAGGAGACAGGTTATCAGGCATATTAATGGAAATGATTTCATCCGATAATGAGAAAAACTGTTCACTAATCATCTTGTTATTTTTTTAACAATCCGTTATAATAAATCTGCATTAGAAATACTAGCGAGAAAGGAAAGGATAACAGTATGCGAGTGAATTCAGTCAATGGGATGGTTTTGAAGGAAGACGCTGGAAAGAGGGCGTAAATGTCAGAGATTTTATCCAGAACAACTATACACCATATGAAGGTGATGAGTCTTTCTTAGAAGGAGCCACCGAGGCAACAGACAAGTTATGGGGCAGATTACAGGAGTTACAGAAGGAAGAGCGTAAAAAGGCGGCGTTCTCGATATGGAGACCGAAGTAGTATCTTCCTTAACCGCTTATGGTCCTGGTTACATTGATGAAGGATTAAAAGATTTAGAGCAGTGTAGTCGGTTTACAGACCGATAAACCGTTAAAACGTGCTTTTATGCCATATGGCGGAATCAAGATGGCAGAGCAGTCTGCTGCCGTATGTATGGCTATGAGCCAAGTGAAAAATTACATGAAATTTTTACAAAATACCATAAAACACATAACGATGCAGTGTTTGATATCTACACACCGGAGATGAAGCGTGCACGTCACAGCCACATTTTAACAGGACTTCCTGATACATACGGCCGTGGAAGGATCGTAGGCGATTACCGTCGTGTTGCACTTTACGGTATTGACTTTTTAATAGAGTCTAAGAAAAAAGACTTTGCAAAAACAGAGCGTCATGGAATGAGAAGAAAAGATTTCCAGATCCGTGAGGAGATTGCAGAGCAGATCCGTGCATTAAACGGCATGAAAGAAATGGCACAGATCTACGGATTTGATATTTCCGTACCGGCAAAAAATGCAAAAGAAGCTGTACAGTGGCTTTATTTTGGATATCTTGCAGCCATTAAGACACAGAACGGTGCAGCAATGAGCGTAGGCCGTATCTCCACATTCTTAGATATTTATATCGAAAGAGATATCAAAGCAGGAATCTTAACAGAGAGCGAAGCACAGGAACTGATCGACCATATGACCATGAAATTCCGTATGGTAAAATTCGCAAGAATCGAGTCCTATAATCAGTTATTTTCCGGTGACCCGGTATGGGCAACCTTAGAGGTTGGAGGAATCGGCATCGACGGACGTTCCCAGGTAACAAAGACCGATTACCGTTTCTTACATACATTAGAGAACATGGGACCTTCTCCGGAGCCAAACCTGACAGTACTTTATTCTTCCGTCTGCCGGAGAACTTTAAGAAATATGCAGCTCATATTTCCGTAGAGACAAGTTCTATCCAGTATGAGAATGACGATGTAATGCGTCCGATCTGGGGAGATGATTATTCTATCTTCTGCTGCGGATCTGCAACAGAGACAGGAAAAGAGATCCAGTTTTTCGGAGCAAGAGCAAACCTTGCAAAATGCTTACTTTATGCGATCAATGGCGGAGTAGATGAGAAGAACAAAGATCAGGTAGGACCGAAGTACCGTCCGATCACTTCTGAATACTTAGACTATGAAGAAGTAATGGAAAAATACGATGCAATGATGGACTGGTTGGCAAAACTCTATGTAGAGACCTTAAACATGATCCACTATATGCATGATAAATATTACTATGAAGCAGCAGAGTTAGCATTGATCGATACCGAAGTAC